>UMHI01034735.1_pt1 | contig 16712 bp, 19 predicted proteins | sample 1965481 | NCBI WGS metagenome assembly UMHI01 (sample SAMEA4836093, study PRJEB28245) | human gut metagenome | biome: gut microbiome; material: fecal sample | place: Denmark | collected 2008 | reverse complement strand
TTCGTTTTGAGATTCAAAATTCCGCAACGATGACCTTAGTTCACTGAATCACCAACAGGGTTGTTCAGGATTAAACACCTCTTACGGCACCATCTCCTGCACCTCATCCTTCTTGATCGGCTTCACAAGGTCTTCACGCTTCACGCCAAGGTACATGGCAATCGCAGCCGCCACGAACACCGACGAGTAGACGCCCAGAAGAATACCGATCGTCAGCGCCAAAGCGAAGTAATGCAGCGCCGGACCACCGAAGAAGAACATCGCAAGCGTCATCGCCAAAGTCGAGCCGTGGGTGATCACCGTACGCGAAATCGTGGCGGTAATAGCCGAGTTGATCACCTCAACCGTTTCCGTACGACGCATCTTGCGGAAGTGTTCGCGCACACGGTCGAAAATAATCACCGATTCGTTCACGGAATAACCGAGCACTGCCAACACGGCAGCCAGCACAGGCAGCGAGAACTCCCAGTTCATCACGGCAAAGATGCCCACCACAATCACGATGTCGTGCAGGTTGGCGATGATGGCAGCGATTGCAAACTTCCACTCGAATCGCATCGAGAGATAGATGATGATGCCGGCCACAACGAGCAACAGAGCGGTCAGACCGTCGGTCGCCAATTCTTCACCCACCTGTGGTCCCACGAACTCGTTGTTGAGCATCTTGACGCCAGGAGCGGTTTCCTGAAGCGCCTTCAGAAGTTCGCCGGCCATTTGACCGGATGTTTCGCCTTCCTTCATCGGAAGACGAATCATGATGTCGCGTGCCGTACCGTAATTCTGGACAGCCGCTTCAACGCCGAGCTTGCTTTGGATCTGCTCGCGGATCTGCTCCGTCTGAACAGCCTCCGGATACTGCACCACAACCTGCGTGCCGCCCGTAAATTCAATGGACAGCGCCAAGCCGTGATAGAAGATCCAGAACACGGCAATAATGAATGAAACCAAAGAGATCGCGTTCAGAATGTGCGAGTAGTGCATGAACGGGATCGTCTTGTGAATTCGGAAAAACTCCATGATTTTCCCCTCTTAATTCTTTACTTCGACTGCGTCTGCGCCGTATCCGGGCGCCAGACCTGACCGATATGCACGCGCGTCAACTTCTTCTGACGACCGTAGATGAAGTTCACCATGCTGCGCGAGACAATCACGGAGGTAAAGAGCGACGTCATGATGCCCAAGCAGTGCACCACGGCAAAGCCTCGCACCGGGCCGGAACCGAAAATCAGCAAGGCAATACCGGCGATCAAACTGGTGACGTTGGAGTCGACAATCGTCGCAAAGGCCATACCGTAGCCTTCACTGATTGCCAACTGCGGCGTTCGCCCTATTCGAAGTTCTTCACGAATACGTTCGTTAATGAGCACGTTCGAGTCAACGGCCATACCCAGTGTCAGCGCAATAGCGGCGATACCGGGAAGCGTCAGCGTTGCCTGCAGCATGGAGAGCAAGGCCACCAAGCACATCACGTTGCACATCAGACTGATGGCCGTCACGATGCCGAAGACCTGGTAGTAGAGGATCATGAAGACCGCCACAAACCCAAAGCCGTAGAGTGTCGAACGGAAGCCGGCTTCAATGTTGTCGGCACCCAGAGACGGACCGATCAGGCGTTCTTCCACAATTTCCATGGGAGCCGCCAGAGAGCCGGCACGCAGCAAGAGAGCGGTGTCGGTCGCTTCAATCGTGGTCATGCGGCCTGAAATCTGCACGCGACCGCCGGCAATTTCCTGACGGATGACAGGAGCCGTCACCACTTCGCCCTTGCCCTTTTCAAACAGGATGATGGCCATGCGCTTGCCCACGTTGTCACGCGTCACATCGCGGAAGATGCGTGCGCCCTTGTTGTCAAGCGTCAGGTTCACCGTGGGTTCCTGCGTCTGGGAATCAAAGCCCGGCTGCGCGTCGTTCAGGTTCTCACCGGTGAGCACCACACGGCGCTTCACAAGAATCGGACGACCTTCACGATCAAAATACTTTTCGTCACCGAAGGGAACATTGCCCTGCGCCATCTGAGTGAGCGCTTCAGGCGAATCGTCAACCATACGCACTTCAAGCGTTGCCGTACGCCCCAGAATGTCCTTGGCCTTGGCCGTATCCTGAACACCCGGCAGCTGCACCACGATACGATCGGCACCCTGCTGAGCGATCACGGGTTCTGCAACGCCCAGTTCGTTAATACGGTTGTGCAGCGTCGAGATGTTTTGCTTTAAGGCATATTCCTGGACGTTCTGAATTGCCTTTTGCGACAGTTCGGCCGAAAGGGTGAACTTGCCTGCGCGCGTACCTTCCGTCACCACCAAATCAGGCTGAGTGGAACGAAGAAGGTCATTGGCGCGGGCGCGTTCCTGCTCGTCGTTGAAGGCGATCACAACCGTATTGCCCTGACGCGAAATGCCTGCGTGACGGATACGCTTGTCGCGGAACTGCGTACGCAGATCGGCTGCCGTCGATTCGGCGCGCTTCTCAATGGCCGAGTGCATGTCAACCTGCAGCAGGAAGTGAACGCCGCCGCGAAGGTCAAGGCCGAGATACATCGGCAGCGCATTGAGCTTCAGGAGCCACTCGGGCGTATTGGGCACCAGGTTGGGGGCGACGATGTAGGAAGGATCCGTACGGTCGGGGTTAAGAGCGCGTTCGAGCACTTCACGAGCCTGCAGCTGCTTTTCGGCTTCCGTCGGATCAAAGCGCACGCGTACGGTGTTTTGCTGAGCACCCTGCTCATAGAAAACACCGTTGGGCTTCAGCTGCGCATCCGCAAGCGCTTTTTCCACGCGAGCAAGCACCGTCTCGTCGATCTTCACCGTCGATTTGCCGGAACTCACCTGCACTGCGGGCGATTCGCCGTAAAAATTCGGCAAGGTGTACAGCGCCGCAATGAGCAGAACCACTCCGATGACGATGTACTTCCAAAGAGCGTATCGATTCATAACAAAAACTCCGGGTCAGTCCGATGCCCGATTCCGCGCAAGACGGCAAACACGGACTCGGACGCCTTTCGTTGCGAAAATGGAATTGGCGAAAAGAGAAATTCCCCTTCAGCCTACAAAACTCTTCCGCTGAGAGTTTCGTGTCCGCAAAAAACGGCCGTTTCGATCAAACAGTTCCATTTTTTGCGCAAGAACCGCAAAAGGCCATAAACCGATTGCGGTGCATCAACTAAACGGCAAAGCGGGCGTCAGCCATATCCTTCAAGTCGGATACAGCCCGCCCGCTGCATGAAAGCCGTCTTTACTTGTCGATCGACTTCAGCGTGCCGCGCGGCAGAACCGTCTGCACAGCGCCGCGCTGCATCGTGATCGTCACGGGATTGTCTTCCACGCGGCTGATTTCGATCACGACGTACTGTTCGCTCACTTCAGCGATGCGGCCGGCCAGGCCGCCGATCGTCACGATTTCATCGCCCTTGGCGAGCGCTTCGCACATCTTCTGATGTTCCTTCTGGCGCTTTTGCTGCGGACGGATCAGGAAGAACCAGAACACAACAAAAATCAGAATGATCGGAATGATCTGCATCAGCAGACCGCCGGTACCACCGGCAGCGGCCGCACCTGCGGTCTGAGCCATTGCGTCAGAAATGAAAAACACTTCTTACCTCTTTAGATGTTTTCTCGTTAAAAAATCTTGTCCTGCAACGCCTTGCGACGTGCATTGCAAAGCCTTCGGATTATACGGAAATTCCTTGCTGAGCCTCGAAAAATTGCATTAGAGATTTACCAGTGTCAGTTACCGTTTGCAATTTCTCAATGGCCTCACGGCAAGCGTTTCCTCTACTCCCTCTTTTCCCGATTGAGTCGTTGAGCCCGCTTCGCCTGGTGCTGGGCATGATCGCTCAGAACCTGACGAATCACGCCGTAGTATTCAGGCAATCGCTCATCAGCTTCCATGGCCGCCAGCATTTGCCTACATCTTCCTTCGCTTGGCTTTTCTGCTAGGAGTTTCTGTTTCCAGCTATGCATGACTTCGTTTCGATTAGCGCAAAGCAGTTCATGATTAAGATTTAGTATCTCAATTGTTCGTTTGGCTAGCTCTGAATTTCCAATGATTTGACCGTCACTTGCATATCGAAATTCTTTGTCAACCTCGCGATCATGCGGATTAAGCACATTCCCTTTTGCGCGCTTGTTTTTAGCTCCGTAAGGAATTTCAACGGTTCCACCAGGATAACAAGCCAACATATTGCTGTAACTTACTTCTTCATTGTGGTGTTTCGATCTTGCTTTGAAATGTTCGATATGCGAGGTCTCTGCCGCAATACGCCGCATCGTGTACGCACAAAGATACCGTTGATCCCTAAGCAACGCCGCTTTGACCGCCCGTTGCACATTTCCTGGTAGGGATTTGTAGCTGTGGTTCGCACATTTTTTGTTTTCCCTTCGCCAATCGGTCAACTCAATCGGCTCTTCCTGCCTGGCAATCCACAACATCAGACATCCTGCCCCATTCTGGCCCACTCCAACTGCATTTCCAGGTCTCTCGTGTCCTGACTGGTGCCGTTGAGCTGCTTCTCGAGCAATTCAATACCCGCTCGCGCCTCCTCGAACTTGCTGTCGTCAATCAAGCCTTGAATCAGCTTCACTTTCTCTCTGACTTCCTTGTTCTGTCCCTTGGTTTGGAACAGTTGCTGATTGATCTCGTCGTTGTTGAGTCCATACGACTGCAGAGGTTGCTGAATTCCTTTCTCTGTCAGAATAAAGAGCGAGGAAGGCTTCACCTCCCCGACAACAAAAGGCGAGTGAGTCGACACGATAAATTGAATCTTCGGAAATGCTTTATTCAATCCCGGAACAATCTTCTGCTGCCACGCTGGATGCAGATGAGCGTCGACTTCGTCAATCAGCACCACACCGTCGGTTTCAAGAGCTGCTTTGTCACCCAAATGCGGATTCAACAGAGCAACCCTGCGCACGATATCTGCAAAAAGCAGAACGACCCCACGCTCACCATCGCTTAGGTCTTCGAACGCCTTAACCTGTCCGCCGTGCCACAAGGTCAAAATGGATTTGGATTTCCAGTCGTAGTAGATGGATTCAAACTCCTCAAACGCACTTCGAAGAGCTTGATTCAACGTTGACAAATCATCACCGACAACCTTGTCAAAAGCCGTTTCTGTCTCGACAGCAATCTGCATCCGTTCTGTGGATTTTGTCACGACCCACGATAGCGTTTTGATACATTCCTGCGAAGCGGAAGCATTGCTCCAGCTATCATAGGCTCGCAATCGCTCCTCGGGGCGTAGGCTTGGCTGAATAGTGTCAGAAATGCAATTTGAGGTAAACCTTTCAGCCCCGTACAACGCTAAAACGGGCAGAGTGTGGCCAAACCCCTTCGGACGATTGTAGTTTCTTACCCACTGTCGCTTTTTATCATTGTCGGCCTGATAACTCACGCTGAGCGGAAATGAAACTCCTCCATCCTTGATCAGAAGACAAATCTCAACCGGGTAGACAGGCTCCAGCCGAACTCGATTTTCGGCTCGTTCCACTCGTTTATGAACAATTTCGGCAACATTCGGATGCCCCAAACCTGACTCCGCCCAATAAAAAACAAGCGGGCCAAGGCCATTAACCACCGACTTTAAGATCGATGTCTTACCTGCCCCATTGATCCCGATGAACACATTGATCTTTTCATCAAGGTTCAACTCCAGCGATTCAAACCGCTTGAAGTTCGTCAGCTTTAGTGTGTCGATGTACATATCTTTCAAGTCTTGCCACTAGGCTCTTATTCAGGCTACTTCTGAATTGGCGCTAAAAGAACTCGGAGAGAAAACCCTTGCAGCAAAGTGCAAACCGCCAACATACCCCCTGGACTTTCTGTACCGCCGTTATTAGTGTAGCCAGTCAAATTTTTGTGCGCCATCGTAAAACATTTACGGCACCAACGCAGGCGCGTCCAGCCCCGTCTTTTCATCCAATCCGAAGAGAATGTTCATCGCCTGCACCGACTGCCCCGCAGCCCCCTTGACGAGATTGTCTTCCACCGCCAGCACGATGATCAGGTCGCCATTGCCAGGACGATGAACTGCCAGACGCAGGAAGTTGGAGCCGCGCACGCTTCTCGTTTCAGGCGTTGATCCGGCAGGCATCACATCCACAAAATACTCGTCGGCAAAGCGTTCTTCGTAGAGCTTCTGAAGATCAATCTGAGTCGTGGCATCCTTCAGACGAATGTAGATCGTCGAATGAATCCCTCGAATGGTCGGCAACAGATGCGGCACAAACGTCAATTTCAGATCGTCCGTACCGGCCAGGAGTTTGAGCTGCTGCTCGATTTCGGGCGTATGACGATGGCCCTTAAGGCCATAGGCATGAAAGTTGTCCGACATTTCGGCCGTGATGATCGAAACGTCCGCCTTCTTGCCGGATCCGGAAATACCCGACTTGCTGTCGGCAATGATGGTCTTGAGATCAAACGTACCGGGATGCGCCTTTTCGTATTCCATCAAAGGCAAGAGCCCCAATTCGATGGAGGTCGGATAGCAGCCTGCCATGCCGAGAATCCGAGCGTTTTTCATCTTCTCACGCATGGTCTCGGGTTGCCCGTAGACAGACTCTTCCAGGAGATCAGGGCAGGCATGATCGAGCTTGTACCAAGTCTTGAACGTGTCCGTATCACGCAAACGGAAATCCGCTGCCAAGTCAATGATCTTGACGCCGGCAGCCGTCAATTCGCGCGCCATGCTCATGGCCACCCCGTGCGGCGTCGCAAAGAACACCACGTCGCAAGCGGTGAGTTCTGCCTCTTCGGGCGTCGTAAACACCAGATCGTCCATGAAGCCTCTGAGCGAGGGGTACATTGCCGATACTTTGGTACCCGCATCCTTGCGCGATGTGATGGCACAGACCTCAACGTTGGGGTGCCGGCTTAACAAACGCAGCAGCTCCACGCCGGTGTACCCCGTTCCACCCACGATACCCGCCTTGATTTTCTTTTCCTGCATGTCAAAAAACTCCCCGAAGAATCTTTTTGTCTGATGTCTTTGGCAGGAAAAATGCTCCGGCAGCAGGCATAAAAAAACCGCCGCCCGGGAAAGGGAGACGGTTTTTTCGCTTCTTGCCCCGGCTTTTTTCGCAAACCAAAGTTTGCAAAAGTATACCGAGGCAGAACGCTTGCGAATGAACGATTAGCGCTTGCTGAACTGCTTGGCGCGGCGGGCCTTGCGCAGACCAACCTTCTTACGTTCGACTTCGCGGGCGTCGCGGGTCACGAGGCCGGCAGCCGACAGAACGGGCTTGAGACCGGCATCGTAGTCGATCAGAGCGCGGGTGATGCCGTGGCGCACAGCACCGGCCTGGCCGGATTCGCCGCCGCCGGTCACGTTCACCATGATGTCGAACGTTTCGACATTTTCGGTGAGCTGCAGGGGCTGCATGACGATCATGCGGCCGGTTTCACGCTTGAAGAATTCGTTGAGATCGCGGCCGTTGATCACGATCTTGCCCGTGCCGCGCTTGATGAACACGCGAGCCACGGAGCTCTTGCGACGGCCGGTGCCGTAGTTGTAGTTACCGATCATCTTTATCCACCTTAAATGTCAAGAACCTTGGGCTGCTGTGCGGTGTGCGGGTGTTCGGCGCCGGCGTAGATCTTGAGCTTCTTGATCATGGCGTAGCCGAGACGGCCCTTCGGGAGCATGCCCTTGACCGCGATTTCGAGAGCACGGCCGGGGTGCTTGGCCTGCATTTCCTTGAAGGTGGTTTCGTAGATACCGCCCGGATAGCCGGTGTGACGGTAATACGTCTTCTTACCGGCCTTTTCAGCAGACAGCTTGAGCTTGTCAGCGTTGATCACGACGATGTAGTCGCCCGTATCGACATGCGGCGTGTATTCGGGCTTGTGCTTGCCGCGCAAGCGGAGTGCGATTTCGGCAGCAAGGCGGCCAAGCACCTTGTCGCTGCCATCGACCACGTACCAGTCGCGCTGTACTTCGAGCGGCTTGGCAGAGAAGGTCTTCATTGTTGTCACCTGATTCACAAAAGGACGCAGCAGATGAATTTCAAACCGCCTCGCACAGGGTGGCGCCTGTACTTTGCACAGGTTGGAGCTGTTAAACGGCCTGCTCGCGTCAATAAACAAAAACGAGGCAAAAACCACCGAAGCGCACCGCGTTCTAACTTCGCCGTGCACCGTAATCAGTGCCTTTTACCGGGAATTTCTTGTTGATTTTCTTTTTGCCGCTTGTCGCCATCAGTCCAGTGGAAAACGGGGAAACTGAAAGCACGGTGAAAATCAGACGCGCAATAATACACGATCACGACGAGAAATGCCAACGCCAAAGCATCGGCAACCGCCTTGTTTTTACTGCGCTTTTTGAGGTGCAGGCAGGAGCGCCTTCATGAGATCGGCTTCCTCGCCTGCCGAGACTCACTCTTCGATCGGTTTGATGTGCGTCGCCTGCTTGCCCTTGGGACCTTCGACGACCTCAAACGTCACCCGCTGACCTTCCTTGAGGCTCTTGAACCCCTTCATTTCAATGGCGGAAAAATGCGCGAAAAGCTCTTCACCGCCTTCGTCGGGCGTAATGAACCCAAAGCCCTTGACGTCGTTAAACCACTTGACAACTCCCTGTGCCATATTTTTCCTCTTTGTTTATTTCACTTTGTCCGAGTCTTCGCGTCGGCTCTCGGCCTGAAGCAGGCTGCAGCAACACAAAGTCCTCTTTTCAACAATCAACATTACGCCAACTTGCCGCTTTCAAGCTCATGACGCACTGCACTTTTTGCGTCGTGTGCTGTCTCGGACACACAATCGTCGAAACGACTCTTCGCAAGAGCGAAAATATACGATATATTACCTAGGATGTTTCTCCTTCTTTTCGTTTTGCATCATGTCGCGTTTTCTTCTCGGTCTGACGTTCTCGCTCATCAGTTGTGCGCTTGCGGCACAGTCGCTCGACGAAACACTGGCCGTCAAAATCGGCGACAAAATCGTCGAACTTGAAGTTGCACGCACCTCGGTCGAGCACCGAACGGGGCTCATGAACCGCACCTATATGCCGGCCGATCACGGCATGCTCTTTGTTTTTACCGCTCCGCGCCCCATCGCCATGTGGATGAAAAACACGCTCATCGACCTCGATGCAGCCTTTATCGATGCGTGCGGTCGCATCACTCAAATCGTCTCGATGCAAAAGGGTTCGCTTGAACTGCACCACTCACGCGTGGCCGCCTCCCGCGTCATCGAGATGCACGCCGGCTGGTTCGCCCGCAACAACGTCAAAGCGGGAACCGTCATTCCGGAGCTTGCCGACGCTCGCTATTGCAAGCGCACGGAGTCGGCGGCGGAATAATTACCGGTCCGCATTCACCAGCAATTCTTCTTCGGCAACAAAAGAAGCAGTACGAACCGAATCGAACTGCTTCTTTCTTTTCCTATCAACTCAAAGCGACGCGCGCATCAAATCGTTTGAAATGCACGCGCCGGTTTCAAGTTTTTTTAAGCGCCGCAGCCGCAGGCTCCGCAGCAGCAACCGCCTTCTTCACCGCGGCAGTCGCAGTCGCAAGGTTCACCGTTAAAGCGACGCTGCACGAAGTCCCAATTGACGAGCTTGTCAAAGAAGGCCTGGATGTAGGCCGCACGGGCGTTGCGGTAATCGATGTAGTAGGCGTGTTCCCAAACGTCGATGACCATCAGGGGCTTGAGATGTTCCGTCAGAGGCGTGCCGGCGTTGGAGGTCGAATAGATTTCAAGCTGGCCGTCCAAGCGCTTGACGAGCCACGTCCAGCCGGAGCCGAAGTTGTTGGCCGCCTTGGCCGAGAAGTCTGCAACGAAGCCTTCGTAAGAACCCCACTGCTTGACGATGGCGTCCATCAATGCGCCGGTCGGTTCGCCGCCGCCGTTGGGGCTCAAGCACTTCCAATAGAAGGCGTGGTTGTAGCTCTGCGCAGCGTTATTGAAGATCGGGCCCTGGCTTGTCTTGATGATTTCACGCAGGGATTCGGCTTCGTACATCGTGCCTTTGATGAGATTGTTGAGATTGGTGATGTAGGTCTGATGATGCTTGCCGTAGTGGTATTCCAGCGTTTCCTTGCTGATGGCCGGTGCAAGGGCGTCCATTTCATAATCAAGCTTGGGCAAAACGAACTGGCTCATTGGACTTCTCCTCGAGAATCGGTTATCGATCGGATTTCTCTGCTTGCAGGACGCGTGAGCTCCAAGATTGCCTTCTTGTGGGAAGCAGGCCGAATCGGACACGATCCATTGCTGTCTCACGAAACGTCCTTTGTCACCCTTAGATAATAGACCGAAATCATCGGGAATCCGTGAGACAAAACCCGGCAAACGCAAATTCCTTTCTTTTTAAAGGAAATTTTCTTTAGCTTCGCGGTTTGCGCTCAATGACCCGGGCTCGCGCAGAACCCTTCTCAAACAGGATGGACACCGTTTCGCCGTCGGCGAGCTGCTCTGCATCGCGCACCGGACGACCCATACTGTCGGTTGTAAGAGAAAAGCCGCGGGCCAACGTCTTGGTGATATCCAAGGCCGACAGAGACGCGGAAAGCCGATCAAGTTCCGCTCGTTTGGCCTCAATGCGAAGAGACACCGCCTGCCGAAGGCTTTTTTCGAGATGCGCCGTTTCGGCTCGCGCTTTGTCAAAGGCCGGGCGAACACGCAAAAGATTCATTTGCGCAAGCGCCGTCTTGGATGCTGCAGCCTGCAGACACACACGCCGTTCGGCCGCAAGCGTCATCGCGTTTCGATCAAGTCGCTCGGTCAGCACGTCAAGATACCGTTCGTAGATCTGTCGCAATTCCCGCTGAGCAGGCACCCTGGCCCTCAGCCTCAGCACAACGTTTTGCATGGCCGACTGCAAACGAACGGCTTGAGTCAACTGCGATCGACTCAGGCGCAAGTTCGCCTGCATCACCGCCGCCAGACGCGTTTCGAGTGTCGAAAGCCACTGAGGCGCCGTCGACCAGTGCTGCAATACAAGAGAACAGGCGGCGGTCGGCGTCGGCGCTCTCACGTCGGCAGCCATATCGGCAATCGTAAAATCGGTTTCGTGCCCGATGCCCGTCACAACCGGCATCGGCATTGCCCGCAGTTCTCGGGCCAGTGCTTCGGAGTTAAAGCTCCAGAGGTCCGCCAAAGAGCCGCCCCCGCGTACAAGAAGCAAAACGTCAACTTCGTTTCTTTCGCGAGCTTTTTTGAGCGCAGCAAGGATTTCGCCTTCCGAAGCTTCGCCTTGAACGCCTGCGTGATAAATCACGAAGGGCACCCACGGAGCCAAGCTCGCACGCGTCTTCATAACATCCTGAAGCGCCGCCGTTTCGGTGCTTGTGATCACCCCCACGGACTGTGGATAGCGCGGCAGTTCCTTTTTAAGCGTTGCGTCAAAAAGGCCTTCGGCCAGAAGCTTTCGCTTGAGAGCCTCGAATTTGGCAAACAGAGCGCCGTCGCCTGCGGCCTGTACGGCAACGACGTTGAATTGCAACTGTCCGCGCACCTCAAAGACGTCGAGCGTACCGGTGAGCACCACAGCTTCGCCCTGCTCGGGCAGTCGTTTCAGTCGATAGGCGTTGCGACGCCAGACCACGCAGTGCAAAATCGCGTCGTCTTCGTTGTCCTTGAGATCAAGATAGACGTGTCCGGACGGATAGGGCTTGATCGAATGGATTTCGCCTTCGATACGAATCAGCCCCAGACGATTGAGCCCGCCCTTGATGCGGCGCAGAATGCAAGAGACGCCGACGGCCGGCGGCAATGCGAAAGCACCGTCCTCGTCTTGGGTCATTGCGCTTTGAGGATCTGCGGCACCCCCACGGCCACCGTCCAGGGCTCAACTTCAAAAGAAGTGATCAACCCGGCGTGGTAGTAAGGATCGTCTTTGGCAAACGCGCGCAACTCATCGGCCGAGTTCGCACGGCACACGATCAGAGCCGAGAGACTCTCGGACAAAACGCCTGCCGCCAGAACAAGGCCGTCGTCTACAGCCTTTTGCAGGCGCGCGAGATGCTCGGCACGAAAAGCATCGCGCCGAGCCATATAGTCATCAACGTAACGGTACGTCAGAACAAAGTGCTGCATGACCGTCGGCAGAAAAAAATTAACGGCGACGCGTCTGGCTGCCGGCAGCCGGAGCCGCAGAGGGACGTCCTTCGATGTGGCGGAAGGTGATGCGGCCCTTGGTGAGGTCATAAGGGGAGAGCTCGAGCGAAACCTTGTCGCCGGCGAGAATTCGGATGTGGTGCTTGCGCATCTTGCCGTTGGTGTAGGCGATGAGCTCGTGACCGTTTTCAAGCTTGACGCGATAACGGGCGTCGGGGAGCACTTCGAGCACCTGGCCCGACATTTCAATTAGATCTTCTTTTGCCATAAATCCTGTAGCGCGCGGCGAAACGCTAAAAAATGAGGTGCCGCACTGCGGTTTGGTTGTTGTTTGAGGGCGGTTGCAATGTTGACGCCGAAAATTCTCTCCGGCCTTTTTGGGCAACCACGCAGCGAAGGCGCCATTTTAGTCGGCGAACCGCTGTTTTTCCAAGATTTTTTGCGGGAATTTTATACGTCGTCGCCTGTAAACAATCCTGCTGAGAATTTTTTCATCACCCAACACACACTTTCTTGGTTTTCAGCTTCAGACAACCTCAATCGGCGAAAATTGCCGTATCCGGCCGCCTGCCGCGGATTTTGTCCAATTTTGTGCGTGCGGCCGTTAAAATTCGGGCGTATCAATCGGGTTTGTACCGATTTTCCACCCTATCCCTTTTGCCGGGGATTCAAATTAAATTAGAAAGTTGAGTCGGTTTGACTCGCCTTTCCCGCAGACTCAGTTGGAATCGCAATGTCTCATCACGTTCTCGTCGCTTACTACAGTCACGCCGGTCATACGGCCCGCATCGCACGCACCATCATGGAAACGATCGTTGCCGAGGGGCATGGGTGCGACATGGTGGACATGATGGAGGGCGTCCGCGAGGGTGTGGATTGGGCGAAATACGACATCGTGATCGTGGGTTCTCCCATCGTGTACGGCGTCTACAACAAGATCGTCTGGGAATTCTGCTCGATGTACAAAAACGAAATCGAGTCGCGTCCCAACAGCTTCTTCAACGTGACGGTCGTCGCCCGTTCGCCTGAAAAGGCAACGCCCGAAGGCAACCGTTACCTGCAGAAGTTCGTCAAGCGCAGCGCCTGGAAGCCCCGCGACCTGAAGTGCTTTGCCGGCAAGGTGGACTATCCGAACTGGAACTTCTTCGAGCGCATGATGATCCGCATCATCATGAAGATCACCGACGGTCCCACGGATTCGAGCGTCGCAATCGACTACACCGACTACAACGATGTCAGAGCCTACGCGCGCCACTGCCTGCAGCTTGACAAACTGCAGGCTCGCCGTTCGCCCCGACGCTGACCGTTTGACGCGGCGCTTTGATCGCAACAGTCGGAGTGCCGCCAACCGATTGACACAGAAAAATTTAGGCGTTGCCGTTGCAGCGTCATGCCGCGACGCAACGTGAAAACGAAGGATCACTCATCCATGTCCGAGACTTCTCTTCCCTGGCTCAAGCACTATCCCGAAGGCTTTCCGGCCGAAATCAATCCCGATCGTTTCGCCTCCATTCCGGCACTTTTCGACACGGTTGCCGAAACCTACGGCGATCACCCCGCCTTCATCTGCATGGACAAAGTGCTCACATACCGGGAAATCTGCGATCTCTCGAAGGACTTTGCGGGCTACCTGCAGTCGCTTCCCGGCATGAAACCGGGCGATCGCGTCGCCATCATGATGCCCAACCTGCAGCAGTACATCATCACGCTGTTGGGCATCCTGCGCGCAGGCATGATTGCCGTCAACGTCAATCCGCTCTACACCTCGCACGAACTCGGGCACCAGCTTGCCGACAGCGGCGCCAAGGCCATCGTCATCATCGAAAACTTCGCCAAGACGCTGCAAAACACGCTCTCGGAAACGCCCGTCAAACACATCGTGACCACCAAGGTTGGCGACATGTTGCCCTGGCTCAAGCGCACCGCTGCCGATTTTGTCGTGCGTTACGTCAAGAAGATGGTGCCGGAATTCAACCTTCCCGGTCACGTCAATTTCCGCAAGGCGCTTTCGATCGGTCATTCCAAGGGCTTTAAGCCGTTCGAACTCAAAAACACCGATGTTGCGCTGTTGCAATACACCGGCGGCACCACAGGCGTGGCCAAAGGCGCCATGCTCACGCACCGCAACGTGCTTGCCAACGTCGAGCAGACCGGCACCTGGATCAGTCAGACCTTTGAAATGGGCAAAGAAGTGGCCATGACCGCTTTGCCGCTCTATCACATCTTCAGTTTCACCGCGACGCTGTGCTTCTCGAAGTTTGCCGCCACCCAGGTGATGGTGCCCAATCCGCGCGACATTCCGGGCCTGGTGGAACTCATCAAAAAGTGGGACTTCTCGATCATCCCCGGCGTCAACACGCTCTTTAATGCGCTTGTCAACAACAAGGAATTCAAGAACCACAAGTTCACGCGCCTCAAAATGACCGTGGGCGGCGGCGCTCAGGTGCAACGTACGGTTGCCGAGAAGTGGTACAACGCCACCGGCTGCCACATCCTTGAAGCCTACGGCCTCACGGAAACCAGTCCCGGCGTCTGCGGCAACCTGCCCGACGCTCCCTGGGACGGCTCGGTGGGCTACCCCCTGCCCTCCACGCTCGTTTCCATTCGCGGCGAACAGTTCGCTGATCTCGGCTTGTGTTCTGATCCGGAAAAGGTCGCCGAACACACGGGCGAAATCTGCGTCAAGGGCCCGCAGGTGATGGCAGGCTACTGGGAAAAGCCCGAAGAGACCGCCAACGTCCTCATCGACGGCTGGCTCAGAACCGGCGACGTGGGCTTTATGGATGAACGCGGCACGATCACGATCACGGACCGCAAGAAGGACCTGATCATTGTGAACGGCCTTAACGTTTATCCCAATGAAATCGAAAGCGTGATCGCCTCCATGCCCGGCGTGCTTGAATGCGGCGTCGTGGGCGTCAACAATCCGCGTGTGGGCGAAATGGTCAAGGCCGTGATCGTCAAGAAGGATCCGGCGCTCACCCGCGACGACGTCGTCAAATACTGCCGCGCGCGCCTCACCGGCTACAAGTGCCCGCGCACGATTGTCTTCGTGAAGGCTCTTCCGAAGACTGCCGTCGGAAAAATTCTTCGCCGCAACCTGCGCGACATGAAAGAAACGGATTAGTATTGCGAACTTTCTCGGTTTGCAGGACTGATACCAAATGATTCTGACAATTGCCCTGCTGCTGTCTTTTCAGCTGGCAGGGCTTTTACTTGTGACGCTCTTCGGACTGCCCGTTCCCGGGCCCGTGATGGGCATGGTGCTTTTTCTTTTCGCCTTGATGACCGTCAACGGCCTTCTGGAAAAAACGCTGCCCGTCGTCAACGTTTTGCTTGCTCACTTTGCCCTCCTCTTCGTGCCCGCCGGCGTCGGCATCATCGAGCACTTTGACCGCCTTCAGGCCGAATGGCTACCGATTGCGGCCTCCATCATCGGCTCGTCCATCCTCGCTATGGTCACAACCGTATTGGTGACGCGCTGGGTGGCTCGACTTCTGCAAGGCTCGAGCAAAAAGGAGAAGCGTCGTGCTTGATTCGATTCTTTCTCAATTGACTCTCACAGCCGAGAAGCTTCTTGCCGATCCCGCACTGTGGCTTTGCGCGACGCTTCTGGCTTACGCCTTGGGCATGTGGGTATACAAGAAAAGCGGCTACAAAACCATCTGCACGCCGCTTCTCGTTGCCATCGTTCTTCTCGTGGTGACATTGGAACTCACCGGTACCGACTACAAGACATATCTCAACGGCGGTCAGCACATCAACTTTCTGCTGGGGCCTGCCACCGTTGCCTTGGCCGTTCCGCTCTATGAGCAACGTCTGCGTTTGGCCAAAATGTGGGTGGCGCTCACCTGCGGTCTTGTTGCCGGCGGTACGGTCGCCATTGTCTCTGCCGTTCTGATTGCCGGCGTCCTCGGCGCCTCTCCCGAGACGATGATTTCCCTTGCTCCCAAGAGCGTCACCGTCCCGATTGCCATGGCAGTAAGCGAACACTTGGGCGGTATTCCGGCTTTGACGGCAGCCCTGGTGGTGATCACGGGGGTTGTGGGTTCGTTGATGGCGCGAGGCTTGTTGGGAATTTTGAGGGAAAAGGACGATGCCGTGCGCGGCTTTTCTATCGGCTTAGCCGCTCATGGCGTCGGCACCGCCACAGCTTTTCAGATGAATCGCGACACAGGCGCATTCTCCGGTCTGGCAATGGGGCTGACAGGTCTTTTCACTGCGTTTGCCGCTCCGTTCCTGCTGCCCTATCTGCTGAGCTTGTTCGAATAAGTCTCAGCGTTGTCAGACTCGTTGCCAGGCAACAAACCGACGCTGCGCGGCATCGAACACCAACGCCATGCGATTCAGTTCTTTAGCACTTGCGCTCTCGCCGTAACGTCGAGAGCGCACTTGCTTAACCGCTTGCTCGAGCAACGCTCCGACTTCTTCCTCATCTTTCGCAAACTTAAATTCGAAAATCCAACGTCTGTTGCCAGTTTCGACCTCCAGATCGCTGCGCCCGAGAGCCGTGTGCTTCTCTACCACAACGTCAATCCCGGCACCGATCAAGAGAACCTGTAGCAGAGCTCTGCATTGCATCTCTCCGGTCACCGGATACGCCTAGTAGTCAATCGCGGATCGGGTCGGAGGCTAGGGATTAGTTCCCTAGCCGACCGCCC
>UMHI01000379.1_pt1 | contig 16753 bp, 22 predicted proteins | sample 1965481 | NCBI WGS metagenome assembly UMHI01 (sample SAMEA4836093, study PRJEB28245) | human gut metagenome | biome: gut microbiome; material: fecal sample | place: Denmark | collected 2008 | reverse complement strand
TGCCCTTCCTTGACATGGATTGAATGATTTTGTGATCTTTAAGGGCCTGCCTGAAGTACACGTGCTGGTACTGCCACCCTTGAGAAAATTAAGGTCTACGAGGATCATCTGGAAATTCGGCTGAAAGCCGACATTGACTGTCTGCTCCGCTGCGGAGAGCTGCCGCATGAGGAGGACTTCGTTGCCGCCATGGCCCGTCAGGGGGGCACCATAAATTTTCCTGACGGCACGGGAGATATCTCAACCATTACCATCGTCCAAAGCGCAAAAATGCGTCCGGACAAGGTCTTTCGTGCCAATGTTATCAGCAACGGCGAGGGGCGTGGTATGAGCACACCCGCTCAGCGGTCGCTGTCGGCCTGCTCGTCCCGCTGGATGGCTTCCATCACGGTGCGATAAACAAAAGCGTTTGTGGACTCCCCGTGCTTCTCGGCGTGGGTCTTAATGATCTCTTTTGAGCCTTTCGGCACTCTCAGGTTAATGGTCTCAACTTTTTCGGACAGCCATTTGTCCCGTGCCCGGCGTTGGGCATCCGTTGGCGGCATAATGTTCCCTCCTATTCAGTTGCTGTCTATTTCAGTATACTGCGGCTGCCTGATCCCGTCTATATGGTAATGATCGACATATATGCAACCGTATATTTGTGCAACATTCCGGCTTGATATGTGCAACCGTATATGCTACAATACAATCAGAAAGTAAAAAACACGGCAGTGACGGAGCGCTACCAACACTCCATCACCTGCGCAGGTGATGCGACCACCTACACAACGGGATTCCCCGCACCGATAGGGACAGTATACCCCTTTTCGGCGGGCGGGGCAAGAGGAATGTTGTAAGATCCTCCCGCACGATGTAGGGCAATGACCTGCACCGTGCGTTTTGTTTTCGAAAAAACATTTTTTGGAGGAACTATTATGCGCGAGATCATCATTCGAAACATCGACAACGCCCCCAACGGCAAGGAGTTTTTCGCCGGCATCTCCGGCAACTTCAAGGACTTCGGCCAGACCCTCTGCGAGCTGATCGACAACCCTATTTCCAATTTCCGCGCCCACGGGATCCGCGGCCGGGTGGAGATCGTGCTGGAGGAGCAGGGGGATTATGTGGATGTCTCGGTCCGGGACAACGGCACCGGCATCGAGAACATGGACGCCGCCCTCACCATTGCCGCCCGCTCCTGCGCCGAATCCACGCTGAACGAGCACGGCATGGGCCTCAAGCACGCTCTGGCGTCCATCAACGCCGGAGAGGATCAGCATTGGAGCATCCAGACCCGGACGGCAGAGGACGTGGCCAATGACCGCTACCAGCGGGCAGAAGGCCCCTACGACATCCACATGCCCGTGTCGATGATTCCCGGCAGCGGGGAGGTGGCAGGCGGGACCGGAACGGTGGTGCGGGTGCGCTGCCCCATGCACAAGTTCCTGACCCTCAAGCCCGCCTCCAAAAAGGAGGAGCCCACCTTTGCGCAGATGGCGGCCTACCTGCGGGAGACCCTGCGCTACACCTACGCCAACCTGCTGCGGGACAAGGCGTTCACCATCCTCTTCACCGCCGTTGACAAGAGCGGCGCTTCCGATGGCGGGGAGCTTGCCGGGGCGCTGGAGCCCAACTGGCGGGACGGCCAGATGACGGAGCTGCCCCCGGTGGAAACCGATCTGGGCGGCGGGCCGGTGACCATCTGCTGCCGCTACGGCAGCATCCGCCGCAGCAAGGAAAACGCCTTCTACTACCGGGCAAACATGGCGTCCAGCGGCGCGGAGATCCGGATCAACGGCCGTGCCATCCAGCACGGACTGTACAACGAGATCTGGGGAAAGGCCCTGCACCCCAGCCAGAACCGTTTCCTTGCCCAGATCGACATTCTCAGCGATCAGGCGGAAGCCCTGCCCGATACCAAGGCGGCGAAAAACGGCCTGCGTGAGGATGATGAGAAGGTGGCGGCGCTGTTCAGCTGGATCCGCGCCAACATCCCCGAGCCCTTCAAGGAGGAGGGTCGGGAGCAGATGCTGGTGCGTCTGCTGGCGGAGAAAAAGTCGGCGGAACCGGGCGTCCTGCGGGTCTCTACAGAGAAGAACCTGTATCAGTGCCTGAACCTGCAGATCAAGTCGGATCTGTTCGTTAGCACCACGGAGGGCGTCACGCTCTTTGAGGCGAAGGCCGGCGGCAGCAAGGCGGAGGATCTGTATCAGCTGCGGATGTATCACGACGGCTGCGTTGCGGACGATATGGAGGTGCGGGAGGCCGTGCTCATCGCCCAGCGCCACCCCGACACGGTGAAGGCTCTGCTGGCGGAGCTGAACCGCCAGAAGGACAAGAAGGGCCGCCCCTATCACTTAGCACTGACCACCTGGGACGAGGAAGGCATCGCCCTCCCGCCCGACGCGGCGTAAGCCCCAAAGCCCAAACTCCATAGAACCCAGCCGCGGCCGGAAGATTCCGGCCGCGAGGAGGAAATCCCAAGTCCGCATGGACCGAGTTCCAACGCGAGAACGCACAGCGAACAGGGAAGGGGGGCGTATCTCCGGCCCGCCCGCATATCCGGCGGAACAACGGGCAGGGGTTTGTATGCAGGAAGAATAGCTCCCTGTACGGTAGACCATCATCTGCTGGCCGCCTGATCGCACAGAAAAACAGGAATGTCCAAGTTGGACATTCCTGCCTGTTCCACACAAATCAAAAACTTTTCCCAACGCGCGCGATGGCCCGATGCGGGTTGCACGGCCTATCAACAAGTGGTATAATGACGATGAAAACAGAATAGCACGGCAGCGGCAGGGTGTTACCAGCACCCCACCGCCTGCAGCAGGCGACACGACCGCCCGAAGCAGCAGAGACTCTGCACCGCAGGGATATTATACCCATTTCGCCCCCCCAAGGCAAGAGAATCTTCCGCACTGCACGGGACTACTATAGCCTGTGCAGTGCTTTTTTGTTTCCAAATATCTTTTATACGAGGAGACAAAAAACCATGAAAAAGCGCAAGCAGAACCTTCCCCGTCCCGCCGTGCGCCGTATGGAGCTTTGGTGGGCAGCCCTGCCGATTGTACCAGGCCACGTCCAGCGCGGCACCCGCCCGGTCGTCATCGTCAGCAATGATCTGGGTAACGCCTCTAGCCCTGTCGTGTCGGTAGTACCCTGTACCACTCAGCGCCACAAGCCCGTGCTGCCCACTCACGTATACCTCCGGGGTTACGGCCTTTCCAGCGGCAGTATCGCCATGTGCGAGCAGGTGATGCCGCTGGACAAGTCCTGTCTGCTCCGGCACATCGGCACAGTATATGGCTGGTATGACCGGCTGGCTATTCAGCACGCTCTGGCCACACAGCTGGGCATCGACCTCTGTATCAATCTGGCAGCATAATAGAGGCGGCATCATGCGAAGCATCAGCATGGCCTATCCGACCATTGACCTTGCGGCTACCGGCGCGCACATCCGCCAGCTGCGGCTGGAGCAAGGGTACTCCGTTCAAGACTTACAGACCTATTTAGGGCTCGAACATCCGCAGGCGATCTACCACTGGCAGCACGGGCGTAATCTGCCCAGCGTAGATAACCTGTATGCATTGAGCAAGCTCTGGGGCGTCCCCATGGACAAGATCATTGTGGAGCAGGCGGCATAGAGCATAATGAGGGCCGGGAACAGATCGTTCCCGACCTTCATTTTATACCATAGGTTTAATGTTTGCGCGCGTCCTCTGTGGTATGCTGAACTCACATAAGGGGGCGAAATCATGGGGATTGAAAGTCAATATTTAGGAGAGATCAACATCCCAGAGGAACACCGGGCGGAATACGCACAGCAGGCACTAAAGCTCCTGCGGGCAGGCGGCATGGTGACAGTGGAACCGGTACAGCTATACGGGCACAAGCTGTATCTGCTCTCTCCGCCGGAGCTGGACGAGGAGGACGGCAAGGCCGTCGGCCACTACAATTATCTGGACGAAAACAGCGGTGAACGGTGGTGTCTCAACGCGAAAGACGGCTGGTTCGGCTGCGGCAAGATCATTGGAAGCTGCTACTATTCAACGATCGCCGCCGTGCATATTTTAACAACGCTCTGGAGCAACTCCTATGCCGCAACGCTCATCAACGGCTGTCTGGTGCGGGAAAAGACCTATATCAGATGGATCAACTATGTGCTGGGCACACAGTATACGAACCAGCGGGCAACACAGCTGTGGGAGATCGGCAAGCTGCTCCAACTGGACAATGCCTACTGGGTACGTTGCAACCCGGACCTCGGCCATCTGCTGGAGGACTATCCGCCGGAGTGCGCGGACCGGGACCAGACGCTGTCGTATCTGGCTGCCTACCATCTTGACGAGCTGTGCAGCATCCTCCCGCCCCTTACAGATGAAGATTGGGAGGAGCTAAAGCAAAGCAAAATGCTCACCATTCAAGCGATTTATGATTGAAATGCGTATTTACGGCATCGTGCCCGATGAGGGGCCGCAGGTGCGCAACATCGCGCCGAGCCTCATAGCAGAGATCCTGGACGGCTGCATTCCGCAGAACTCCACAGAGTTCCGTGACGTGTACGCAGCATGGATGGAGCGGTACGCACCGGGAGCGATGCCGCCTGAGGAGTGGACGCCGGACCGCGTACCGCCGGAGTGGGCCGAGCGGTTCGAGCCGGAGGGCAAGCTGTACTTCTCCAGAGACTCCGCTCTGATTGCCATGTGGCACAGGGACGGAATCCGGGTTGTGCCGAATGTATGGGGGCCGGGAACGTGGATGATGGAAGCGGTTTGGCAGCCGCCGCAGGAGCAATAAAATAAGAGCCTGGAGCCCCGGCTCCGGGAAATACGAGATCTCCCTGAGAGTCGTCCGTTTTGGGAGAGAGGAGGATTCCTATGGAAAATATTGTCGGATATATCTGCAGCACCCCCTGGGGCACCGTCTCGCGTACCACCCCCAGCCTTGGCTGGACGCCCGTTCTGCCTGCCATCCCCGACGGGTGGCAGGACGCCAGCACCGGCGCAGCCCCCACCGGATTCCACATCATCGTGCGGCCCGGTACGCGTTTCCCCACCCTCTTTCCCAAGATGCCGCGCGCGGAGCTGGCGGCCGTCCACGCCCCAGACACGGAGCCCGGACGCTGGAGCCTCTGCTGGGACCACGCCAGCCAGAGCTGGGAGATGCGGCGGGGAGTCGCCGCTGAAGCGGCGTTCATCCGGAACTGCTCCATCCCCGGCCTGGCCTGGGAAGCGCTCGCAGACTACTGCCTGGAGCATTCGGACGAGCTGGACGAGCTGGCGCATACCGGCACGGCCTGGGCAGGATACCCGAGCGACTGGGCGGCGGCATCAGACGAGCTGATGGACGAGCTGCTGGGGGTTCTGCTATGAGTGCGCTTGCAGACCGGCATCTGGGGGAGGCGTTCGTCCGGCTCCGCCAGCGGCTGGAGCGGCTCCCACCGGAATATCTGCGGCTGCCTGCCCTCATCCACGAGGGACTCACGCAGCAGATGCCGGACTATGCGGCTGCAGTGTGGCGGCTGGAGGGACTGCTGGGGCGAGAACTCAGCGGGGCATTGGATGAGGCGGCCTTTATCACGGCATATGCCGCACTGGGGCTGCCGGGAGAGGGGGAAAAAGTCAAGGGTGTACCATAAAATTTTTCCGGTGAAGGCATTGAGGCGGACCCCAACCAAGGAGATCCGCCTCAATGCGTTTTCGTATTTGCTTTTAGAAGAAATTAGACAAGCGTGTCGTCCAGCAGGAAGTCGATGACGCCGACATTGAGAATGCCGTTATCATCATACCAACGCTTGTGGATATCGTGACGCACAATGATCTTCGGGAAAGAATCGCCGGTCAGCGCGAAGGGCTTATTCTCGGTGATGGCCTTTTCCCCTGTTCCCAATGCGTAGGCGGATTGAATGTAGGTCTTCTTGCCGCCGGAGGCTGCAATGAAGTCGATTTCCCGCGCGACCGGAGTGGTCCTTCCTTTGGCATTTTTCTCATTGCCATAGACGATGCCAATGTCAACGGAGCATTCACGGATCATCAGCTCATTGAAAATGATGTTCTCCATGATATGCGTCATTTCCTGCTGACGGAAGCCGATGCGGGCATTTCGCAGTCCAATGTCCTCGCAGTAATACTTGTTGGGATAGTCAAAATAGCTCTTGCCCTTCACATCCCAGCGTTTGCATTCGGTAAAGAGGAAGGAGTCCGACAAATGATCCATATAGGCTTTCACGGTGTTCAGGGCAACGGCATTCTCACCGCTGCGCTTCTGCACGGTGCTGATGGTGGCTGCAACCTTCGTCGGATTGGTCAGAGAGCCGATGGACGAACACAGCAGATCAAGAATAGCGGACAGCACATCCTCCCGCTTAATCTTCTTTCGCTCTACAATGTCCTTCAGATAGACCTCGGAAAACAACGATTTCAGATAGGCCATTTTAGCGGCATCGTTGGGGCGGGAGAGGATCAGCGGCATACCGCCGTAGAATGCGTAGTTGTCAAAGGCGTCCTGCTTATCGCCGCCAACAGCGGAATAGTATTCCGCAAAGGAAAGCGGATGCACACGGATCTCATCGCTGCGCCCCCGGAACTCCGTCAGGATGTCCGAGGACAGCATTTTGGAGTTGCTGCCGGTCACATAAATGTCCAGATTGGACAGAGACTTCAAATCGTTGAGGGCGTCGTAAAAGGTGATCTTCTTCCCGTCCGGATTGTAAGGATTCGGTACCTCGTCGGACATCTGGATTTCGTCTACAAAGAGATAGTACGGCTCCGAACTGTGTTCCACAATGCTCCGCACATGAGCCGCAAGCTCCAGAGGATTACGATAGCGAATATCACGGGTCAAATCCAGTTCAAAGGACAGAATATGGTCCTCGGCCACACCTGCGCCGAGAAGGTAATTCTTGAACAATGTGCGCAGCAGATAGGACTTGCCGCAGCGGCGAATACCTGTGATGACCTTCACTTGACCATCCCACATAAAGGAGATGAGCTTGTTCAAATAGCGTTCCCGTTTGATCTCCATGATGCATCCTCCATTGAAAACTTACCTCTATTATCTTACTACTTTTCAATAGACATTATACATTATTTTGAAGGAAAATCAAGAAGCCCATTGAACTGTTCCTGGATTTGTCAGATAATATTTCAACGAATAAGTGCCTATCTCAAAAGATGCTTTGTGCTGCAAGACTCGCATCGATTTTCGCGGTAGTAGTTAGTTCCCAAAACTTTTGGGGCTATAGAGGATAACGGATTTGCGGGGGCATCATGCTGGTACACATGATGTACTGCTTTCCTTTTTCCGCATGCTTCTGAAGCCCTAATTTACAAATGGTGCATAGATGTGCTATTGGCCGTTACCTGTCGTTTTCAAGATACTTCAATGAAAGACAAGTGATTTTTAGGAATATTGTTTAGGGAACCTTTTTGTCAAATTCCGATCCAAAAGTTCCCTAATATATTTTAAAACGTCTTCCAACACTTCTCCCGCATGAAGGTCAAGATGCTTCCGTCATCCCGCCCCTCATAATAACGCACCAGCAGGCGCTTGAACTCCGGCACATGGCTCTCTGGGATCACCAACAGACCACCGCCCTTGGAGATCAGATAGTGGTTGGCGAAGATCACGGCGGCGCGCTTGTTACCGTCGTTGAAGATCTGCGTTTTCATGCAGTAGAGGCAAAGGCGGATGGCTACCTCCACAGGCTCTGCGGTGGATTGCAGAATGTCCTCCAAATGTTCCTTGACCAACTGCTCAATGGGCAGGGGTGGGACATAGCTGGTGCCGCCAATGGTCACAGGAACGCCCCGGATACGACCGCCATTGGTGTAAAATCCCTCGTTGACCAGCTGAGCGATGTGGCAGAGAATGGAGTAGTCTGTGGGATAGGACACCACATCCTTGTCCATAACGAACTCCCACGCGTGCTTGAGGTTCAAGATCTTCTGCACATCTGTTGCCGTCATGCCATTGACTTGACCGTTTTCGATAATGTCCTCCGTTTGCGGGAAGGTAGTCGCCACGCCTTCCAGAACAGCCTGATCGTAGATATTTGCCTTCATATTGGCGCGGGCGAAGTCAATATTCAGTATGACCCGGTCAGACAGCTCTGATTCCGTGTAGCCCTGCTGAGCCAACTGCTTCTCGATCCGCCGGATCTGCTTTTTCAGTTCTCTGGCTTCTCTGGCATTTCGCAGCAGCGTCTGGTAGAGGGTATCGGAATAGACATCCACATACTCGGACGTCAGCCGGCTGGCGATTCGTTTGCGGATATAGAGATATTGCTTGCCGCCTTGCTCCTTGATCTCTGGGGAACCATCATAGGGCAGCAGGTTCAGCCGTGCCTGATAGTCCGCCTTTTGCTGCAATAACTCTCGGATCTCGGGATAGTTATTTCCCACGGGTGTGTCCTCCTTATAGGGAACTTTTATGGAGTTGATTTTATCAATTTGTTCCCTAAAAATCAAGTACATTCTGTCGAGAGGCCAAAACCGTCATACTCCGTGCGAAAGCTAACGGTCAAACATTACGTTTGCAATAAATAAAGTGTGGTCGTCAGATAACGTGTCATATATACCACTCTTGCAATCAAATCTGTGTGTAGAAAAACGTGCCGCATACCAATATGTGTTGCACATGGTATTCATTGTATTTCATTACAAAATCTTCTGTAGGATACAGAACTTTCATAAGCTTGACCTCGATTTTATAATTTTTGTCACATCGAGACTCACTGGTGTAGTAGTGGTGTAGTAGCACTACCTTCAAATCTGAAAAACCTTGATATTACAGGGGATTTTAAAGGTTTCTGCAAATAATGCCGTGACACACAAAGAGTATCTTTTTCATCGCCCTCGCCCTCCTGAGACTGTTTTTCCTCAGTATAGCAGGAAACCGCCTGGACGTCGAGAGAAGAATGTTGACGCGTTTGAGAACCTATGGCTTCTAGCAGTTCCGACCAAAGCGAAGCACTGTCCGGATATACATAATAGCCTGATAGATAGCAGGCGGAGTGAAACGCCACAAAGAGGGTCACATACCCCGTTGCTTTACAACCTTCAGTTTTGCTGTCGTGGATATTCGCTGGCTCAAAGTAGACAGAAATATCATAAAATGCTATTCTGAGCTCAGAAAAATGCGATTAAACTCAAACTGGATTCCATTATATTCTATTGACATTTTTGACAAATCTACATATAATAAAAATGGATAGAGGGCGTCATCCCTCTGGTGCGACTGGCACCTAAAATCCGAAATAGATGCCGGACTTTGGGCCGGAGCGTTGGCGGGTAACAGAAAAACCCGATATAGATGCAGTAGAATGGTCTTTGACCAGATGGAACTGAGCGTCGGCGGACGACAGAAAAACCAGTCATGAAGAGAAGTCGCGTGACACTGCGGTGTCGCAGTCTTCTCTTTTTTTGCTGTTTAAGGAATGATATCTTAATGACGAGAAAATATACAAAGGCTGAAGCAATCGGCATTGTTGTCCGATGCGCACAGACATACAAGCAGGAATTGGACGGAAAGAATTTGCTCTTTATCTGCACGGATAAGCATAAAAAGACGATCCCTATTGAACTATCGTTCTACGGAAATAATTACCTGCACTTAACTGGCCTGAAGGCACCTAAGAGCGAAAACGGGGATATTGCAGTCGAATTATTTGCAAATGATTTTTACCAGAAATGTTTGGATCATAAGCTGAGTCCAACGGATTTTGATTTTGCAGAAGATGGAACAACACACATGAAGTTGGATGTGCTGCCGACCGTTATCTCTAAAAACTTGCAGGCCAAGATGATTGGTAACTATCACTGTTGATGTACTCTCATTTCCTTTTCCCTATTTGGCACAGTGTGTTTCTCCCTGTTACACTTCCCCAATGGGACCGTGGGGGATGGGGAACGGAGTGGTCACCGCACCATATTCCATATAGTCGGGTTACTCAAAAGTGCTTGCAGCAGTTGGTTTTTTCTTCAGTTTGTTGATTTCGTTCATCCGTGTCCGCAGGCAGGTCCCGTCCGTGCTCCAACAGAGAAAGCCGTGGCGGGGATAGGGACAGCCGTTATACTCCTGAGAATGGCTGCAAACAGGCGTCGGCAGCGGCACCTGCTGAAAGCCGGGAATGTGCGGAAGAATAAGCCTGAACTGAATCGTGCTGTGAATTTCCATCATCTTTTCCTCCTACAATAATAATTACGGTTGATGGCCGGGCTTTACGGCGCACTTTAGTAAATGGCCGCTGCAAACGCAGCGGTCATTCGTATTCTCACAGTGCCGGCACGAAGCCGACAAAGCCGACTCTGTTTGCGGACGCACATTCTTCAATGTCATACGCACTGGCAAACTCGACCGGCTCAAGAGAACCGTCGGACAGGAGATACACCAGCGGGCAGGGCCTGATTTCCGTCTGGTTGTCGCCGAGGTAGTAGAGTGCGGCAACACCGTGGCAGGGAACCACGGCACGGATTTCGGCATCATCTTCAAGTTCTTTAGCAAGATTGAAGACACTGTGGAATTCGCGCCCATCCTTGGTGAGGATGGTGCAGCCATTGCGGGTGGGGGTGATGGCGGCAATCATGTCAATATTGAGCATGTCACCATTGTCGTTGATCGTCAAAAACTGTTTCATATTTATTGTTCTCCTTGAACCGCACCCCGTCAAGAGGACAGTGAAAAAATATAAAGTTTTTCCGGCCAGCAGCCATGTGCTGCTGGCCGCTTTTTATGCGGCGAGGGCGAGCTCGTGCTTTTCCATCGGGGTCAACACGCCCAGATTACGCTGCACCCGTCTGGTGTTGTAATAATGGATATAGGTCTTAATCATCTGCACAAGCTCCCGCTTGCAGGTAAACCGTCTGCCGTAATAGCGTTCCCGCTTCAGGATGCCCCAGAAGCCCTCCATCGGGCCGTTATCGATGCAATGCGCCACGCGGGACATGCTCTGCGTCATGCCTGCCTGCACGAGCTTGTTGTGGAAAGCGCGGTTGGTGTATTGGAATCCTCTGTCACTATGGAACAGGGGATGCGCGTCCGGATTGGCTTTCACAGCCTTATCAAAGGTCTTGAAAACCAACGGATTGTCATTGCGTTCGCTGAGCACATAGGACACGATGCGCCGGTCGCAAAGGTCGAGGATGGCGCTCAGATAGAGTTTTTGTACCTTCATACCCTCAAACCACTTGAATTCTGTCACATCGGTGAGCCACTTCTCATTGGGCTTTGCGGCATAAAACTGCCTGTCCAAAAGATTCTCAGCAAGATACTGCGGGTTCTTCGCCTGTCTGGTGCAGCCACGGTTGTTATATTTCACGGTAGAGCGGATATCTCTGGCCCGGCAGATGCGGAGCACCCGCTTGTCATTGACGTGGATACCGTGGTCATGACGCAGGTCGTCATTGAGTCTCCGGTAACCCTTATCCGGACTTTCCTCATGGATCTTCTCGATCGTATCCGCGAGATGTTCGTTCTCCGCGGTCCGCCGGCTCAGCTTGCCGGAAGCCCATCTGTGGTAGGCCGAGCGTGCCACATGGAGCAGTTCACAGGCCAGTTCAATGGAATATCGCGCAATGTCTTTTCGCACGTTGTAGAAGGAAGCATTCGCTTCTGTCAATGGATAGACGATCCGATGGCAGCGATACTTGTCCGTGCTCTTTCGGCTGTGAATTCTGGCAAAGTAGGCGCAGCCGCAATCACAAGCGGCAGTGGCGATCTGTTTGTCCGAGTTCTGGCTGATCCAGTTATCAAATACCACCGGACGCGAACACCCGGGGCAGCTCCAAGCGCGCCGCATCATGGCGGCAAAGGCCTCCGTCTTTGTGTCAAAGGGATCCTCGTTTATCTCCTGTGATCCGTTCTCCTGACTGTATGGAGTGTCCGGGTGATCGTCATTCAGCAGGGAAGGCAGATCCAGATCGCAGGACCCGCACGGTATTTATCGCGTCATGGAGCGCGTCATGTGCGGTGCAGGCAGGCTCCTGGATCATTTCCATCGCCTGTATCAGCGAGTACTGGCGGCGCTCTTTCACGATTTGCCGGCTGAACGCCCGCTGAACGTCATACGCCTTCGGCAGATGATGACCTTTGATTTTATGAACGGATATATTCGAGTGCAGGATCTTGAAGTCCTCGTTTCCCCAGGTCAGAAACACGGCGTCCTCGGGACACCAGGCAGTGAAGTACGCAAGGGCCTGCTTAAAAGGAAAGCCGTACGCAAGATCCGAGTTGGATATTTGGGTGAGCCGGGCGATCTTTCGATGCATATGCGGGTAGTATTTGGGCTTCACCATAACTTTGAATGTATCAACGATCTCCAGCCGTTCATTTAGCTTGACAGCACCGATCTGGATGATCTCCCCGGGAAGCCGTATCGGCGTTGTGACCATAGAGCGCGTGGAAAACGGCTGGTTCCATTCCAGATCTAATACGATGCAGTACATAAGGCGCCTCCCATATGAACAGGTTCGCAGTTTTTTATCAAAAAATGTTGCCTTCACGTTTGCAATCAACGAATTCTATCCGTAGTCTATCACAGATAGGTGTCCCATAAACAGGACACTGGGTTGTGTCGCCGTGGAAGGAGGCCTGCGAACCGGGGCGGAAACGGCTTGAACGTTGGGGCGTACGGTGCTATCCTTTAGAAAATGGGTGGTTGGCATTACAGAAATCGGAGAGTAGCCATGTGGAAGCTGGGGCGAAAAAAGAGCGCATCGGAAACCGATGAACGGACATTTCCGGCTGAGAAAGAATTCTGGCTGGTGCGGGGAGCGTTTCGGGAGTGGCAGGCTGACCGAAGCGGGCAAGGGTATTATGGCCTTTGCGGCTGTTCGGCAGAGGCGGTCTGCCCGCCGGGAGAACGGCCCCATCAGGATCGGTTTTACCGGCTCGTCTATGGCCTGACGGAACGGATGCTGCAAGGCACGCCCTCGATGGTGCTCGTCGAGGATCTTTCCCGTTCAGATGTCTGGGCGCGGCAAAAAGCGCGTTTCAAACAGCTTGCGCTGGACAGCGGCGGCGCGGTTTTGGAAGAAATGGGCGAGTGGAAGGACTGCTGTGCGTTCGTGTTTTCTGAAATGCCGGGTTCGTTCCTGCGGGACGTTTACTGGTGGATGGCGGAGCATGGGTGCGGAGAGGAAGTTTACGCACAGTACAGCGTGCTGGAGCATGTGGATGCGGAGGATGCGACCGTCTCCGCACTCAAAGAAAAGACGCGCTTAGACATTTTGATGGATGATACGCACCCGGTCCTGCTCTTGCAGCTTGCTCCGGCGAGTCCGCTTGCGCCGGTAACGGAGGCACTTGCGTCCGCCTGCGGCCGCGAAGGGTGGACGCTGTGCGTGAAATGAACGGCCGGAGCGGCGAAAGGCAGACGGAAAGCTGGTAAGCGCTCAATAATTAATCGACAAAAAGAAGATGCCCGAGGGTCTCATGTCAACAGAGACCCTCGGGCGAAAATTTTTCATAGGAAGGAGGGAGGACTGATCCTCTCTCTTCCTTTCCATCGACGCTGTTTCTGCTCGCCCCCGCGTGGGGGGCGACTCGAGGTTACTCGACCAGCTTTTCGTAATCAGGGAGCTGTAGCTGTGCGATTTGAGTAACATGACCAGCCTCATCCTTTTGGTAAATCGCTGCACTGATGCCGGAGCCGACATTTGAAATCGCTGACGGGTAGATGTCTTCCGTTTGTCTGTTTGTGATTTCCTTCTTCCAGATCCAAAACTCCTGATTTGGGTTTTCAATTTTTTCAACAAAAATTTGCATGATACACTCCTTGCGGCCTTTGTAAAAATGATTTGCCGAATGGGCGGAAAGACGGCCAATATGACGTAACGGGACGCACACGCGTCCCGTTACCGTTGATTTCTATGCGGTTTTGCGCGGCGCGTACAGCGCGGGGCAGGGGAGGGGATCAGCCACCCAAACCGGCTTTCGGGGCCTCCACCGTCCGCCGCAGTTCCTCCAGATTGGCAAGGCAGGTGTCCAGCTTTTTCCGGGCGGTGGTGCGGTCCACGTCGGCGGAGAGATCCAGCGCCTTGAGCTGCGCGGTGGAGCGGCGGACGGCCCGGCCAAAGGAATCCACCGTCCGCAGAGGATTGGCGGCCGGGGCGGGCTTGGGCGGAGGCGGGGGCAGCTCGGCGGCCATCACCCGGCGGTGTCCGCTGATGATGCGCCATGTGTTCTCGCCGTCGGGCGTGACCACGATGTCCTCCAAAAAGCCGTCCTGCTCCACTTTCCGCAGAATGTGGCCAAGATTATCCTATCATGACACAATTAAATTGACAAAGAGAAGTTCACCCCTAAGCCGTAAAAATGGCCTAAAAGGGGAAGCTCACTTTGTCAAAATAACCAGAGGCCGTCTTAGGTCTCATTGATAGCAATTGAACAAAATGATATTTTTGTTCAATTAAGGGAAGGGCGAGCCAGGAGGGGGGGTGACAGTTGTTTTGACAAAGTGAACGTCTCCCCCGCTTAGGCGCTTTGCCCTCTTTTTACGCTTGCCATACACGCACCGTCAGTATTTCTTGGGAAAATTCGCCTTTCCTAATTGCCAGAGATATTGGTCGATTTCCTTTACAGTATATGATTGCAATACATATAGTTCTGTCTGCGGTTTTGAATCGAATGAGCAGACAACCACTGCCTGTGTAACCATGATCTCTCCCGCAAGCTCATTTCGCAGGCTCCTCTGCCAACGCATGAACGTGCTGTAGCCGATTCCATGCTCCCGGCACCATTGCCGCTTTGGCATACCGCTTCCGTTGTACGCTTTTATGATTTCGATACATCTCTCTTTTTTCAGGGTTTGAAACTCGTCCGGCATTCCTGAGACCTCCTTGAGGCTTTTGGTACCGATGGGGCTTTTGATACCTCGGTCTCAATTATCTCATCTCTACTTTGATCTTGCCAGACGGTGGATTATGAGGCGCTTACTCTGAGGCCGGGTGGCCATCATTGATTCCAGCGGCGCAAAATGTGTCCCGCTTTTTACAAAAACAGCCGCAGTTCACAGCAAACAGCTCCGGTCCCTTTCCGTAAAAGGGACCGGAGCTGTTTTTTTGCGTCACTTCATGGAGCGTGCCAGGAACGCGGCGATCTGCGCTCTCGTGCAGGTGGCGGTGGGGTCGAAGTGACCGCCGCCCACGCCGGTGGTGATGCCGTTCTCCACGGCCCAAGACACGGCCTGCGCGTAGTAGCTGTCAGCGGAGACGTCGGTAAAGCTCGCCGCACCGCCCGCCACAGGCTGGCCCGCGGCCCGCCACAGCATCGTCACCATCTGGGCGCGGTTGATGGCGGCGTTGGGGTTCGCGCCGTCAGAGATACCCTTGGTTTTTGCCCAGTTCTGCGCGTTCTCGAACCAGGTCGCGCCGCCGGTCAAGTCCGCATCGTTCTGCCGTGCCAGAATCGTCCACAGCTGTGCCCGGGTGGTGGAGTTGTTGGGCGCATAGCTCGTGGCGGTCATGCCGTTCACCAGCCCACGGGCGCTGACAAAATCGATGGCGCCCTTGGCCCAGTGGTCTTGCGTGTCGATGAAATCCTTAGAGTTATCAACGATTTTGACCGTTGCGCCGCCATTCACGGTGAGCCGGATGCCGCCCTCCGTGGGAATGGAGTCCTTCAAGATCTCCTCCGTACCGTCGGGGTGGACGAGGACTGCCACCGTGCCGGGGGTCGCGTTGGAAACGGGAATTTCCACCTTCGTTTCGCCTGTGCCCTTGGGCAGTTCCACCTTGACGGTGGGGGCGGTATTGCTGTTGCGGGAAGCCTCCACCTCCACGGGAGCCTTCACCGCCTCGCCGTTCTTCTTGGCATCCTCCACGGCCTTGCTGCTGACCTTCGCCTCCGCCGCCGTCTTGCTTTCGCCGTTCTCGATGGTGGTGACGGTCATTCCGGTAGAGCCGTTGGCCGTGGTGGTTTTGGTGGTCTCCTTACCGGAGGTCACGCCGTTTTTGTCGGTTTTGGTTTCCGACTTCGTTTCAGACTTCGTCCCGTCCTTGGAGGTGATGGTCTCGGTCTTGCTTTCCGTCACCGTGCCGTCCTTCTTGGTCTCGGTCCGGGTCTCACTTTCGACCTTCGAGCCGTCCTTGTTGGTCTCGGTCTCGTTCTTGGTCTCGACCTTCGTTCCGTCCGGTTTCGTCTCCGTTTTCGTCTCGGTCTTGGTCACGGAGCCGTCCTTGCCAGTGGTGGTCTCCACCTTGGTGCCGTCGGGTTTTGTGACCGTCTCCACCTTCGTACCGTCGGGCTTGGTGGCGGTCTCAGGCTTGGTGGGCGTCGTGCTGCTGGAGCCGCCGCCACCACCGGAGGAAGAACCGCCGGAACTGCCGCCCGTAGAGCCGCCGGGCTGAGAGGGCGTGGTGCCGCCGGTAACGGTGACCGTGCAGGTGGCGGACTTGCCCGAACCGTCCGCCGCGGTGGCGGTGATCGTCGCGGCACCTGCCTTGACCGCCGTCACGGTGCCGTCAGGGGCTACGGTGGCAACATCCTCGTTAGAGGACGCCCACTTCAAAGCCTTGTTGGCGGCGTTCTCAGGCGCGACCGTGGCGGTCAGCGTTTCGCTGTTTCCAACAGAAATCGAAGTTTCCGTCTTGTTAAGCGTGATTTGGGAAACAGGGATGATCTCGGGCGTCACGGTGCGGACATAGCCGCAGACGTTGCAGGTCGTATCCGCATCATCGTCGTAGATGTGCGCCGCTTTGTCCTTGATGCTTTCGGACTGTTCCGGGCAGTCCGCATCGGTGCATTCGTGCCAGTGGTTCGTACCGTCCTTGCT
>UMHI01046043.1_pt1 | contig 16871 bp, 14 predicted proteins | sample 1965481 | NCBI WGS metagenome assembly UMHI01 (sample SAMEA4836093, study PRJEB28245) | human gut metagenome | biome: gut microbiome; material: fecal sample | place: Denmark | collected 2008 | reverse complement strand
TTCGCGAGTACGTCGGCACGCATGCATGGCCAGCGGCGCCACAGGCGGTGCAGGGCGTGGGCGCTTCCGTAGGCGGCGCTGAGGTCGCGGGCTTCCATGTAGGAGCTGCCATGGGTGGTGGCGTGTGCACGCGCGGTGCTCACCACGACCCGGTTCATCTCGCGTAGGAGGAACGAGAGTTCCATAGCCTCGGTGAGCATGTCGCCGTGTTCGCCCATCCTGTCTACCACGGCCTGCAGGTCTGCGCGGCGCACCATGAAGGCGTCCGGGGTGGAGATGCTCGTATCGTAAGTCACCTCGGCGAGGCCCGCATAGCCTCCGCCCATGTTGCCCACGAAGTTGCGGTTGGGCGCTACTGGGCACCCGTCGTCCAGAAGCACCGTGCCGGCTTGGGCCACCAAGCCGTCGGGGTAGAAGAGTTTGGGACAGGCCGCGCCCACCTCCTTGCGGCAGAAGTAGGTTGCGAGGGTCTTTGCGCAGACGGGGTCGGTGAACTCCACGGCATCCGTGGCGAAGAGGATGAGCTCGCTATCGAGCGCGTCGAGCGCGTGCTCGGCCACTGCTTTGAGGCTCTTGGGGTGCGCGACCGCGATCGTGCCCGCAATCCCGTCTAGGTGCTCGATGGATGCTAGGGCGCGTTCGGTGCGCATGGCGTCTAGGCTCATGACCACGGCGCCTACGCTCATGCCGTTGGGCGCGTAGTCCACACGGTAGACGCAGGGGATGTCCGTGGCGTGGGCGGTCGCGGCGATTCCGCGGCGGTGGAAGTGCGCGTTGAGCGCTCGCTCGCCGGCGGCGATGGCATAGGGCTTTGACTCCATAACGCCGCCGTTGGTGGAGCCGGCGTGCACGCGCCAGTGGTAGAGCACCTCGGGAATGTGGCAGATGCAGCGGGCGTGCTCCACGGCCTTGAGGGAGAGGTCGTAGTCTTGAGCTCCGGAGACTTCGTCGGGCGAGAGCTCGACACGATCCAAGATGTAGCGGCTCACCATGAGCATGTGCACCACGTAGTTGTACGAGTACAGCAGGTCGCGGTTGAAGTCGGGCTTGAAGCGCGGCGCGTAGCCGGCGGCATCGTCCTTCTCGAAGTTGTCCTCATCGCAATAGAATAGGTCGGCATCGGGGTGCTGGGCCGCGAAAGCCATGTAGCGCTCGAGCACGTAGGGCGAGAGCGTGTCGTCGTGGTCGGCAAAGGCCACGTAGTCGCCCGTGGCGGCGCGAATGCCTATGTTGGTATTGCCGGCAATGCCTAGGTTCTCGGGGAAGTCGATGGTCTTGATGCGCGGGTCCGCGTAGGTGGCCAGTACTTCCTGCATGCCCTCGTTGTCCGGGCTCGCGTTTACCAGCACGAGCTCCCAGGTGGTATAGGTCTGCGCCACCACTGAGTCGATCATGTCGCGCAGGTAGGGAAGCGGCGTGTTGAAGAGCGGGCAGATGATGCTCACGAGCGGGTGGAAGTCTTGGGAGATGGAGTCTTTCGGCAGGGGCTGGGGCTTGGGGTAGCTCGCGTACGCGCCGTCGATGCTGGGATTCACCATGTCGAGGTCGCGGCGGATACGCATGCGCTCGCGGCGGCGACCTGTCATGGTATCGAGCGACATGCCCTGGTAGGTGAGGGTGAAGTTGGTGGTGGAGCCGGTGGTGAGAATAGACAGGATGGGCGCGCGTCCGGGCGCTTGGGGCTCCAGGATGTAGAAGCGGGTGTGTGCATTCGCGGCGAGCGGGGAGCCGTTCTTGCCAGCGAGGGCAAAGTCCGCGGGGCTGGGAAGCTGCACGTCCGTGCCGGTGCCACAGCCGTGAAGCTCGGCACGGTAGACCACGTGGCCGTGCTCGGCTTCGAAAACCTGGGAGATGTTAGCGGTTAAGGGCGATGCGGCCATGTGGGTATCCGATCTGCGAGTATGCGAAAGGCGTTGTTGCGGGGTGCTTGCTCAAGGTCGTGAGGTCCCCGCTTCTTGGCGCCGAGGTTTGATAATTCGTGTCAAATGATAGCAAAGGTGAGAGTATGCGGGACTTCCTTGGTATTCTTGTTCAGATAAGAATGCGGCTAGGTGCTCGATGCGCTTTGCCGCAGTGTTCCTGAAAGGTCGTCTTGCATGAAATCCGACGCTTCCGCGCTCGTTTCCGTCATTATTCCCGTGTGCAACGTGGAGAAGTTCCTCGCTCAGTGCCTGGAGAGCATTTGCTCTCAGACTCACCGCCATCTGGAGATTATTTGCCTTAACGATGGCTCGAAGGATGGCTCCCTCGCCATTCTTCGTGAGTTTGAGGCGCGCGATTCGCGCGTTGTGGTGGTGGACAAGCCCAACGAGGGCTATGGTGCCACGTGCAACCGAGGCATCGAAATGGCGCGCGGCACGTGGATTTCCATCATCGAGCCGGATGATTGGATCGATCCCGCCATGTACGAACACATGCTTGCGCGCGCAGCCATGGTGGATGGGCCGGTGGACATCGTCAAGTGCCCGTGGATTGATGTGCACGACTGGGATGACCCTTCAACGCAGTACGAGCAGCAGTGCGTGTTGGCGCACCGCCTGCCCAACACCACGCGTCCTGTGACCCTGACTGACCTGCCCATCATGGTGGAGCAGCACCCCAGCATCTGGAGCGCCATCTACCGTCGCGACTTCTTAAACGAGTGCGATATCCGCTTCGTGCCGTACCCGGGTGCCGGCTGGGCGGACAATCCGTTCCTCATCGAGTCGTTTTGCCAGGCCAAGGCAATCATGACGTTTGACGAGCCGTTCTACCACTACCGCTGCGATCTGCCCGGCGCCACGTACAACCATAAGAAGGACAGCGCGGTCGCCCTGCCGTTCGACCGTTGGTGCGACATGACGGATATCCTTGAACGCCTGAACGTGACGGATCGCGGAATTCTCGAGGCGCACTACATGCGCGGTTTCAATTACATTCATGGCGGCATCGTGGACGACGGTTGGGAGAACCCCATCGTGCAGGACGGTACGCGCCGTGTGTTCGCGCGCATGGACACCGAGATTGTGCTGGGGCATCCCAAGCTTTCGCCTAAGCGTAAGCGCTTCTACCTGGAGCAGATGGGCATTACCGGGCGCCGCGTGCTGGTGTGGCCGCGCATGAAGTACTTTGCGAGCGAGACGCGCTTCTTCGTGAAGAGCAATGGCGTTCACGGCCTGCTGCGCAAGGTCGGTGGTTTCGCGAACGGCAAGGCCGTCGCCGCCCGTCGAGCCAAGGAGAACGCAAAGGGGTAGCGGCCCTGCTTGTGTTCTCATGAGCGCGTACCCGACTCTCCTGATTGTATGCAGGTCGTCGAGGCGAGAAATCGTGCAAGCGCCCCTGTGTTATCATTCATTGTTCGGCAAGGGCGGTGTCGGCCGCCAACGTGCAATCAATAGGGAGGCGTCATCGGTGTCTTCGAAGACTCTCGCAACCGAAAAGGCCCCACGTCCGTATAAGAAGGACTTGCTCATCCTCGAGCAACTCGTCACCAAGGACTTCAAGCTCAAGTACCGCCGTAGTTTCCTCGGCGTGTTGTGGAGCGTTCTCAACCCGTTGCTCATGATGATCGTCATGTCCATCGTGTTCTCTTACATGTTTGGCAGCAACGTCCCCAACTTCCCGCTCTACCTCATCGTGGGCAACGTGACGTTCTCGCTCATGAGTGACTCCACCAACGCGGCGCTCACGAGCATCATCAACGCGGCGCCGCTGCTCAAGAAGGTCAAGGTAAACCGGTACATCTTCCCGGTGCAGAAGGTCTTGTTCGCGCTCGTGAACTTCGCTTTCTCGCTCATCGCCGTGGCCATCGTCATGCTGTTCTTCCAGGTTATGCCCACATGGCACTTCATCTGGCTGCCCCTGTGCCTGTTCTTGCTGATGCTCTTTTGCATTGGCGTAGGCATGGCCATTGGCGCGCTCTCCGTCTTCTTCCGCGACATTATCCACCTGTGGGGCGTCGTCATCATCGCGTGGACCTACCTCACGCCCATCTTCTGGGACCTCTCCCTCCTTATCGACAAGGGTGCCCCGCACTGGATCATCATGCTGGTGAAGATAAACCCCATGTACAACTATCTCGAGTTCATGCGTGACATCTTCCTGTGGCAGCAGAACCCAACGCCCACGGTGCTCCTCATGTGCATCGCGTGGGCCATCATCGCGCTCATCATCGGTATCTTCGTGTTCAAGAAGACCGAGCACAAGTTCATCCTCTACGTCTAAGGCGGAATCATGGCAGACGCTACCAACACCGAGTACGCCATCGAGGTCGACGACGTCACGATGGTCTTTAACATGGCCAGCGAGCAGCTCAACTCCCTCAAGGAGTACTTCATCAAGCTCGTGCGCCACGAGTTGTTCTTCAAGGAGTTCCATGCTTTGGAGCACGTGAGCTTCAAGGTTAAGAAGGGCGAGGTCATTGGCCTGGTGGGAACCAACGGTTCTGGTAAGTCCACCATGCTCAAGATCATCGCCGGCGTGCTCGAGCCTACGAAGGGCACCGTGACGGTTCGTGGCAACATCGCGCCCCTCATCGAGCTGGGCGCTGGTTTCGACCTCGAGCTCACCGCGCGTGAGAACATCTTCCTCAACGGTGCGCTTTTGGGTTACTCCAAGCAGTTCATGGAGGAGCACCTGGACGAGATCGTGGACTTCGCCGAACTGCGCGACTTCCTCGACATGCCCATGAAGAACTACTCATCCGGTATGGTCGCGCGCATCGCGTTCGCCATCGCCACCGTGGTGGAGCCCGACATCCTCATCGTCGATGAGACGCTCTCCGTGGGCGACGTGTTTTTCCAGCAGAAGTGCGAGCGCCGCATCCAGAGCTTCATAGATTCCGGCAACGTGACCGTGTTGTTCGTGAGCCATTCCATCGAGCAGGTGGAGCGCATCTGCACCTCCGCGGTGTGGATCGAGAAGGGCCACGAGCGCATGATCGGTCCGGTGGACGAGGTCTGCGCGGCTTACAAGGCGCAGTTCGACTAACATGTCCGGCGCGTGCGACAAGGCGGCGGAGCGGGGCGTCGACGCCCGGCCGTTGTTCTCGATCATTATGCCGTGCTACCGAGTCGCGGCCTACCTACCCTCCGCCATCGCGTGCATCCGCGCGCAGACGTGTGCGGACTGGGAGCTCATCTGCGTGGACGACGCTTCTCCCGATAACGTCGCGGAGCTCGTCGAGTATGCTGCCGCCGAGGATCCGCGCATTCGCCTCGTGCGTCATAAAGTTAACCATGGTCTCGCCGATGCTCGCAACACCGGCATCTCCGCCGCCCGCGGACGCTACGTTTGGATGCCCGATCCGGATGATGCGTACGCTCCCGACCTGCTCGAGCGCTGTGCCGAGAAGATCCGTTCCCAGGCCGATGCGGAGGCCAGGACCGACGTCGTGGTGTTCGGACTTACCGAGGAGCTCTTCGATGCGGACGGTTCCGTATACGGTGCGCACGACATCGTGCCGGCGCTCGACGGGGCTTTTTCGGGCTCCGATGCGCACGCGCAGGTTCTCGACCTCGAGGACCGCACGCTTCTGGGCTATGCGTGGAACAAGGTCTACCGTGCGGAGGTGCTGGACGGCATCGCGTTTGAGACCGTTCCCCTCATCGAGGACATCGTCTTTAACGTTGCGGTCTTTAACCGCGTTGAGAACCTTGCGCTCGTTGCGCGTCCCTTGTACCGCTACGAGAAGCGCGTGGCCGCCAACCTGACGGCCAAATTCGTGCCCGAGTACTACGAGGTGCATCGCCGCCGCATCGACGATGTATACCGCCAGCAGGTGTCGTGGGGCCTCGATTCCGCCGATGTCCGCTCCCGTCTCGGGGCTCGCTATGCGCGCTACATCTTGTCCGCGCTCGAGCGCAACTGCGATGCGCGCGCGGGGCTAAACTATGCGGGCCGCGTGGCCTTCTGCCGCAGCGTCATGGACGACGATCTCTTTGGTGCGCTTGTCCTGAGTGCGCGCCCTCGGGGCGGGGCAGCCCGTGTGGTCGTGGGCCTCCTCAAGACGCGCAGCGCCCTGGTGTGGTGCGCCGTCGGTCGCATCATCCACCTCGTGAGGTCGCGCGCCGGCCTCGCGTACCGTAAAGCCACGTTCTCCCGTTAGGAGCCCTCGTGCCTAAGAACACGTTCGACGCATCTGCGCCACAGCTCACCATCGCCGTTCCCGCGTACAACGTTGAGTCCTACCTCGCCCGCGGCCTCGAGTCCTACCTCGACCCGCGCTTCGTGGGCAATCTCGAGGTTATCGTTGTGGACGATGGCTCCACCGACGGCACCCGTGCGCTTGCGGAGGAGTTCGCCGCGCGCAGCCATGGCGTGATCCGCGTCATCTCCAAGAAGAACGGAGGCCACGGTTCGGCTGTGAACGCCGGCCTGGCCGAGGCGCGCGGGCGCTATTTCCGCGTGGTGGACGGCGACGACTGGGTGAACACGGACGGTATGGCCGAGCTACTCGAGCGTCTTGCCGACCTCGATTGCGACCTTGTGGTAGACAAGAAGCGCGAGATCGACATGGCTTCTGGCGAGGGGCGTCTGTTCCCGCTCGCCAAGGGCGTCGTCACGGGTCGTGCGCTCGACTTCTCCAGCGTTCTCACCAACGGCGACACCGTGTTCCAGATCATGATCCACACGCTTACCGCTCGTACGGACTACCTGCGTGGTATCGGCATCCATCTGCTCGAGCACACCTTCTACGAGGACTACGAGTACGTGGTCAAGGCAAGTGTGCCCGCCTCCACCATCTGCTACCTCGATATTGAGGTGTATCAGTACCTGGTGGGCAACGAGAACCAGTCTGTGAGCCAGGCGAACTACGTGCGCCGCTGGGACGATCACGACCGCGTGGTCATGGAGCTCCTGGACTACCTTGAGCGCTGCGAGTACGGCGAGGTGTGCGCCGCGAGCGGGCAGAAGCTTTCGAATGAGTCTGTCTGCTACCTGCGCGAGAAGGTCCACCTCATCGTGGACACGCACTACAACATCGCGTTGCTGTTCGATGAGGACCGCAGTCGTGGGCGTGCGCGCGCCAGGGCGTTCCGACGCGAACTGAGGCGTGCGGACATAGACCAGTGGGCGCGCGGCGAGCAGCGTTACCGTATGGCCACGCTCCTCAACCGCTTGAGCTTCTCGTACAACTCCATCATGCGCTTGGTCTCCAAGCGCCGTCACTAGCACGCTACCAAGGGATGATCCATGAGCCGCAAACCGCGCATAGCCATATTCAGCGCCGATGCCAAGCTTGGCCACGAGGTCAAGGGTGCCACGCGCTACACGTTCCTCGCGACGCTTCTCGTGGAGCGCGGCTTCGAAGTCGACTTCATCACGAGCGGCTTCCAGCACTGGGAGAAGCGCCAGCGTGATTTGGCGACGTTCGACACGAGTATGCACGCGTTCAACGTGAAGTTCATTGCCGAGCCGAGCTATCCCGCCAACATGTGCCCCCAGCGCATCTGGGCGCACCATGTGATGGCCAAGCGCGTGACGGCGTACTTCGATGCGGACCACGACTACGACCTCATCTACTGCCAGATTCCGCCCAACGATGTGACGCTCGCCGTGGGACGGTCCGCGAAACGCTACGGCATCCCCTTCGTGGTCGACGTGAACGACCTGTGGCCCGAGGCCTTCCGTATCGCGCTCGACGTTCCGGTGCTCTCCGACATAGCGTTCGCTCCGTTCGAGCGCCAAGCTCGCCGCGCGTACGCGTTGGCGGACGCCGTGGTGGGTACGTCCGACGAGTACGCCGCGCGCCCTTTCCGCGACCGCGCCGAGGATATCCCCAAGCTCGTGGTGTACGTGGGTAACGACCTCGAGGAGTTCGACGCGGGCGCCGCTGAGAACGTCGGCTCTGTGGAAAAGCCCGAGGGCGAGGTCTGGGTTGCTTACGCGGGTAATATCTCGGCACTATACGACTTGGAGACGCTCGTCGAGGCTGTGGCGATAGCTGCCAAGGCGCATCCCGAGCTCAGACTCAAGATTCTTGGCGATGGCCCCGAACGCGCATCCGTCGAGGCGGCGGTTGAGCGAACCGGGGCGCCTGCTGAGCTTTTGGGCTACATGCCGTACCGTGTCATGGCGGCTTGGCTCAAGGCGTCCGACATGGTGGTCAACTCGCTGGTGGCGAACGCGCCCCAGAGCGTGCCCACCAAGATCGGCGATTACCTGGCCTCGGGACGTCCCATGATTAACACGTCCATGAACGCTGAGTTTCGCGAGAAGGTCGTGCGCGACGGCTTTGGCGTGAACGTTGTACCGGGTGACGCCGAGGGACTCGCCAGGGTGATTTGCGAGCTTGTCGAGGACGAGGCGGGACGCGCGCACATGGGTCGCGTGGCGCGCGAGCTCGCGGCGGCACAGTTCGACCGCCCGCATTCCTATGAGGCTACCGTCGACCTCATTCGAGGCCTGATCTCCGAGCGCACGAAGTAGATTGCCCCCGTGAGGCGTGCTCGTCCTATACTCGGACTGATAGGAGAGTGCATGGTGTGTCGGGGTTGGGCGAGGCCGTGCTTGAGGGGGGGGCAGCCGACCGCAAGCTGTCCGATGAGCCGGCAATCGTGGAGATGGCCCGCTTTATTTCCGGGTTGCCCGACGATACCAAGATGGCGCTCGTTCCAACCGGTCCCTTGACGAACATCACGCTGTTCCCACGTACGTACTCGGGGCGTGCCGATCGTATCGACCGCATCGTCCTCATGGGCGGCACCACGGTTGGCGGAAACGCGACCGTGTACGCCGAGTTCAACATATGGGACGACCCCGAGGCTGTGCAGATTGTGGTCTCGAGCGGGCTACACATCGTTATGTGCCGCCTCGATGTGACCCAGAATGGCGGTTGCGGCTTTGCCTTTCCGCCATTCTGGGTCACATCCGGAGTACTGGTTATGAGACGCGCTCGGCGAACTCCAGGTATTGCGTGCGGCGCCACTTGTCCATCGTGGCGGCGTAGAGGCTTTCGGTGTTGTCGAGCTCGTACCAAGCGCCGTCTGCGCCTACTCGTTGTAGCACGGCACGACGATGGAAATGCGCGGTATGGCGGTTTACCTTGCGTTCGGGTTGTCGTTGCGATAGTCACCGAAGGCGTATTTGCTATACACATTGACTTCCCACTGCTTTTTTTCGACCTTTGCCACGGAGTCGAGGATAAAACCAGTCGCGAGACTTAAGCCACACAGGAACATAAGCGATGCGGCGAGCAGGGCGGTTGGGAAGCGCGGAACAAGACCGGTCTGGAAATACTCGACAATGATGGGAATGCCCAGGGCAAGACCGATTATTGCAAACAGGAGCGCAACGAGGCTGAAGAATTTGAGCGGGCGGTAGTCCTTGAACAGCGTGCCGATCATGGCGACAACTTTGATGCCGTCGCTGACGGTGTTGAGTTTGGACTCGGAACCCTCGGGGCGGTCACGGTACTCAATAGGCACATCTTTGATGCGCCAGCGGTGGTCGACGGCATGGATGGAGAGCTCGGTTTCGATCTGAAAGCCCTCGGAAAGCACGGGGAACGTTTTGACAAAGGGGCGGCTCATGGCGCGATAGCCTGTCATGACGTCATCGAAGCTGTATCCGTAAATCCATTTGATCATGGCACGAACCAGATTGTTGCCAAAGCCGTGGAAGGCTCGCTTGTTTTCCTCGGCGTAGGTGCCGTTGGACAGGCGATCGCCGACGGTCATATCGGCTGTACCATTAAGAATGGGCTCGCAGAGGGCTTTTGCTGCTTCGGCGGGGTAGGTGTCGTCGCCGTCGACCATGAGGTAGCAATCGGCGTCGATATCGCGGAACATCTGACGGCAGACATTGCCCTTTCCCTGTCGGGGCTCAAAGCGCACTGTGGCGCCGTGTTCCGTTGCGATGCGCGAGGTATCGTCTGACGAGTTGTTATCGTATACATAGACCGTCGCCTGCGGAAGCTCGCGGTGGAAGTCGTCAATGACTTTGCCGATCGTGAGGGCTTCGTTGTAGCAGGGGATAATGACGGCAATAGATTCAGAATTCACTCAATGCTCCTTTGATATTCAATCGTAGAAAGTATAGCCGTTTGGCCCTGGCATCCTGAGATGTAGCCGTCTTCCACAAGTCCGAGCGCAAATTCATCTTCTACATCTAAAGGAATGCTGTGATGACTGAATCTGTTGTTGATTACAACGAGCAGCCTCTGGCTGTCGAGGTCGACGCCACCACCATGATCTTTAACATGGCGTCTGACTCGCTGACCAGCCTCAAAGAATGTTTTATTAAGCCCGCTAAGCATGAGTTGTTCTTTGAGGAGTTTAGGGCGCTTAAGCACATCTCGTTTGATATTCACCGCGGTGAGGTCGTGGGCTTGGTCGGTGCTAATGGTTCCGGCAAGTCCACGATGCTCAAGATTATCGCTGGTGTGCTCGAGTCTAGCGAGGGCAGCGTTAAGGTTCATGGCAACATTGCACCTCTGATTGAGCTTGGAGCTGGCTTTGATCCCGAGCTGACGGCACGCGAGAACATTTATTTGAACGTTGCGCTAGTCGGCTATACCAAGGAATTTATCGATGCCGACTTTGATGGCATTATCGAGTTCGTTGAGCTGCAGAACTTTGTCGACATGCCGCTCAAGAACTTCTCTTCGGGTATGGTTGCGCGCATTGCTTTTGCAATCGCCACCATTACCGAGCCCGATATCCTGATCGTCGATGAGATGCTTTCCGTCGGCGACGTGTTCTTCCAGCAAAAGTGCGAGGCCCGTATTCAGCACTTTATCCAGAGCGGTGACGTGACGGTTTTGTTCGTGTCGCATTCCATGGAGCAGGTTGAGCGCATCTGCCAGCGTGCGTTTGGATTGAGAAGGGCGACCTTCGTATGGACGGCCCGGTCGATGAGGTATGCGAGGCATACCGCGAACAGTTCAAGTAGGTTATACTTATTTGCGCTTGGCGGGCTCGCGCTTGCTTGGCGTGCGGTTATTTGCTCCATTAGCTCAGTTGGATAGAGCAGGGGACTTCTAATCCCAAGGTCGACGGTTCGAATCCGCCATGGAGCACCTTTTGTTTAATAAGCTCAGCTTTTGCTGGGCTTTTTTGTTCACAAATGCGAAGTTGAGCTACTCTGTTTCTGCGGGCTCCACGATTTATGAGTTATGTAGCAATTCCAGATTCTAAGACAGGGGTCGCTTGCGTTTGGCGGTTAGCCATCGACATCCTTACACTAACGCTGACTCGAAAGGCCTTATCTCCTGCCCATTTTTCTCTGCACAATTGAAGTCTGAAGTGGTTGGCTATAATGCTGCTAATTAAGAATTTCGGCACGAATTTCAACTCGATTGGCTACTAGCATAAATCACGGGAGGCTATCGTGAGCTTCGCTAATGCTGCGTTGCAAATTGAGAAACTGAAGATAACCAACTTCCGTAAGTTCGAATCATATTCAATTGAATTCGATCATCAGCTTACCGTTTTGGTCGGCGACAATGGTACGGGTAAAAGCACGCTTATCGATGCAACCAACGTTGCGCTGGGGGACATTGTTTCTGAAAATTGAGTACGCCGAAGCTCCGGGCATAGTTCCTGATGATTCTCGTGGAGCGGTTAACAAACAGGGCGACATGTTCGATATTCAGTCCCAGTACCCGGTGTCAGTTGAGGCATCGGGCATTGTCCTGGGGGAAGAGGTGGGCTGGCTGCGCTTGTTGAAGAGCGCTAAGGGGCGCACCAAGCAAGCCGATGCCGGACGTATGATTGATGCTGGCAAACGCCTGCAAGAGCTTGTCGGTAAAGGTAATGAAGTCGTTCTGCCTGTTCTTGCCCGCTACGGGACTGATCGACTGTGGAAGCAAGCGGCGTCAAAAGATAAAGCAACGCCCAATAGAATGCGCGGTTACGAGGGCGCTCTGCGTGCTTCTGCGAATGAAGCCCGTATGAATGCGTGGTTTAAGTCTCAGTCGATTTGGGAGTGGCAAAATAGGCGAGAGAGAGTGCCTTATTCACTGCGGTTAAGAATGCGCTCGCGTCCTGCTTTGATGCCGCCGCGACAACCAAGGGCGCCATGGTCGACTATGACGCCGAGCTTAACCAATTTGTTTCGTTGGGTTAGTTTTGCCTGAATGTATCCCCTAATTCAATGAATTCTCTTTACATTATCGATTGTATAGCCGCTTATAAAGCTATATATACATATATACTAGTTTATAAATCTATATAAGCGACGTTTGCCTGAGGATTCTGGTTATGGACAAAGCCAAGTTCTACAATCCATTTCGTCCGACCGCCGGTGCGGAGCCTCCTCGAATCATCGGCCGTGATGATATCTCTCTCGAGTTCGTGGAGGGTCTCATGTCCGGCGTTGGCGCTCCCGCACGTCTTATGCGAATCACAGGCCCGCGCGGGTCGGGGAAAACGGTTCTTCTTTGCGATCTGCGCGACCGAGCGATTGAACTGGGTTGGGAGGCCGTTGTTGTTTCGGCTGGTCCGCGTTTGTCGCACGATCTTATGGAGCAGATTCTAGACCAACTGACTTTTTCCTCCGCTTCGCTTGGCGTTAACGTTGGTATTGCTTCTGCCAAGTTGGACATTTCTTCAAGCGAAATGAGCCTTCGGGCAAAACTAAAGCAGATTGCACAGGGCTCAAAGGGCCTGTTTATCGCTGTTGATGAAGTCCAAGATGCCCCAGTTGAGGAAATGTGTATTATTGCCTCAACAGTTCAATTACTCATTGGGGAGAAAGCCAATATCGCTCTTGCCTTTGCCGGATTGCCATCGGGCGTTATGGATCTCATTAACGGCAAGGCACCTACTTTTCTTCATCGCGCGGTTCCTGAAGACCTTGCTCCTATCAATCAAATCGAGATTGCACTTTCTTTGAGTGATAGCTTTAACGCGACCGGTCTTTCTCTCGACGGGGATTTGCTATCAAAAGCGGCGAGAGCAACAAAAGGTTATGCGTATTTAGTTCAACTTGTTGGGTATTCAATCTGGCAGCGCGCCAACCTTCATCGGGAAAAATCAACTCTCGTTAGTGAGCGCGATGTTGATGAAGGTATCCTGCTTGCCGAAGCTCGTTTCCACGACGTGGTTCACGAGCCTGAAATTTCGGGTCTTTCCCGTAATGAAATCAACTACCTGTATGCCATGTGCGAGGATAGTAGGCAATCCAAGACCTCGGATTTAGCCAAACGCCTTGGTAAAAAGACGAGTGAGCTGAGTTCTGTTAGGGCCAAGCTACTATCATGAGAAGTTATCCAGGCGCCTCAGAGGGGCTATGTTCAATTTGCTGTGCCGGATTTGGACGAGTATCTCAAAGATAATAGAGATGAGATTCTATCGAGGTATTAAAGCTCCAGATTAAATCCTCGAGATTCACCCCCTCATCCTCTAAAAAAGTACTTAACACAGCCTTAAAGGCGCCTCGGCTTTCATTGACAGCGTACAATACGCATGTTTGACTATGGCAAAAGTGGTTTTTAAGGGAGGGGGCGCGTCATGGAGGTGCTGGTTGTTGGCAATACCGCGTATGTTGACGACGACTTTTGTGCCAAGGCGTTCCCCGGGGACCACGTTCAGGTTGTAGCCGCAGATGATGCGCAGCGCAAGTCATCGTCCCACGGCTCGTGGAAAGAGCTGCTGCGCCACCTGGACCAGGCTTATGAGTTCGACCGTGTGGTCTACCTCTCTACTTATCTCACTCCGCATACCGAGACTTTTGGCGACATTGAGTTGCTGCGCTCAGTGTTTCGCGCCTGTATGGGCCGCCGTGTGCAGCTGCTGTTTGTGGCGGGACCTGCGGGCGCGGAACGTACCGGTGGCACGGCGAGCAATGTCGATTCGCTTGATGCCGCAGGCGCTGCCGCCCAAACGGGTAAGGGCATTATCGCCCGCGCGGCCAATGACCTGTGCCGCTACTATGCCTCTCAAGACGACATCCAGGCCAAGATCCTGTGCACGCCCTATCTATATACAGCCTCCGCGGCGCTCAACGACCCCTTCTTGGTGCCGCTGTTCGAGGCATGCTCGACCGGGTCGGTCGCGCTCCAAGGTGCCGCGGACGCGCCGTTTCCCCTGTTGTGCGCTGAGGAGCTAGCGGTGCTGGTGCATCGCGTCCTTGATAGCTGGGATGCGACCTTTGAAACGCTCGACGTTGCAGATGCTTTCCATCGCACAACGGGCGACTTGGGCGGCGCGCTCCAGGGCCTGTTCCCTGGGCTGTCCGTTGCCTATGGAGAGTCGACCGGCTATGCGTTGCCCGCAGGCGATGTCGCTCGCAAACGCTATGGCTGGTTTCAGCGTTACGACCTGTTGCGCGACCTTTCGACCATCCACGCCCGCTGGGCTAACACCCGCACCAAAAAAGCAAATCCCTTGCGTGCCGCCATCGATCGCATTCAGCTGCGCGCGCTGCCTATTAAATGCCTGGAGACGGGCTTCGCTTGGGTGCTGTTCGAGGTGCTGGAGCATCTGTTCTTCCAATCTGCCCAGCTCAACGTTCTCGACTATCGTTTGCTCTATGTGGTCCTGATTGGCACGCTCTACGGGCTCGACTTTGGTCTGGTTGCGGCGCTGCTGGCATCGGTGGGTTTGGCCGTGAGTTATTTTGCCCTGTACGGCTATACCTTTCAGGGCTTGTTCTATGAGCCTTCCAACTGGCTGCCGTTTATTGCGTACTTTGTGGTGGGCGCCGTGTGCGGCTATGTACAGCTGCGCAACAGCGAGGCCGTTAAGGCGGAGCGCGACGAGAACGAGCTTGTGCGAAACCGTAACACGTTCCTAACGCGGCTCTATCACGACGCGATTGAGGACAAGCGTGCCTATAAGCGACAGATTGTGGGGCGCCACGACAGCTTTGGCAAGATCTTTGCCGTGACGCAAGAGCTCGACGTACTCAACCCGCGTGATATATACAGCAAGTGCTGCGAGCTGCTGGGCGAGATTCTCGAGAATGATTCGGTGACAATCTACCATGTTTCGGGCGGGGCATTTGCGCGCCTGGTAGCGGCGAGCCCGGCGATTTCCAGCAATGTGCCGCGCTCGCTCTCGCTTGATGACCTTGCGCCCGTGCTCCAAGGTGCGATCTCGGGTTTGTGGGTGAACCGCGCGCTGACGTCGGGGCTTCCGATGTTTGGCTATGCGATCGAGCGCGATGGAGCCCCCGCCGTGTTGATCTTTGTGCGCCACGTGGCCGAAAGCCAAATGACCCTGTACTACCAAAACCTGTTCCGTATCCTATGCGGCTTGGTGGAAAGTGCGTTGGGACGCGCTTTCGATTACGAGGCCGTGGCGCAGGATAAGCGCTGTGTTGCCGGCACGTGCGTGCTCAACCACGATGCCTTTGGCCAGGAGCTTGCCGCCGAGCAAGCGCTTGCGGACAAAAAGATGGGGAGCTTTTTGCTCCTGCGCGTGGTGCCGGGCATGGAGCCTGTTGGCGAGCTGGTCGGCGCCATTGGGTCGGCGATTCGCGAGAGTGACGCTGCGGGCTTGGTCGATGGAGACACGCTTTACCTGCTCATGCGTCAGGCGACCGAGGCCGACCTGCCCGTTATTTGCAAGCGCATGGCCGCCAAGCACATTACGGTGGAGCGCGTCGACAGCGAGGATGTCGTGGCCCTGCTGCAGCGCATTGCGCCCACTGGCAACGGTGAGGGGGAGGCCGCTTGATCTCGCTTGTCGTTGCTGCCGTACTGCTATTACTTCATGCGCTGGTTTGTCTGGTGCTGTGGACGCTTGTGAAACTGGGCTTGCTGCCGGTTCGAGGGCACATGCTTGCCGTGATGGTGCTCGTACCGCTGTGGGGCCCGTTGCTCGTGGTACTGCTCTCGGTGCGTAGCGCCGTGTTTGGCGCGGACCTCAAGGACGCCACGCTGGAGACGCTGCGCATTAACGATGACATGCATCGCAGCATGCTCGTGCAGGGACGCGAGGGCGATGATGGCGTGGTGCCGCTCGAGGAAGCACTGATCGTCAACGACCCGGGCGACCGCCGCCGTCTGATGCTCTCCATGCTTACCGAGGATCCGGATGCGTACCTGGCACAGTTGCAGGCAGCAAAACTCAACGACGATGTTGAGGTCGCGCACTATGCCGCGACGGCAGTGGCGCAGATTTCCAAGGAGTCCGACCTTAAGCTGCAGCAGTTGGAGCGCGCGTTTAAGACCGATCCCAGCTCGCATAACCTGGATGCGTATTGCGACTTTTTGGGCGCCTATCTGGACTCGGGTTTGGCAGAGGGTCGCGTGGCACAGATTCAGCGTCAGCAGTATGCACGCTTGCTCGCGCGTCGTTGCGAGCGTGAGGAAGGGTCGGCGCTGCGCATTCGCTATGCCACGGCGCTGGCCGATGCCGACGAGATTGATAAGGCGGAGGACGTCGCTAGCCAGTTGGTGATCGATGCGTCAGGCGAGCAGGATGTGTGGATGCTCTGTCTGCGCTTGGCCGTGATTCGTCACGATGGGCGGGCGGTACGGCGTGTAATCGACGCGATTGACAAGCAGCATGTGTATCTGAATGCCGAAAATCGCGAGAGGCTGGCTTTTTGGCGTGAAGGAGAGGAGGCCCGATGAGCGTGGTGCAACATATCTGCGAGCGTGCGGGCCATTTTCGCTGGATGGGGCTGCTCGTGGTATGGGCGGTCTTTATCGCCATGGCCGCCGTGCTGTTGATCGAACGTGCCGGCGTGCAGTACAGCGCCGGACAGCACAAGCTGGGCATGCTCGCCGCCAACGACGCAGTTCCGGCAAGCTCGGCGATGTTTGGCCAAAAGCCCACGTGCTTGGTTGTTACCGACTCGGACCAGGACGGTGTCGAGGACGTCAAAGAGCAGTTTGACCAGATTCTGCTCGACATGAAAATTGCCCACCGCGATGTGGATATTGCCACCGATGGTGTTGATGCGATTCCTTCCCTCACATCCTTCGACCGCGTGATTTT
>UMHI01054968.1_pt1 | contig 17050 bp, 18 predicted proteins | sample 1965481 | NCBI WGS metagenome assembly UMHI01 (sample SAMEA4836093, study PRJEB28245) | human gut metagenome | biome: gut microbiome; material: fecal sample | place: Denmark | collected 2008 | reverse complement strand
TGAAACCGTCAACAGGGCAACGAGTGAAAGGAACTTTGACATGCGAGATTTTAGCTTCGATTGCACTTCGGAAATGAAGCCTCTCGATTATTACAAGGCTTATCATCATGCGCGGATTAAGTCTTACATCATGGATGGCCTCAATTTGCTGCGCGAATATATGAGCGGTTGGAGGATTGATCTGGATGAAACCGATTTATTTGATTTCATTAACGACGTCGATTCAGCCTTCCCGAGAGACGATGGCCCTACTACCGAGGAGCTTATCTATCTTAGTGAAACGCGTCAGATTTCTTTGATGCTCGAAATTATCGATAATCTTATTTTGTTAGATAGAACCGGCGGAGGCAAATACCGAGACCCTTATCGCGATAGGAATAAAGCACTCGCAAGGGCTTATCGCGACCGTTGCTCATTGCTTTTAAAAGCGATCGCAAATCACGAGCCACCTAGCGAAGATGACTTGATAGCGTTCCTTGAAGGGACCTATAAAGCAGTCATTCACGCGCCATTGGACTTGGGTGATCGATCGTTTGAAACTTTGCATCGTAAACTTGTTGAAACACGTGTTATTTTGGTGGAAATTGGAGGCGCTAACTAATGGATAAGTACGTATACTCCGGCATGGACCGAGCGCAGGTGTCCAACCGCGTTTCCTACAACCGCGTTTCCTATCGTCACGATATCCGCGACCTTCCGAGTTGGGCCGAGCGTCATGTAAACGAGTACCGTTTGGATCAGCGCATCGCGCTAGTCTGGTTTATCTTCCATGAGAACTATTCCCTTCGCGAGGCATGCTCCCTGATCGATTCCGGATGGTGCGATCGTAACGGTATCGACTGGTCGCGTCTGGATCGTTTCGCGCTCGACGACTCCAAGACGTTCATCAACGGTAGGCGTTTCCTCTAATGGCCCGCGATCCTGAGACACGCCGGCGATCGCGTGAAGCCCAAAACCTGCGCCGCAAATTGCAGCGACGCGCGAAGCGGTTGCAGGCACAGGCGAAGCTCGAGAAAGACGAGGGTATCAAACAGGTCTACCGGCGCGAGGCTAAAAACATTAACGAGGCAGTTAGGCGATCCGCTTTCAAGCGTGGCGAAAGCGATACCAAGAAAACACAGAAGTTTCAACGTCTCCTCGATTTAAACGAAGCCCCTACGCGACAGCGTAACCGTAATCTTTTCATTCAAAGCGAAATGCGCCGAGCGATGGACAAACAGCAGTCGATCTTCGGGGCTCCAGGCGAAGGCCGTGTTAAGGTGAAAGCCTTTTTCATGATCTACCAGCGCGATTGGCAGTCGAGCGAAAGCCCGAACCGTTACGAGTCGATCTTAGCCGCGCATCCCGGCTTGGATCTCTGGGATCTTTATTCTCGCGCACTCGATGCTGATGTGAAAAAAGGTGGCGTGACGTTTGAAATGTTCGTCGCGGATTATCTGGGTATTCAATACGACGAAGTGGATACCACTTCGCCCGCTTGGAACCACATGATCAACGAGAAATTCGACAGCCTGGATTCCCCGACGCAGAAAGCTATCGCGGTTGCGTATGGTGCGCTACACTAAGCAACTACAGAAAGGAGCGCGGCGACAATGGCAAATAAAAAACGACCCTTCAAGATCGCCGCGGTCTACGATACTGAGACCACGACGGTAGGCGTGGAAGACGCGCAGCAGGCGTTCGCCTACGCCTACATCTGGAATAGGATCGCCAACGTCAATCTTTACCAATACGAGCCCGAGCGTGATGACGATATTACGATCCTCCGCTCGGAGCTCGATTCCATGACGGTTATCGCTCAAACAATCGACGAAGCCGAGCGCGGCGGGGATTATATCCCGATCGTCGCGGCTTACAACCTCATGTTCGACCTGCAAACGCTTCAAGCCGATCTCTGCGCCGAATATGAGTGCAAGGTAACCGCGCAGACCGCTACGCACGTCTACTGCTTCGATCTCTACAAAGACGATCGCTTGGCGCTGCGTTTCTGGGATACGTTCTTCCTGGATATGTCCGGTCTGAAGTCGATGGGCTCGACGGCGGGACTCCCCAAAGCCGTCGGCGATCTGGATTATTCGCTGGTGCGAACGCCGGAAACCCCGCTCACAGATCGCGAGCTGTTCTATATGCGTCGAGACGTGCAAGTTATCCCCGCATATTTCAGATTCCTGCTCCACTCGTACGAGTGGCTGACTCCCGACATGCTGGGCGTTCGCGTGATGACTAAGACGTCTCTGGTGCGTCAGATGGCCGTCCATGAGATCTACGGCCTGAAACCCAAACGCACGTCGCTGGGCGTGATGTTTGAACAACTTTGCCTCCGTGAGCTCCCGCCTGATTTCCAGACGATGTCGCTCCGCACGGCAGCCTTCCGCGGTGGCCTGACGTTCACAGCCGCGCGCACGGCGATGCAGATTATGCACCGCGTCTGTTCACTTGATGTTACATCTATGCACCACATGTATATCAACGGCCGCAGGATTCCGCATAATTTCCGCAAAGCCGACAATATGGAATTTTTCCAGCGTGTCGCCGAGAACGTCGCGAATACCCCGCTTGATCGAGTGCTTAAATACTATTGGCAGCCGTTCGATTTTGCGCTCCATGGCGTATTCATTTTCAAAAACCTGCGGCTGAAAGCGGGCTCCGCATTCGAGTTCTACGGCATCGCGACGCTCGCGGAGGGTAAGTTCACCGATAAGCGCCTTACCGACGACGACGATCCCGCCGAGGCTAACGTGGCCGTCGAGGACGCGGCCCGCGCATCCGGTTGGATGGACGCAGCCACCGGGGCGGAGTTCGCGTTCGGTAAGCTGTACAAGGCTCGCGAGGCCCGTCTGTGCCTGTCGGAAGTGGAGCTGTGGAACGTCGCGCAGGTTTACGATTTCGATAGCTTCGAGGCGATCGCCGGTGAGTTTACCGCGTGCACGATGACCCCGCCCGATTATGTTTCGCTGCAATCGAACATCCTCTTCGAGCAGAAGTCGCACGTCAAGAAGATTACGAAGACGTACAACCCCGGCGAGGGCTACACCGATCAGATTCCCGGTGATATCCCCGAATCGATCTCCGATCAGCTACGCGCCGGAACGATGACGGAGGGAGCGCTTAACGCTTACTACAATGTCGCTACCAAGGGCGCGTTCAACGGCATCTACGGGACGCAGGCGATGCAGCTATGGCGCCCTGATTTCATGGTTGACGAGGCCGGCGAGATCCGCTTGGACTCCGCCACGAAGCCGACTGAAGACAACTTCGACGAGCTGGCGCCCGAGCGCCCGCGCGTACTCTACACCTATGGCCTCCGAATCGTCGCAGGATCGCGCCAACATCTGGTTATCGCTATCCGCCTTATCTTCGAGCGTTTCGGCTCCGCCGCGATGATCACGGGCGGCGACACCGACTCGATGAAAATCGCGCTTGCCGAGCCGTACGAGTACACCGATCTGCTCGATGCGCTCAAACCGCTCCACGACGCCTGCACCGCGGCTCTCGATCGAGTCCAGGGGCATAACCGGAAGTATTTCCCGGATCTCGCAAGTTCGCTCACTGATATCGGCATTTTCGATATCGAGCCGGCGGACAAGAAGACCGGTCAGATCTACTACAGCGATCATGTCGAGTTGTGGAACAAAGCACGCGTCTCGTTTGTCAACGGCCACAGCCACGTCACGCTGGCAGGCATCTCGCGCCCCGAGCACCCCGAGGGGTGGGAAGGCTGCTACCACATTGAGGACGTTTTGGACTGGTTGCTATCTAAAGGCTACAGCCCCGCCGAGGCCGTCAGCCTCACGCTCGGCTACAACGCGTCGCTCGCGCCGTCCGTCGCGCACACGCTCATGCGCGACAAACCGAAAGCAGCCGACGAATTCGATCAAGACGTGACCGATTATCTGGGTCGAACCGTGCATGTCAAGTGTCACCGCGCGCAGGCGCTGTGGCCGATCTGGAAGACGATTGGCGATACGGTCAAGTTCAGCAATGCGGCGACGGTGCGATTCCTCGAGAGGCATTACCGAAGGAAGATCGACGATCGAGATAAGTACATCTCGATCAAGCCCGGCACCCACACCCCTCGAATTGAGGTGGGCAACGCGTCCCCTGTTATAATCGAGTGAAACCACTTAATTAAACAGGAGGGCGCATGTCCGCAAAATTTCCACATCTAAGCGACTCCGAGAAATTTCCCGGAATCAAAAACGTCGATCCGTATGCCATCAAACAGACGTTCGACTATACCCGCTGGGAGCCGGGTACAAAACTGAAGCTCTGCAACGTCAATTGGTGCGGCGATTATGAGAATGTCGTGAAGTTCGATGACGACGCGGCGCGTGACGCCTATTTCGATGCGCTCGAGACGCCGATCCACGTACTTGAGTCCGGTATGCGAGTGCTCCCCAAGCAATCGATCAAGCTACCGGTGCCGTTTGACGAGCTCGTAAACTACAATTACTTGATGGTTGAGTTCGCTGCGGCGCCGGTTCCGTTTGCAGACGCGCACGCGCGCCGTTTCTTCTATTTCGTGTACGATGTAGAGTTCACCGCCGCGAACACCACGAGCGCGACTGTCGAGCTCGACGTCTGGACGACCTACATTAACAGAATCGATATCAACTACATGATGCTTGCCCGCGGGCATGCCCCCGTGGCCGCGTCGAATGTCGACGAATACCTGGCAAACCCGATCGCAAACAACCGCTACCTTCTCGCAAAGGATGTCGCGTTTGGTGAGCCAGCAGCTGTTCAATCGTCCGAATTCATACCGTTCGGATCGGGAACCAAATACGTGCTGATCGCCACGACGATGCCCCGCGAAGCGTTCGCGGCGCTCGGTTCCGTCGATGCAATCGTGCCGAGTAATCCCGCCTTCTACAGCACCGGCGACCGCGCCGGCGCCGATGCCGGCATAAACGGCGCGCAGATCGCAGCGGGTGGTATCGACTATTCCGGCCTAAACCTAGAAACGGATCCGACAGCGTCAAACTCCGGCGCCACGCCGAACGGCGTGTCGGTGCTCGCCGTCGCCGGTCGCGATTTCGCCGAGTTCATGGCCGCAGCGGTGGCGCAGGCCCCGCAGATCATCGAGACGATCCAGGCCGTGTTCATGGTCGACGAGTCGATGATCGTCAAGGGAAACAACTTCAAGGTCCTCGCGAAGGACTCGATGACGTGGCGACAGCTGGCCGCAACCGGTAAGACCTGGGCGGATCTCGCAAATTCGGGCCACAGTTATGCAGATCTCGACCGTTTCGCTTTCCTCTATTTCGGAACCGGCCAGAACGGTTTCGACTGCTGGGAAGTTCAGCCGAACAACGAGGTCATCAAGCAGCTCCATTTCACAAAAGAGGATTTCAAATACCCCGCCGAATACGCGGGGCTGGCGAAGCTCTACACATACCCCTACGCGGCAATCGAGGTATCCGATTCCGCCGGCAACGCGTCGATCATCAAAATCGAGGACACCGGAGCGCTTGAGATTCAAAAGCGCGTTTCCCTGGCATATCCGTTCATACGCTTCGAGGCTTTCCTGTCCGGCGTGGGTGGTGGCGAGCCCAACGAGTTCACCTGGAAGGACCTCAGCGATCGCGAGTTCCGCGAGTCGCTGCCGGGATCCGATTTCCGCGACTTTAATTTTGGTTTCGACATTCCGACGTTTGCGATCTACCAGCGCGGTTACGATCGTTTCAGGCTTCACAACTACAACGCAAATAACGTGAAGGCCCTCACCGAGAAGGAGACCACCTACACGAACGACGTCCGATCCGCCAATACCGCATATCAAAATGAGCTCGCGGCGATTTCGAAGGCGTACGCCAACGCCGACGCGTCGGCTGCAAATTCGAAGAACAACGCGAACCGTTCCGCTCTCGCGGCTCTTCAGAATGCGCAGGCCTCGAACGCGACCGGGCAGATGAACGCAAACGCGTCGAACGCGTCTGCTTTCACAAATGCGCAGCGATCCGCCAATACCAGCCAAGCGAACACGAACGGCACCAACGCGACGAGCTTTGCCAACACTGTAAAATCCGCCGACGCCGATCTGCGAAACACCGAGGATTCTAACCAAACGACCGTTGACGTGACGAAGCTAAGGAATACGCTTCGAACCACGCAGGTAATAGCGCAGAATTCGCTAAACGACGCGGTGACCGCCAAAAACAACAAAGCATCGAGCGATGTGACGGCTAATTCGGTCGCCCTCACGCAAGATATAACCGGAATCGACAACGAGGTGTTGGATTCGCAGATCTGGGGAACACTCCCGACGGACGCTTTCCAGGCCGTTTCTGCGGCCGGTTCGCCTATCTTCGCGGGTCTCAGCGCTGCCGTTACAGGCGTAGCCGTCGAGCAGATCCCCATGCGCATAGCCGGCGCCGCTATTTCCGGAATGCAGTCGACCCCTCAGAATATCCTAGGTTTCGGCAACAACACCGCCGCGAATACGATTATGAAGAGTGTCAACCAGCGGAAAATGAAAAAGAACAACGACGCGTCGACAGCAGCGACCGACATCTCAAACACCCTGCGCCGTGAAGTAAACAATCTGCAAACTGACAACGCGGTCACGATGGCGAACACTCAAAACGCAAACGATTCCGGCGTTACGCGCAAGAACACCAGCACCTCAAATGCAAACGCCCGGCGTTCCCGCGACATCTCGGTCGCTAATGCCGGCACCACGCGCGACACCTCGAACGCCAACGCGCAGCGTTCCCGCGATACCTCTATCTCCAATGCCGGCACCACGCGAGACACCTCGAACGCCAACGCGCAGCGCTCGCGCACGACCGGCGACGCGAATGCGCTGCGTACATACAACGCATCAATCGCCAATGCCGACGCCAATGCGTCGCTCACGCGCTCGAACGCGCAGCGCGACCGTGACACCGCCCGCGCCAACGCCGGCTATTACCGCGATCAGGCCGTCGAGAACGCGCAGCGCACACTCACCGCGGGGCTCGAGATGATCCGCCAGGGCTATCTCGATCACCGCCTCGATCCGCCTATCCAGGTGGGCGAGTATGCAGGCGACCCGCTACCAGACGAATTCAAGTGGCGCGGCGTGCAGGTGAAGGTGAAGACTCAAAAGCCCGGCGAGATCGCCCCGGCAGCCGATCAGATGCTCAGATACGGGTACACTCTCGGGCAGCTGTGGAATTTCGACGGTTTCAATCTGATGCCGCACTTCACGTACTGGCAATGTGAGGATCTGTGGCTCACCGGTGGCGCGGGCGTGATTGAGTCCGCCCAGGAGCAGTTGAAACGCATTCTTCGCGCGGGTGTTACAATCTGGGCAGACCCCGACGAGATCGGGCACGTTTCAATTTATGACAATCTGGAGACGCATGCTTAAATTTATCGACATATCAAACTGGCAGGCGGGGTTCGACCCCGCCACCGCCCCCGTCGGCGGTGTGATCTGCAAGGCCACCGAGGGCCTTAACTACGTGGATCCGCACTGCGACGGATTCATTCAAAAGGCCGATGGTGCCGGTAAGCTCTGGGGCTTCTACCATTTCGCCGGCAACGGCGATCCGCTCGCGGAGGCCGCGTTCTTCTACCGCAACACGATGAACTACAGCGGAAAGGGCATACCGGTTCTCGACTGGGAGGGCCAGCAGTCTGTCAATTGGGTAAATCAATTTGTGAGGCAATACCACAACCTGACGAAGGTCTGGCCGTGGATCTACGCGAATCCATGGCGCTTCAACCAGGGCGGCGTGGAGCCCAACTGCGCGCGATGGGTGGCGAGCTACCCGGCGGTGACGGCCCCGACGCACGACACCGCGGCCGGTTGGAAGTGTCCAGACGCCGACGGTAACGTCGTCGCGTGGCAGTTCGCGAGCGATTGCCCGGTTGGCGGTTGGAAGCTCGACGGAGACCTGTTCTACGGCGACGCGGCCGCGTGGAACGCGTACGCCCGAGGTGGGCGCTCGATCGTCGACGATGCCGCGGCGAACATCTCGACGTTTGAAAACGAGTCCGTCAAGGTGACGGTGGAGGTGAAGAAATGAGCAAATCGAAGCGAAAGCATTACGAGAAAATGCCGGGGTCGGACGTCTATTTCCAGAGCGCCGCTTTCAATGTCCGCATCTATGAAATGTACCGGCAATGGCTGCTCTCGCTAGCTCTAAACCGTTTCAAGTGGATCAACCTGCCCGCGTCCTGCGACGAGCGCTATTTGGAGTGGACGCTGTTCTTCAACGGAATGGCGACGATCGCGCACCCTAAGGGCGCGGATGATCTCGTATACTCTATGCAACTGGTCTACCGCGGCGCGCCGAATGTCTACGACAAGCCGACAGCCTGGGACGCCCTGGGAAACAACGGTTTCCGTTTTGAGTGCGACGACACCAACGCAGTACCGGTTTTTGATAACCGCATGCGGCTCCCCATGGCGAACAATCTCGACATGTACGCGCGACGCCTTACGACAATCGACCGCACACTCGACATCAACATGCTTCAACAGCGAACTCCATACGTGATCACGGGCCCCTCCGAGAAGAAGGCCGACGTCGCGAACGTGCTCAAGCAGATCGCGGGCGGCGAGCCTGCAATCGTCGGCCTGTCGAGCCTAACCGAGCATATCAAAATCGAGGCCGTAAATACCGGCGTGCCCTGTCTGGCCGGCGAGATCGACGCCGCGAAGCGTTCACTCTGGGATGACATCTACAGGTTCCTGGGTATCCCGTCGGTCGAGAACAAGACCGAGCGAATGATCACCGGCGAGGTAAAGAGTCAGAACGCGAGCTCCGAGATCATGAGCCTCGATCCTCTCAACTGCCGACGCGAAGCCGCCGACGCGTGGAACCGCCTCAATTATTCGACCGCGGCGCGCGCCGACCGTAAACCGATCGAGGTCGTATGGGCGCAGGATTATCGCTCCGATAATTTCGAGGCGGAGAACAACAAACTCACAAACATGGAGGAAGGCGCTGATGGAACCGTTTAAATTCACCGCGGACGAGTTGCCGCACGACTATCACGCGGCCACGTCGCTCACGTGGGCGGAGCTCGAGGACGCGGGATTCATCGACTGGGACGATCCAGCGTGGGCATGGGACTGGTACGACGAGGAGCAGCGCGACCGACTTCAAAAGAAGATCGCCGCGCGTTTCGAGTTCCGCGAAATCGGTATCCTACCGCCCGCCGTTTGGCGCCGACAATTCATCCGCAAGCTCAACGAGATCATGCCGAAATATGACAAACTGTACGAGAAGCTGTCCGGTGAGTTCGAGATTTTCCAGACGGGCGACGACTACGGCAAGCGTCGTCACGTATTCTCAGATTTCCCCGCGACTCTGCTAAACGGCGAGTCGGAGGACTACGCGAGCAATGCTACGGACGAGGAGCACGAGGACATCAGCCTCGGCGACAACCTCGATAAGTATGTGGATTTTGCGGAGCGTTATAATGATGTTGACGTGATGATATTGGACGAGCTGGAGGTTCTGTTCTCCGATCTCTTCGCCGTCAACTTCAACGGTTTCTAATTTTGGAGGTTCTGTGTTCCCACTAGTGCCATATTCGGCGTTTACGAAATTCACGCCGAGCATCCCGGCGTTCTATCAGAACGCCTACAGCTCCGAGGAGGTTCTGAAAAAGATCCTCTTCGAGCTGTGCAAGCTCGCGGATTACGCGAACGATCTCGCGAAAGCCCTCAACGAGCTCGATGGAGAGGACGAGCAGCTGCGCCTCCGCATTCGAGAGCTCCAGCGCCGCGTCGACGCGATCGCCGCGATGCTCGACGGCCTCAAGGTCGGCGGACGCTCCAGGAACCCCGTGTCCGGCGGTTTCGACTACATGTACACGATCTTCAAGCAAATGTACGATACCCTGCGCGTCCATGCGATGACCTGGCGACAGCTCGCGAACACCGGTCACACGTGGCAGGAACTCGCGAACGACGGGAAGACCTACATCGAGGTCGATATGATCTCCAACGACATCTGGGGCGACGGATCTGAGCAAATCAAGTACACTGATCCCGAGAAGATCGATAATCGAACTCCTGGCTACATTGAGGTGATCTAACTTTGGGAACTACTTATTTTGGGCTCCCCCAAGTCGATCCGGATAGCACGCTCAGCTTTCCGGACGCCGTGAACGGTTTGGCGACCGCCACGGACGCCGTGTTGCACGGCATTCAGAAGGGTTTCGAGGGCGACGAGTACGAGCCCCCGATCGCATCGCGCGATACCCTGGGCGTCGTCCGCGTGGGCCACGGCTTCAAGGTCTACTCCGACGGCCTGATCACGCGATCAGTGGAGCCGTTCAAGCTCAAGCCCGCCACTGACAAGACTCTCGGCGGAATCGTCGCCGGCCGTAACATCACAGCGGCCGAGGACGGCCGTATCGGCATCGGATCAGGCGCTTTCTCCGGCACCGAGCAGATCAAGACCTCCGAGATCGCCGCGGGCGCCGTCACGACGGCAAAACTCGCCACGCCGGCGGTCGAGGAGAGGAATGTCGATTCCACGGTGGTCAACAAGCTCAAGCTGCCTTCGCAAATGTGGAACACTAGCCAGATTACCGAGATCCGTGGTCAGAGGTGGGAAGGCATTAAATTTATGCTCCACAAAATGACGGATAACGCTTCTTTTATTGTGGCGTCTATCCAATCTTTGGGGGGCGGCGGTATCGATGGAGGTATCGGTAAAACCTATAAAATGTATAACGACGGTGACAATTCCGAAATCACGCCCGGCTCCCTCGGGTCCGGGAAAGTCACGCTTCAGCTTAAGATTTTAAGCGGTGCTACCGGAGGTAACTTTGATACTGCTTTCGGCTATCGAACTTTTATTTTAGATTTTGCAAACGCCACGATCACGGAACCTTCCGACAATGTTGCGCTGTACGGAAGACCAGGCGCTGCGTTCTATTACGGCAATCATTACTGCACGGTTAATAATTTTGCAATCGTATTGGAGTAAACATGGGAACACCGAATTACAACTTCCCGGAAATCGACCCGGCCGCACGTTTCGACGGCGCCAACGACATCAATAAGCTCGCCGATGCGATCGATTCGCAGATGAAGCAGGTAGAGATCCTGGGCCGCGATGCGCAGTTCGAGCTCAAGCCCGCGACGTCTAACAAGCTGGGCGGAGTTCGTATCGGTGCCAACGTCAACATCGCGGCAGACGGCACGATCTCCACGGACGCCGACACCTACGTCCTCCCGCCCGCGTCAAGCTCGACGCTTGGCGGCGTAATCGTCCCCGCCGATTCCGGTTTCCGCCTCGAACCCGACGGGACACTCTCAATCGATGATGCAAGTGTCACGCTCCCCGTCAACTCAATCGGCACCGGCCAGCTCGTCGATGGGGCGGTCACCACCGCCAAGATTGCCGCCGAGGCCGTGACATACGAGAAACTTGGCGCGTCCATGAAGTCAACTATCGATCAAGCTGATGCTTATATCACCGGGCAGGCGTCCCCGGTTACTCTCACCGACATTACCGCCCCCGGCAGCGCCGCCAATCTGACCGCTCGCCGCTGGGGCAACGTGATCTTCCTTGATTTTGAGGGTTTTAAGTTCAATAGCGACGGATCCACGACGTTTATTGACATCTGCAAAGCTCCGGCGTCCTTCGCGCCGAAGGGAGAATTCTCCGGAATGGGAACTAATCCTGTGCAATTTGATCTCAATAATGCCCGTGCGGGCACCAGCTATGTAATCGCTGGACAAAGCTACTCCGGTGAGATTACTTTCAAACTATTATTTAACGGCGCGCCCACCGCGGGCACCTACACGATCAACGGCACCGCCGCGCTGGTTTGGGCGTGATCGCATGAACTTCGAGCATTTCGCAACCCCGTTCATCGTCATGTGCGCTTTCATCGCGCTCGACGTGATCAGCGGCCTTATCGCCGCATTTGCCACCAAGTCCGTCAACAGCTCCAAGATGCGCGACGGCATGACACATAAGCTCGCGTTCTTCGTCGCGTTCGCGCTCGCCGCTGCCCTCGAGATCGCAAGCACATTTATGGAGCTCGGTATCCAAGTGCCCGCCGTCGGCGCGATCGTCGTATATATCGTGACGACCGAGGTCGTCTCGATTCTCGAGAACATCTGCAAGATCAACCCCGAACTCCGCGAAAAAGGTTTTTTGGCGCTGTTCGGCAAATCCTCCGAATAGTGTGCTATAGTTAAGTCACACCCTTTCGAACTGGGCCCCGGCGTCTTCTCCTTTCTGCGCTGGGGCCCTTTTTCTTTGGAGAGATTATGGAGAAACCAAGGTTCATAAAATGGGCCGACGTTTTGAGTTACGACGCGCCCTTCAATCTGATCATCGCAAAGCGCGAGCTCGGTAAGACGTTCGGCCTCCGCGAGCAGATGCTCCGTGACTGGTTCGCGAACGGCGAGAGCCATATCGCGATCGTTCGCTATAAAGACGACATAAACGTCGTGGCGAATGACTATTTCGGGCAGATCGCCGCGGAGACGCAGGACCAAAACCTTAAAGCTAAACTTGAGGGTTACGAATTCCAGACGTGCGGCAACCTGATCAAGATTCGAAAGAAGTCCGAGGGCAAGAAGAAAAACAAATGGGCCGACATCGTGAGGATCATCCCGCTTTCAAAAGCGACCCGGTACAAGCAGGCCTCGATGCACAAGCTCCGCCGCGTCGTGTTCGACGAGGCCCTTATCGACAAGTCGATCGACACCTATACGCGCTACCTCCCGAACGAATACGCTCTGTTTCAGAACCTGATCGGCACCCTCCAGCGATACAGCGAAAAGGACGGCGCCGGTCGACCGCGTTTGCGCGTCTATCTAATGGGCAATGCTGTCGATCTGATCAATCCGTACTTCGCCAAGCTGGGCATCACCGAGCCGCCGGAATTCGGCGGACGGTGGTTTGCGGGCAAGTCCTGGTATTTCTACTACCCCAATCCGCGCGATTTCGCGGTAAAAGCCGACAGCGCGCAGATGGCCGAGCGCCTGGGCGCACGCGCCGGCGACTACGGAAACGAGTTCGAGGCGGACGCCGGCAAGTTTATCGCCAAGAAACCGAGCAGCGCGCGTTTTTCGTTTGGCGTCGTGTACCGCGGCGAGCGTTTCGGCGTTTGGGGCGATCTCCGAGAAGGGCTGTACTATATCAACACGAAGATCCCGAACGACCCGAACGCTGTCGTGTACGCTCTTTCGACGAGCGATAGTAAGCCAAACTACATCGTCGCCAAGCGCGCCAATAAGACGCTCCAGAATCTCGCGGATCTGTACTGCTACGGAATTCTGCGGTACGATACGCCCGCGACGCGCGAACATTTCAATGACGTGCTCGCACTTTTTGGTGTACACTAGAAATATATGGCATGTGCAAACGTTGCGAGCACCGCGAGTCGGAACGACAGCCTTTGAGTAGGACCCGAACGCGGGTGGTATGTCAACCTTTTCGCAAAATTTACACGAATGCTGTATACTTGGGCTAGGGTTTTACCCTGGCCCTTTTTCATTTGATAGGAGGAAAATTGGACGAAGAGAACGAAGATTTGACCCCGGAGGAGACCGAGGAAATCGACGAGAATCCCGAGGAGACCCCCGGCGAGGCTCACCGTGAGGGTGAGTTCGATGATCTGCGCGATCGTCTCGACGGTATCACCAAGATGCTCGAGCAGATGAACAAATCGATTGCAATGTTTATCAGTTCCGCCGGCGGATCCGCCGACGTTGACGAGGAGCCGCCCGCGGCCGTGGATCTCGACGAGATTCCAGGCGTTGACGACTTCGACCTGTCTATTTAAGGAGATATATGGCAACTGACAATTCCACGATTCTCGGCCGATTCCTGCTCAGCGGTACAACCGACGTACAGCAGCGTCTCGGGTTCCCCGATTCGAAGGGTACGGCGATCGTCGAAAAGCTGTTCGACCCGATGAACGGCGATATCTACAACGATTTCGCTAAGTTTTTGATTCAACGAGTCGGATTCAGCTTCATCCATCAACAGCGCTGGGAGAACCCACTGAAAGAGTTCTTCAAGAACAAGCTGTATTACGGCTCGACCGTGACCGAGACGATGCTTGGCTGGATCAAAGGTCACAGTTACGACATGGACGCAGAGGATCAGTTCAAGGTTTATTACCCCGATGGCTTGCAGGCCTTCCACTCAATCAACCACCAGGTCAACTACCCCGTGACGATCTCGCGTGAGATGCTGCGACAGGCCTTTACCGAGGAGTACGGTCTTAATCAGCTCGTTGCGCAGATCATGGCGCAGCCCATGAACGCGGACGAGTACGATATTTACGGCGAAATGCTCGAGCTGTTCCCTCGAATGGACCACTATTACGGTTTGCCGCGCCACAAGCTCAGCGCTGCTCCGACCAACAAGGCCGGTTGCGACGAGCTGTTGCAGGCCCTCCAGCAGTACTCCTACGATTTCACCGTCCCTGGCGCAGAGTTCACGCTGTCCGAGATCCCCGTCTTCGCGAAGCCGGACGAACTTGTGCTGTTCATCCGTTCTAGCGCGATGGCAGCGACCAACGTTCAGAGCCTCGCGGCCGCGTTCAACCTCGAGAAGGTAGATATCCAGTATCGCCTCAAGGTGATCCCGGACAAGAAATGGCCGCTGAATGATGACGATTACGCCATCCTCACGACCTCCGACTTCTTCCAGTGCTACCCGATCGAGTACACGACCACGAGTCAGTTCAACCCCGCGAACCTCGCGACTAATTACTGGCTGCACGACTGGTGCACCATTAGCGCAAGTCCGTTCGTTCCGATCATCGTTTTCTCGCTGTCCGAGTCCCAGAAGATTCCGACCGTGACGATGACCCCGCAGACTCTCAACCTGTCGATCAGCGACGCCCATGTTGAGCCCGGCGGTAAGATCAAGATCACCCCGACTCTCACCGGTACGATCTCCCCTGAGGAGTACCACGGCCCCGTAGAGGTCGCGCCCGATTCCGTAACCTACCAGATTAGCGCGATCCGACCCGCCGGCGATTCGGGCGGTACTGCAAAGGCGCTGCCGCTTAACACGCGCACGTACGTCGATCGCCGGAACGTGCTGCACGTTCAGAAGTCCGGCCTGGACAACGGCGACGAGATTCACCTGACCGCCACGAGCACCTATCTCAATCCCGAGGGTGCTACGACCCCGATCACAGCATCGGCGAAGGTCACGATCCAGAACGCCTAGGCATAGGCGATCGGCATGAAAAACCCCGACGGTCTCGCGATCGCCGGGGTTTTTGTTTTGCTAGCTATTTAAATGCGCGTGGTCCACAAGCGTTCGCGCGGCTTCCGCGGTGATGTTCTCAAAAGTCGTCGCGGCGCTGGGCTTAAACGGGCAAAGGTCGCTCAACTTGTAATGGCGCTCGATGCTACGAGCCCTCTCACGATCGAATACAGCCGCGACAGTGCGCCTAACGGTGGGACGATCGTCCTGCGACTGCAAGACGGCGACTGGATTCTCGCTCAAGATCTTGTAGGCGCACTCCGCAGCGTCGACGAACTTATCGAACTCGAGCTCATTGCGGCCGGGAAGCTCGCTGCAATCGATCGCCGTCTCGGTGATTCCGTAGTAGTGGAACTCGTAGAGGTATTTCTGAACGCTAACCTTGTACCTTTTAGCCATTTTAAAACCTTTCTGTAGTGGAAAGCCCTTCGCCTTCCGTTGTCTACATTATGGTAGCAATCGGATCGACGAAGGGCTTGAACAATCAGTTCATAAAGTCAACACATTAGACGAACTGAACGTCGTAGAAAGTGACGGTGCGGCCGTCGTCGAACGTCGCAGTGTTCGCGACAAACTTCACTGGCTGATCGGATAGACCCGAGCGAGCACCTGCGCCGTCCACATCGGTAAGCATCTTCGTAATGCGCTTTCCTGCGTAGTAAAGATGCTGCGGGTCCTCAAGCACGTAGAAGACCGCATAGGGGCCGTAGTTATTCGAACGGAGCTGGAAGGTGCCATCGATATGGAAGATCTGGCCGTTACAGAGATCCGCGAGGTTGCCCTTGGTGCGGCGCGGAGTGTCGGTGGAATCCTGGACGTCGGAGGTGTTGTTGAGCTTCTTGAAATCGAACATTATAATACCTTTCGTTTGTGTTTGTTTTCTGTCAGTTCTGTTCGGTGTTTAATTTTACATTTTGTTCAGCTCCTCAATGATCTGCTCATAATAGCCGTGGAGAGCGGCGGAGGAATTGGAATCATGCTTAGCGATCTGCTCCTCGAGCTGCGTGAAGCGTCCGAACATCGTGGTCTCGAGCGCGTTGATCTTGGCTTCAACCAGCGATGCGCAGAACACAAACGTAATAACGATCACGATGCAGGCAAGGATGGATTCGACAAACGGGGTGCGCATTTGGATACTCCTTTACAACTTGAGAACGACACGGAGGAAGTCCCCTGAATCATCTGTGATATAAACGCCATCGACAAACTCGTCAAAGAGCTCAATAATCGCCATAGCTTTATAATCATTGCCCTCGTACACAGCAAAATGATCTTCGTCGAATCGTTCGCCGAGCTTACGAATCGCGACGCTTTCGGATGCCATGCAAAGCTGGACGAGTTGCTGGGTTTTGGTGAGTCCGTCACGGTTCAAGATCTCCCAGCTTTCGCTACGCGGAATGTCGAGCGCGGCAAACAGATAGCGGGTATTGTCATTAGACATATCTAACTCCTTTCGTGTTGACGCTTCCCAATATACCCCGCGGGCCGGGCTTTGTGATCGGCTCCGCGGGATTCACGGAATGCACACAAACTAGAGGGCTGCAAGGTAGTTACGGGTGTGGAGCAGACCTGCAATCGTCGAGGTGAGCGCAGCGTTGAGCGCATAATCGGGAAGGTTCGAGGTCTCACAGTATTGGAGCGCGAGGACATCCATCTCGACGGTCTCGATATAGTTCGCCAGCTCCTCGGAAGTTGCGAGATCATCGGGATCGTCGCAGTCGCGCGAGCGACGCAGGAGCTCGAGTCCATCGTCGATATATTCCTGGATCTTCTTGAGCTGGTTGATCTTGTAGGCCTGGGCAAAGCTGTTCATGTCAAAGTTCCTTTCACTCGTTGCCCTGTTGACGGTTTCA
>UMHI01019616.1_pt1 | contig 17068 bp, 8 predicted proteins | sample 1965481 | NCBI WGS metagenome assembly UMHI01 (sample SAMEA4836093, study PRJEB28245) | human gut metagenome | biome: gut microbiome; material: fecal sample | place: Denmark | collected 2008 | reverse complement strand
GTCATAAAAAAAGAGGGTATGCATTTTGACACACCCTCCTTTTATTTTTACAAATGGTAATGCCTCCTCCGTTATTTCTGCTGTATCGTAATTTCCGTGCTGGCCTTGGCACTTGGAGAAAGATGAGTACCTTCTTTAAAAGTCAGCACTGCCACATATTTCTTTTTCTCCGAGCGATTCGCCAAACTAAAATTCAACTCCACATAAGCAGCCGGTTCACCATCTTTAAAAGTCACTTCCGGCGTCTGAAGTTTCAGCACATTCTCTGCTACGGCCTTTTCATCAAGAACCACTTGCACTTTAGCCTCACCGTTTCTGCTGGAACGATAGACCGGCACTTTCACCATTCCGGTATTTTCCGTTCCTGTTTCCATCACCTGTTTGGAATTTACAAAAGAAAAAGCCATTTCACTTTCTGCATACACAGCTCCCTCCGCATCCTTGTTGCACGAAGTAGCCATACCTGACAATAAAACTGCAATCGCTAATATATAATTCTTCATTTCATTTCTATTAAAAGTTATCGTACAATAGGATTGTTATCCGAGCTGCTGATATGCTCATTCCCGTCAATTTCAGACTGAGGCAGAGGGAAGATGAAAATCGGAGAAGCCACTCCCGTATTCTTCGTCTGCACGGTTTCCGAATGATTGGAACCCTCATATTTACGGTCATATCCCAAAGCCAGACGCTGCAAATCGAAGATTCTTCCTGCTTCACCCCACAATTCCACACGACGCTGCAACAGAATTTCCTCCATCAACGTGCGGACAGGAGCATTCGTATTCGAGTTATAAGTTTCCGAACTTTCACGCTGTAACAGAATGGCTTCATAATTCGCATCCCGAAGCATACCCAGTTGCTTGATTGTGTTCCGTGCCAAATCGAACTTTTTCAGATGACATTCCGCCTCAGCTTTAATCAGCACCATTTCCTCTGCACGCATCAATAGATAGTCACCGGTCCAAGTGGTATAATCGGCCATTTTAAATTTCAATTGGCAATAACTTACCTTAGAGTTGCCCTGTTCATTCTTCTCCAGTTTTCCACGGAACCATTTCATCTTACGCTCATCCGTATTCGACAACAGGTTATATAACCCGGAACTGATACACTGACGAGCCTTCGAACCATACATACCTTTTGCATCCGCATCCATGTGAGAAAAGAATCCGGCATAGCCCGAAGTCTGGTCTTTCGAAATTTCCAGTCCCCACATCACATCGGCAGTCTTTACACTGTTGTTTCCACCCAACGCATCAATCTTCACCAATGAAAGTCCGGGTTTCGCCAAAGCCTCTTCTGCCGCTTCTGCTGCCTCCTTATACTTATGCTGTACCAAGAAAACACGAGCCTGGAAACCTTTAGCCACATAATAGTCAATGTGAGAAATGTGCGACTGCTTCAGTCCTTTCAATCGGTTGACTGCCTCAGTCAAATCCGCATTGATCTGATCGTACACTCCCTGTACCGTACCACGGGGCTTTCCCTCTGTTCCAGCCACTGTCGGCTCCGTATAAAGAGGTACTCCCGGTGCATTCTCATGTCCTACATAAGTCTGCTGGTACAACTGAATCAGATAAAAATAACAAAAAGCCCGGAATGCATACGCCTGCCCCATCAAGCTATTTACCAAATCAGGATCTCCCTCCAACTTTCCATCGTTTGCCAGGATATAATTCAGGTTGCTGATAATCGTGTAATAGAAATTCCACACCGAATAAGAACGTCCCGCTTTTCCGGCATAGTCTCCATGCACATTCAGGCGATAATCCTCATAAAACCATCCCTGTCCCTGTTCGTTCATCAAATGATCTTCTGCCATCAAATCGGCAAACAATTGAATAGCTGTTTGTCCACAATTCTGTGTACCCCAGCCTGAGCTCCATCCGGCAGTGTACAAAAAACGGTATGCACCATTAATCGCGGCTTCCGCATGCTCCGCGTTCTCAAAAACCTGTGTTCCAGACACAGAATTGGTAGGCTGCGTTTCCAGTTCATCCGAGCAGGAAGCCAACAAACCGGCTCCTGCAAACGCCAGCCCGCATAAAAAATATTTATTGATTTTCATTGTTGTCTTTTTTCATTAGAATGTTACGTCAATACCAAATGATACAGTTCGCACCGGCACATAACCAAAGCTCGTACCGCCGCTGAAATTGTGCTGAGGATTCATCCCCTTCAGGCAGTTGAACAATACCACATTGTCTGCCGTAGCCGAAAGCCGCAAACGGTTCATGCCCCATTTCTGAATCAACTTATCCGGGAAAGTATAGCCCAGCGAGATATTCTTGATGGCCAGATAAGAAGCATCAATCAAGTCGTTGTTGGTCGTAATATAACTCTTGCCAATTTCGATACGTGGAATATCCGTAATGTCACCAGGCTGTTTCCAGGCACGCTCCAAGTTCTTGCTCTTTGCCTGTCCCACATAATTTCCATACATCAAAGTTCTGTACACACCGTCCAGCACCTTACCTCCGATAGAATACGTACAGAGCACAGCCAAATCGAAGTTCTTGTACCGGAATTCATTGTTGAAAGAACCATACAGGTCCGGAATACGGCTGCCCTGGATTTCCTTGCAGTTGGTAGCCTTCGAAGCATCATTCGAGATATATTTCTCGCCTCTTACGCCGTCTTTATCCGTATCCCACACCCAATATAACTGTTCACCTGTAGCCGGATCCACTCCCGCCGCTGTAGCCGTATAAAATGAATTGATAGTCTCACCTTCACGGATGATATAACTTCCATTGATGATTTCCGGCTTATCGGCCAGCTGTAGCACCTCGTTCTTCACGGTCGAACCCATCAGCGTCAGTCGCCATCCGAAATTCGGTTGCTGGAAGATATCGGTGGCGATGCTCACATCCAAGCCACGGTTACGCATGCTGCCAATGTTCTTGTTATATCCGTCAAATCCAAGCGAGGTAGCCATCGGGAAAGACATCAACATGTCTGAAGTCTTGCGCTGGTACCATTCCACACTAAAACTTACACGGTCGAACAAACGGCCTTCTACTCCCACATTCAGGTTGCCGTTCTTTTCCCACTTCAGCCCCTTATTTTCCAAAGAAGACAATGCGGCACCGTTCATCGTATTGTTCGGATAGCTCAGACTATAGAAAGACTGCCATGCATAATAGATGTCATAACCGTTTGAATCGAGCAAACGGTCATTTCCCTGCACACCATAACTAGCCTTCACCGACAGGTTGTTCACCCATCTCACGTTTTTCATGAACTCTTCCTGCGAAATCCGCCAGTTCGCTCCTACCGACCAGAAATTACCCCAGCGGCTTTCCTTGTAAAAACGAGACGACCCGTCGGTTCGGAAACTGGCCGAGAAATAATACTTATCCGCATAATCATAAGACAAACGCGACAATACCGATTCCACTGAATAATTATGGCTATAAGAATCCGTATCCACTACCGTTGTAGCTGCCGCCAGTTCATACAATCCACCAAAAGGGAAACCCGTTTTCTGACCGGATAAATAAGAATAGGTATATTTATAGAACTCATGTCCCACCAGTGCCGCCACATGATGCTTGCCAAAGCGGCGGTCATAATTCAGCAGCTGATTCAGTGTGTAACTGAAAGAGCGGGAAGCACTTTTGGTCAGACGTCCTTTCACGGAAGTCGCATTTCCGTTATAAGGATTATAGTAAGTCATATTATTCCGGTTAATCAAATCGAAACCATAATTCACCGAGAATTTCAAGCCCTGCAAAGGTCCCTCTTTCAGGTTACCCAATTCCATATACATACGGGCGCTCAAGTTATCACTCGTAGTAGAATATTTGTCATCATACAAAGTGGCAATGGTATTCCAATCCGCATTCGCACCTGCCGGGCGGTTTGCTCCATAATCAAACACCGGATTTCCGTTTTTGTCCAACACCGTTTTTCCATCTGCATCCTTTTCATAAACAGGGAAAATAGGTGCCATCAACTGAGCCGTATACCACACATTGGAATTTCCCGATGAGTTTTCCACAGCCGTATTGTTCTCATTGCGCGAATAGCTGGCGTTCATCCCGGCTTTCAACCACTTTGTCACATCCGAATCAATGTTTATACGACCATTGTAACGAGAAAACTGAGTGGTCTTCAACAAACCTTTTTCATTCAGATACCCCAATGAAAACATGTACTTGGTCTTCTCATTTCCACCAGAGAAAGAAGCATTATACTCCTGACGCAACGGGTTGCTCACCATCGCCTCATTCATCCAATCTTCCGAATATTTCAGGAGAGCATCACTACGCACCTTGCCCGTAGCAGGATCAATCAGTTCCGTCACAGAATAATTGAACGGATTATACTGCTCATTCTGACCGAAAATCGCAGTAGCTCCCGATTTCATAGCCTCCAATGCCGCAACTCCAGCTTCCGCCGGCGAAAGGCCATTGTTATAAATCTGATTGTTTTTATACGACTGGAAAATAGTCTCCAGATACCCCGCCTCATCCATTGTTTCATAGCGGGGAATGGAACGGGACGCCACGCCCCAGTTCGCCTTCAGATTGACATTCACCTTGCCCGACTTTCCTTTCTTCGTTGTAATCATCACTACGCCGTTTGCTCCGCGTGAACCATACAACGCACCTGCCGAGGCATCCTTCAATACCGTCATCGATTCAATGTCATTCGGGTTGATGGAAACCACATCTCCATCATAAGGCACTCCGTCTACCACATACAAAGGACTTTGAGCCGAATTAATAGAACCATATCCGCGTACTACAACTGAGACACCCGAACCCGGCTGTCCTGAACCAGAAGTAGTCTGCACCCCAGCTACCAATCCATCCAAAGCCTTCGTGACATTGGCCACGGGTCTGGAAGTAATCTTATCAGCCTTGACCACCGAAGCAGAACCAGTAAACGATTCTTTCTTGGCCGTACCATAGGCCACGACCATTACTTCATCCAATTGCTTGGCATCGGACTTCAGTACCACATTTACCACCGATTTCACAGGCACTTCCTGGCTCTGCAAACCGATAAAAGAAACCACCAGAACTTTTGCCGAGGCCGGCACTCCGGTAATTGTAAAATTTCCGTCGATATCGGTCACTGTCCCTACAGTCGTACCCTTTACCAATACCGATGCGCCCACTACCGGCAGTCCGTCTTCATCGGACGTCACATTACCGGTCACTTGAGAAATCTGGGCATTAGACAGACCAATCCCTATCAGGAGAAAGGTCACGAACCACGTGATTTTTTTCTTCATAAAATCTCTCTTTAGTTTAGTTAAGTTAAACAAGTATGTTTTCACAAACGGGTTGCTAAAATAATAAACTAAGGAGAATAAGTCAAACAGAGGGTATTCTTACACTTATTCCATAGGCAGGAAACAAAATAGCATTAAAAAGAGACAAATAAATGATTCTTAACTACTTGTATATACTTACCTATATTTATACAAAACGAATATAAATAGAATAAAATTGCATATATTTTGTATTATTAACAAGAAAATTCATATAAAAAGACCATATTTTGTCGAAATAAGACCAAAAAAGGAGGTATATCCATAAAATGAAGCAAGATGTAATCTTTTCTCTAATTACAATTTGTTTTTAGCTATTATTGCCAAACGATCTACTCAATATTTATTTTGCATGAAAAATACTGCCCCTTATAAATAGGATTACAAATGATAGACATTAGAATAATATAGAAAAACTTACCCAAGAATACGCCGAAACGTAAACCTGGGTAAATTTTATTGATTTAGTATCCGATATTTTGTTTTATAACTCCGTGTGAAGTATTGATTTCAGCTTGTGGAATAGGCAAAACAGTTCGATAATCTGTATATTCAACCTTTCCAACTTTAGGGTTGTTTACGGATTTCTTATTTCTCCACATATCCCATGCCATGTGTCCTTCACCATTTAATTCCAGACGGCGCTCGGTTAAAATATCATCTAATGTAACCGTGCTGACCTCCTCATATCCAGTAATACGATTTTTTCTTAAAGTATTAATATACTCAGCTGCACTAGCCCCATTGTCATTAATAGACTTTAATGCAGCCTCAGCCGCAATCAGGTAAACTTCAGACAAACGGATGACTTTAGGATTATTCACATAAATTTCTCCGTTATATCCAGGATATTTTTGTGTATAATATCCTGTATTATTACCATTATCAGTTTCTTCTGCGATTAATTGCTTGCGGATATCTCCTGCAGGCTGTGCATCCAACAATTGCTTGAAAGAGTCGCTTATGGCAGCCTCAGCATATCCTTCTGCATGAGTATAATATCCTAAAGAATTACGCTGTGCATTATATTGCGATGTTACAGCTATCTCGAATATATTTTCAGAAGGAGAGAATTGTTGAGCCCAGACACTCAAATAATCATTAATCGTATACAATGAATAAGGACTGTTTTCTATCACTTCCTTAGCATCTTGTAAAGCTAAAACATTATGGTCTGTTCCATCGGCTTTATCCATGTACAAATGCATTCTTGCACGCAAAGCCAAAGCTCCCCAATAATTGATATGTCCGTTTTTCTTACTCTTATCATTAGCCAATTTTTGCAAAGCCGTGTCAATGTCAGAGAATATGGTTTCATATGTTTTTGCCAATGAGGCTCTTTCTCCGATATAGTCTGCAGGGAATGTCTGCGTAGCCAAAGTAATACCTAGTTCATTATTTAAATCACTTACAGTAGATGGCAATTTAGCATATAAAAGTGCCAAATCAAAATGAAACAATGCCCGTAAAGCATAAAGCTCTCCAAGCTGTTGGTCCACCTCTTCTCCCGACAGACCAGCTTCTTCAGCTTGCTCCAATACTTTATTTACTCTGGCCAATGATTGATAGAATGCAAAATAAAATGTTTCAGGACTCAAACTGGTGGGAACAGCCAAATACCATGAAACATCGGTAGCCTGCCCGTTCTTTCCAATGCATTGATAGTCTTCACCTTTCATATCAGCATACAATGTGAAATCTCCAGAATAGATTCCACGAGATGAAGTCGCTGAGGTCCATGTTTGGCTGTCATATACTCCATTGACTGCATATACTAAATCATCATACGATGTAATAGCAGATGAAGATTCCCATGAATCTGCCGGCTCTTTTTCCAAAACGTCACAGGATGCCATGCCGGCAGCCAATGTCAGTATTGCAATATATTTAAATTTCATAATCACTCTTTTTGCTTATAATTCAATATTAATTCCAAATACACAACTCTTTAATTGCGGAGTATCCACCTGACGATATCCGTTGATGGCTACATCAGGATCCACATCCTTTGTCTTTGCCCAAATTAACCAAGGATTGTTGGCTCTGAAATAGATTCTTAAACGTTGCATATATTTCTTAGAGATAGGAATATTATATCCTACTGTCAATTCGCGCAACCGGATATTGTCTGTTGATTTTATATGACGGCTGGAAAATCTATCAGCACGGTATGGATTACTGTAAATAGGCTTCGGATTCTCAACTACATCACCAGGTTTCTTCCAATAGTTACCTGCTACATCAGCCGAAGGAGTTGTACTTCCTAAACGATATCCGTCACTATGTAAGAAATAACCAGGATAGTCAAACATATCTCCGCCAAATTGATAAGTAATCAAGAACGAAAGATCGAAATCTTTGTATGTAAAACTATTGGTCAGACCACCCATTACGTCTGGAAGTGCTTTTCCCACAATACCCCATTGAGCTTTGCTATAGTCTGTAGTTGTCCCTTTTGAGTGATCATTAGGATCAATCCAAAACTCTCCTAATCCAGTCTCAGGATTTACGCCTTTCCATTCAGGAAGATAGAAAGTATACATTGATTCACCTTCCCGGTGTATATACATTTGGCCATCACCATATTGAATATCTGTTCCATTAGGCAACTTTTCAACAATAGCTTGTTGGTAAGTCAAGTTAAAGTTCGTAGTCCAAGTAAAGTCTTTTGTACGGATATTCTGTGAGTTGATTTCTATTTCAACACCATCATTCTTTAATTCTCCCAAGTTTTCCCAACGGCTGGCAAATCCTGTTACATAAGAGTTTGGAACCTGGAACAACAAGTCTGTTGTTTTCTTTAAATAATATTCCACTCCCAATGTTACACGGTCAAACATATTCCATTCAATACCTACGTTAAGGTTTTTTGAGCGTTCCCATGTCAACTTGTCATTCGGAAGCTGGTACCAATAGATAGCAGGATTGCTTCCATATCCAGATCCTGCATATAAATCTTTGTATCCATAATAGTCAGTTGGAAGATTACCATTCGTACCGAAAGAGGCTTTAATCTTAAAGTCTGTAAATAATGGCATATCTTCCAAGAATCCTTCTTTACTAAGTCTCCATGCACCAGAAACAGACCAAAAGTTAGCCCATCGGTTCTCTTTACTTAGGCGAGAAGAACCATCCCGTCGGAAACTTCCAGAAAGATAATATTTATCATCATAGTTATAATTTACGTTCCCAATATAAGAAAGCATACCTGCCCCGTAAGTAGAGCTGGAGGCAGCATCAGGTTGTCCGTTTACCAGTTCAGGAAGGTGATTTGAATAGTTCTTTGCCACTGTGACAATTTGAAGCAATTCTTGATTTTCAACTTCAAAACCAATCATGGCAGATAAGTTATGCTTCTCATTGAATGTGTCGGTATAGGTCAATGTATTTGAACTTGTCAATGTAGAGTTCTGGAAAGTATAACGAGATCCCATACCACCTACAGATGCTCCATTTACACTATTCTTATCCCAATATTCAAAGTGTTTGTTGTCAATATAGTCGTAGCCAAATACGGATTTAAAGAAAAGTTTATTTAAGAAATGAAGTCCCAATTCTGCATTTGTCAAGCTACGGAACATTTTACTTTGAATCCATTCCAAAGAATTGGCATTATCTTTACTGCCCAACATGAGGTGTGGATTGGTAATTTGTCCAAAGCTTACATCTTCATTATATGAGCCATCTGCATTGTATACTGGAGCTGTAGGATCCAAAGCAAATAAGATACCTAACGGAGAACTTGTACCCAACCCTTGAGCCTGATCATTCTGGTCTCGAAAACCGTTTTGGGTGGTTGAAGCTACCATCTGCTTTATAGAGAAATCGGCCCAATCTGTAATTTTCTGATCGACATTCACACGACCTGAGATTCGTTGAAAATCACTACCTAATACAATACCATCACTCTTATTATAACCAAATCCTGCATAAAACCGGGTATTTTGATTACCTCCATTTAATGAAACCTGATGGTTCTGTGTTATAGCAGTACGATAGATTTCATCTTTCCAATTTGTGTTGGTCTTTCCTGAAGGATCTTTTACAAAAGCACTAAGGTCATTATTCTGGTCAATCAGGGTATAAGCTTCTTCTTTGGAAGCTACTCCTTCATATTCCATATAATAGTTTGCTATAGATTCACGAGCATAATCGATGTAATCTGTACCACTCATCATATTGTATTGGTCAACAGCCATTTTGTTCCATCCAACCTCACCATTATATGAAACTCGGGTTTTACCTTCTTTTCCACTTTTTGTGGTAATGATGACTACCCCATTTGCAGCTCGAGAACCATACAATGAAGCCGCTGCTGCATCTTTCAATACGGTCATTGACTCAATGTCTTCAGGGTTCAATGTACTTAAAATACTCTGTGACTTTCCATAGTAATTCATGTCTTCATCTGATTTCATGACAACTCCATCGATTACATAGAGAGGAGAAGTAGATCCATTGATTGAACCAACTCCACGGATGTTGACCTTTCCAACAGATCCCGGATCACCTGTAGCAGAAGCTACTCGTACACCAGCCATTTTACCAGAGAAGGCCTTATCTAAAGATTCTTTTGATCCTGAAGTAATCTGATCTGCTTTTATTGATGTTGCAGATCCGGTAAATGAAGATTTTTTGGCCGTACCGTAAGCTACGACCATCACTTCATCGAGTTGCTCAGAATCAGACTTTAAAACTACTTTTAGCATCGGAGCAATTTTCACTTCCTGCGTCTGCATTCCAATGAAAGAAATGACCAAAGTTCCCGCGGAACTGGAATTACATATAAATAACTAATAAACAGCTTATTATAGAAATACTAATTTATCTATAGATTCCTCTCAACCTTTGTAACGATGAAAATTAGATAGGTTTTCTACCCTGTTTTTACTGATATAAATAAAAATCTAACGATATTAATTCATAACCAGTTCATTGTATTTTATGTTTCGCATGTGAGAAACGTATGTTTCCCAGTGCAGAAACATACGTTCCCCTATAGGAAAACATACGTTTCTGCATCAGGAAACATAGAATGTAACAAGGCGTTGTTCTATTACTGCCTATATTTTTTCACGTTTGCTTATCTTCCGATAAAATAGCCATATACCTTAATATATAGAAATACTAGAATTTACACCTCTTCAAATCCTTGATGATTGTACCGGAAAATATATCGCTATAACCCTGCGTCGTTTTCACACTTTGATGACCTAATAATTTTTGAACTGTAGTTATCTGTGCTCCATTATATATCAAAAGCGTAGCATTCGTATGTCGGGCAGTATGAAATGAAAAGTGTTTATCGATTTTTGCCATTGTCCCGATTTTCATCAAATCTTTATTTACTGATGAATTTGATTTCAAACGGAAAAAAGAATTCAAATCATGCTTATATTCCTGCAAAAGAAGAAGCGCCTTTCCTTGGAATAGCAAATACAATGGAATGCTCACCTCCGTATCGGTTTTTACCGTTTTAAACATAAGCCATTTTTCGCCTTTCACTTTTACTATATTTTTTTCATTGAGACGTATAAAATCAGAATATCGAACCCCTGTATAGCAACAGAACAGAAATGCTTTTAAACTATGGGTCAAAGATTCAGGAAAAGATGACAGATTCAACTGCTCCAACTTCCGGATTTCTTCAGGCAACAAAAATGTATGTTTGCTTTGTACCGTTTTTATCTGATAATTTCTGAAGGGATAGCTTTCAGCTGTCATATAACCTCTTTTTATTGCTTCATTAACAAAGGTCCTTAATTGTCTCATGTGTTTGGCTATCGTATTCGTTTCATAAAATTTCTGGTACATGAAATTTTCAAAATCCTGAAGAAATGAGTAAGTGATATCTTCAAAGTCAATGGAAGAATGGAAGTGACTCAGCAAGTCAAGTGTAGTTAGTAAGTTCTTTTTTGTGTTTTCTTTGCGTGACGATTGTTCTACCCAGTTTCTACCAAAGTGTAAAAATGTCATTTTCCCGGCATCCGAATGTACTTTTAACTTTCGAAAAACAGATAGGCTGACAGGAATGCCACGTTTCCAATATTTCAATTCTTCCCATTGTAATTCCAGTATAAATTCCTCCAACATTCTATTCAATTCTTCCGCATGTGGGTGGTGAATAATCCTACTATGTGAATTGTCCCATTGTTGCGGATTTACATAGATTCCTGACGAAATGTAAATCTTTTTACGGTTTTGATAGATTTCCACCTGAATAAGGGCTTTTCCACATTTGTTTAACTTCTTTTTGCGATTATACACTAATCGGAAATGGATTTTGTTCATAATAGTTGATTTTTAAGTGAATGTGCAAATAATATTCATCTGTGCAAGAGTTTATAACATATAAACGGTCTATTTGATTTAAATTTGAAGAAAAATACAGTCTACAAAAAAGATTTATATTACATTATGACAAAAGACTCAAAGACGGAGAAAACACATAAATTGTTTTATAAAAACATACTTTTGCATAGAACTCCCTTGGAAAAGTGTTAAAAAGCAACCTTTTGAGCGTTTTTTCTTGAAAATGGTATAAATATTTAAAAATATATCACTACTTTTGCCTGCTGTTAGAGTGAATGAATTTTTATTAATGTAAAGTTAAACTTTAAGAGAGATTTTTATGAAAAGAAAATTGATGCTGTTAATGACCTGCCTGATGATAGGTATTGGTCTGGTAAACGCTCAAATCTCAAAGGTGACGGGTAACGTTACTTCTGAAGAGGATGGTTTACCTGTAGTGGGCGCATCAGTATTGGTAAAAGGTACCACTGTAGGTACTGTTACCGACATTGATGGTAATTTTACGTTGACTAACGTACCAAGTTCCGCGGGAACTTTGGTCATTTCCTTCATCGGAATGCAGACGCAGGAAGTGAAGGTACAGCCAACTGTAAAGGTTGTATTGAAGTCCGATGCAGAAGCATTAGATGAGGTTGTTGTCGTTGCTTATGGTACAGCAAAAAAAGAATCTTTAACAGGTTCTGTTTCTGTTGTCGATTCTAAAAAAATTGAAAAGCGCCTAACAACTAGTGTTACAGGTGCATTGGAAGGATCAGCTCCCGGTGTACAAGTAAACAACTCTTATGGTGAACCCGGTTCTGCCCCATCAATTCGTATTCGTGGATTCGGAACTCTTGTTTCTGGGGCAGCAGAACCGTTATACGTAGTGGATGGCGTTCCCTTTGACGGCAACATAGCTGAATTAAATTCAAATGACATTGAAAGCATGTCTATTTTAAAAGATGCCGCTTCTTCTGCTCTGTATGGAAATCGAGCAGCTAATGGTGTTGTCCTAATTACGACTAAAAGTGGACGTGGTTCCAACAAACCATCTATAACTTTACAAGTTAATCAAGGTATTTATAACAGAGGAATTCCTGAATATGAGCGTTTAGGTGCTGATGATTGGATGGAAGCTTCGTGGAAAGCAATGCGAAACTATGCAATGACTGGTAGCATGGGACTTGATGAACAAGCAGCAGCTGCTTATGCAACTAAAAACATTATTACAGGTTATGCGCGTCGCAATATTTACGATGCGGCAGATGATGCTTTGTTTAATGAAAAGGGAGAGCTGATAGCCAACATTTTACCAGGTTATGATGATTTAGACTGGGCTAAAGATATTGAACGTAATGGGTATCGTCAAGAATATAATCTTTCTGCAAGTTCATCTGGTGAGAAATTGAGTGTATATTCTTCTTTTGGTTATTTAAAAGAAGAAGGATATGTTATTGCCTCTAATTATGAACGCTATTCAGGACGTGTCAATACTACATTTACTCCTAATAAATGGATTAAGGCAGGTGTAAATTTGAGTACATCTATGACTAAAAAGAATTACAACTCAAATGCATCTGGAAACTATTATGCAAATCCATTCTATATTACACGTTATATGGCTCCCGTTTATCCGCTATTTATGCACAATGCAGACGGTTCTTATGCTTTGGATGAATTTGGCAACAAACAATACGATACCACATCATCCTATCTTAATAATCGAAATATAGCGTATGAATTGCGTAATAATCTTCAGGAAAGTCGTCGTAATGTATTAGGAACACAAACTTTCTTTACACTTAGTTTGCCATATGATTTCTCGATTACAGTCAAAGGTGATTTAAATAGTAGTACAACAAACAACAAGAACTATGACAATCCCAACATTGGGGATGGAGCAACCAATAATGGACGTTTGACAAGTGAAGCTTATCAATATACCAATTATACGGTACAAGAACTAATCAACTGGAATCATTCATATAAAGAGAAACATAATGTTGATATTATGTTAGGACATGAGAACTATAGTTGGACGAGAAAATATACCTCAGGCATGAATACAGGTATGGCAGTTGATGGGAACCTTACTATTGGAAACTTCTTGACCAATTCCTACTTTGTTGGAAGTGATGATGAATATAAAACAGAGTCGTATTTAGCACGTGCTCGTTATAATTACGATGAACGTTATTTTGTAGAAGCATCTTTCCGTCGTGATGGTTCTTCAAGATTCCATCCAGATAACAGATGGGGTAACTTCTTTTCTGTGGGTGCTAGTTGGAATATCAAACGGGAAAAGTTCATGGACAACCTTGACTGGGTTAACCACTTAAAATTACGAGCTTCATACGGAGAGGTTGGTAATGATGCTGGAGTAAGCTATTATGGTTATATGGCCCTCTATACAATTGATAAAAATGGAGGTAATGCTGCATTGGTGAAGAAATCATTGCCAGCTCCAGATATCAAATGGGAAACAACTCAAACCATAGATTTTGCTTTAGAAGGACGTTTATTCAATCGATTCAATTTTCAGGTAGGATATTTTGACAAACGTTCTAAAGATTTGCTCTTTGAGGTACGGCTTCCTCTTTCTGCGGGTTCATACCCTTGGAATGAAACAATGATGAATTTGAGTCAATATAAAAATATTGGAACAATATCTAACCGAGGTGTCGAGCTTGCATTTGATGTTGATGCTATCAATACTAAAGATTGGAGATGGAATATTGGATTAGATGCGACTTTCTTAAAAAATAAAATTATTAAATTGCCAGATGGAAAAGATATCCTTCATGGTATGCAGAATTATTCAGAGGGTCATTCCATATATGAATTCTATACATATCATTTTGCAGGAGTAGATCAAATGACTGGACAATCTTTGTATACTCTTGATCCTGACATGAAGGAAACAGCTGCTCAAAGCAATGCTTTAACAACAATCAATGGAGTAGACTATACGACCATAACCTCATATGCCAAAAGAGATTGGGCAGGATCTGCATTACCTAAGGTATATGGTTCTGTAAATACCTCAGTTTCTTGGAAGGATTTAAGTCTGAGCATGCTGTTTACATATTCTCTAGGTGGGAAAGTTTATGATGCTAGTTATGCTTCATTAATGAGTACATCAGCAATGTCATCTGGTAGTGCTTTACATGTAGATGCATTAAAATCATGGGATGGCATTCCTGAAGGTATGACAGAAGACTCTCCTAATAGAATTGATCCCAACGGTATTCCAGCATTGGACTTTAATAGAAGTACTGATAATAACGCTGTCAGTGATCGTTGGTTAACAGATGCTTCATACCTCGTGTTTAAAAACTTGAATATATCATATAATTTACCACGAAAATGGATAACTAAAATTGGTATTGAAAGCGTTACCTTGAATGCTGGTATTGAGAATCTATTTACTTTAACAGCTCGTAAAGGAATGAACCCACAGTATTCTTTTTCTGGAGGATCTGATGATACTTATGTTACGGCGCGTGTTTATAATTTAGGACTCACAGTTAAGTTTTAATTAATAAATCAAAGAAGATTGATATGAAAAAATATATAAGAAAGATCACATTCCTGTCTATTGGCTTTAGCTTCTTACTAGGAATTACATCTTGTCAAAGTGATTATTTAGATACTGCCCCTACAGATTCAACAGGAGCTACAGACGCTGTCGGAACCACTGAAAATGCGCTTAAGGCATTAAATGGTATTGCGAAAATAATGACAACCCAGCATTATTATTTTGGGGGTGGATTTTGTGGAGAAAATAACATCATGATACAATATGAAAGCTATCCTAGCGAAAATTATAATTACAATTATTACGCAAATGGGTGGGCTCCAATATTGAATCAACAGTATCACAATCGAACTAATAGTATTTATGATGCATATGCATGGTATTATTACTATAGTATCATAGGGGGAGCCAATACTATTATATGTAATATTGATGCAGCGGAAGGCAGTGACAATGAAAAAAAATTCATAAAAGCTTCAGCCTTGACATTCCGGGCTTATGCTTTTGAGAAGTTGATTCATTATTATTGCTGGAGATGGCAAGATTCCAATAATGGGGCATCACAGGGACTTATCTTGAGACTAGATGAATCTACAGGTAGCATGCCTTATTCAACTTTGGCAAAAACTTTCGAACAGGTTTATACAGATTTGGACGAGGCCATTCGGTTATTTGAAGAATCTGGAATAGACAGAGAGCAGGGAGAAGTTTGGATTCCTAATATTAATGTAGCCCATGCGGTTTATGCTAGAGCAGCATTGACAAAACAGGATTATGCAAAAGCACTTAGTGAAGCTGCATTGGCAGAAGAAGGATATCCATTGATGAGCAATGCAGAATACACTTCTGGTTTTTGCAATCCTACTAGTGAATGGCTATTTGGAAGCTATGGTGGTTCCCAAGAAAACAACTGGTATTGGAGCTATGGAACTCAATATGCATGCAATGGATATTATACCCAAGGAGATAACCCTAATGGAGCAGGTTCAATTGGACGTGAATTAATAAACAGAATACCTAATAATGACATTCGTAAGTCACTTTTCCTCACAGAAGATAAATTTCCTGGATATGATTGGAATAATCCTGATGTTTTAGATCCTGATTACGCAATTTTCTGGGATGAAAACTTACAAGCAGATGCTAAAGCATATATAAATAAAGTTGCTGTATCTGGACTTGAAGCCCCATATCAGGCTGGTTATTATTATCTTGACGGTCAATTGAAATTCTATGTGTTTGACTCACCTGGAGTTTCATACTTACCGTTTATTCGTACTTCAGAAATGGTTCTGATAGAAGCTGAAGCTTCTTATTTCTTGGAAGATTATGCTGGTGCACAACAAGCGTTGATGAAACTAAATGCAGATTCAGGTCGTAATCCTGAATACACGTGCACAAAAACAGGTGAAGAATTGTTTAGTGAAATAATGGACTATCGGGAAGTTGAATTATGGGGTGAAGGAAGTGCATGGAGTGACTACAAACGCTGGAATCGTCCTGTTGAAAGAAAAACGGTAGCCAATGGCGGAAATGCTTTCCCATCTGTAGCTATTACCATTCCTGCTGATGGCGCCAATAAATGGACATGGGATGTTCCACTAAATGAAACAGATTATAACGATGAACTTAATCTTAGTGGAACCAATAAATAATATACGCTGAGAAAAGGTTTTAACTTTTTGGAACACGTAAAAAAGTTATCCCGCAATGAGGTGAAGTGACCCCAGAAAGTTGGACAAGTTAAACATTATCCCGTAATAGAAAGAGTTCGGTATTGTACCGGACTCTTTCCATTTAGCCGGACTTTGATTCTTTTATTGTTATAATATTATATTTATCCAAAGCCTTTATAAAGACTTCAGGAGATTCAAAATTCTCGGCATACAGTAATTCAGACTTCATAATCCCAAAGAAATTTTCCGCCATAGCGTTGTCAAGGCAGTTACCCT
>UMHI01046940.1_pt1 | contig 17220 bp, 14 predicted proteins | sample 1965481 | NCBI WGS metagenome assembly UMHI01 (sample SAMEA4836093, study PRJEB28245) | human gut metagenome | biome: gut microbiome; material: fecal sample | place: Denmark | collected 2008 | reverse complement strand
CAGCACCTCGCTGCCCATGGCGGGACAGCCGAAGGCGATGGCGTCGTAGGCGTTCAGATCGCCGGGCTGTACCTTGTCGGGCGTGAGCAGCACAGCCTCCGCGCCCGCGGCGGTCATGCCCTCGGCCACGGCCTTCGCCATGGCCTCCGTATTGCCCGTGCCGCTCCAGTAAACAACAGCAGTTTTCATATTCGTATGTTCCTTTCGATGATGATATAGTATCAAACTGCGACGGCAAGCTGCTCGAGCTTCGAGCCGGTCTGCCAGAGTGCGCAGTAGATCTCCGTGCATTTCTTGAATTTCGCGAACAGGGCCTGCGCCTTGGCCTCGTCGCCGTAGACCTTCCACAGCCCCGCGCACTTGAAGCCGTTCGCGCGGTGATCGATGAAGCCCTTGACGTCCTCGGGCGGATAGCTGAGGAACAGTCCGACCTCGTGCGGGAACTCTCCGCTCTCGCGGAAGCGGCGGATGAGCTGCGCCACGCAGCGCGCGCAGCTCTCATTGGCGTAGCCCGCTTGACGCAGCAGCTCGGACGCCAGCGCGTCCTGCAGGTCGCGCCGCAGCTCGGCGGGACGGTAGAGGTAAAGGAGCGCCTGCCCCTCCAGAAAGCGGATCGGCAGCAGGCACAGGCCCTTCGGCACCAGCAGCCGGTTTAGCCGCCGGATGTCGGCCAGCAGGTCCTCGCGGTCCTCGCAGGGGCAGGGAAACAGGCTTCCCGTCTTGATGCCCGCGAGCGTCGGCGCGCCCTGACGGATCAGAATTTCTTCAGACATTTGCTCTCGCCTCCTCCGGTAGTATTTCACACGACGGCTGCTTTCATTCCATCAGTTAAACAGATCTAACCGTATGGTAAAAAGAAAGGCGTCGATCCCGACCTTTTTCACGTCTTGTTGGTTAAGGCGCTCTAACTAATGTTCTTTTGAAAAACCGCACCGGCGGTTTACAACTATACCATAGCATACTCCCGCCGCCTTTGCAAGTCTTTTTTGCGGAAGATCAAAAATTTCCCTGCCGGCAGGCGGAGCGGGACCGCCGCATCGGCAGTCCCGCTCCGGGCGGCTCTGTTATTTTTCGATGCGGTAGCTTTCGCTGCCGCCGTAGATGTGTACCGCGCGGGCGCGGTAGATGTCCAGAACGGCGCTCGCCAGCGCGTCAGGATCGTGGCGGGCAAAGTCGCCGGACGGCGACGCCAAGGGCCGCTCGACCAGCTCGATGCCCATCTGCGCGATGCGCTCGCGGTCGACCGTCAGCGCCTCCGCACCCTCGGCACGGTAGCGCTCCGCCAGCTCCGGCGGGATGGGAGAGGAATTGGCAAGGCACAGCTCCACCATGTCCGCCGTACCGTGGCGCAGCAGCGCCGCCAGATGGTCGGCGGCGGTGTAGCCCTCGGTCTCGCCGTCCTGCGTCATGATGTTGCAGACGTAGATCTTCTGCGCGTCGGACGCGGCGATGGCCTCTGCCACGCCGTCCACCAGCAGGTTCGGGATGATGCTCGTGTACAGGCTCCCCGGCCCGAGGAGGATGAGGTCCGCCGCCGCGATGGCGTCGAGCGCATCGGGGAGCGCCTTCGGGTGCGCCGGCAGAAGCTCGACGTGGTCGATGCGGCAGTCCTGCTGCTTTTTGAAGCCGAAGATATTGCTCTCGCCCACGACGTATGCCCCGTTTTCAAAGGTCGCCGTCAATCGCACGTCCGTCGTCGTGACCGGAATGACCGTGCCGCTGATGGCCAGCACCTGCCCCATGCTGCGCACCGCCTCGTCAAACGAGCCGGTGACGCCGTTGAGCGCTGCGAGCAGGAGATTGCCGAAGCACTGTCCGCGCAGCGTGCCGCTCTCAAAGCGATAGGTCAGGAGCTGCTGCATGACCGGCTCGGTGTTCGCGAGCGACTCCATGCAGTGGCGGATGTCGCCGGGCGGCAGCATCCCGATGTCCCGCCGCAGCATACCGCTGCCGCCGCCGTCGTCCGACACGGTGACGATGGCGGTCAGATTTTTCGTGTATTTTTTCAGCCCGCGCAGCATGGTGGAAAGGCCCGTGCCGCCGCCGATGGCGACGATATGCGGTCCCTGCGCCCACAGCTGACGGCTTGGAAGCATTGCGCTCATACGCAGTCCTCGTTTCCGCGCCGCCCACAGCGGACCGGCGCAAAAGACTTTTCGATTTTTAAGGCAGCACCGCGCAATTCGGCAAGCCGATCCGGCGAAGCGCGCAGACGCAATTGCGCGGCGATGCCTTAAGATTATATCACTTTCTTTAAGACTGCACAAGCACCCTTGTTTTTTTCACCGCCGCGTGCTACACTCAGGGCGTACTGTTCAGAAGTCGCAAAGAAAGGCAGATCGCTGTGCTATGACCTATTTCTGGGAAACCGTTGATACCATCGCGCCGGACATCGGCTGGCCGCATTTCGGCCCCTTTCATCTCGCCGTGCTCGCCGTTTTTCTTCTGCTCGGCGCCGTGCTCTGCCGCGGCTATTGCGGCATGGACACGGACAAGCGGCGCCGCTGGCGGCGCATGGTCGCGCTGCTGCTCGTCGCGGACGAGCTCTTCAAGGACTTCGGCCTTCTTTACGGCGGCAATTTCAGCCTCGATTACCTGCCGCTGCACCTGTGCTCCATCAATATCTTTCTCATCGCCCTGCACGCCTGGCGGCGGCCGAAGCTGCTCGACACCTTTTTGTATTTCGTCTGCCTGCCCGCCGCCTGCGCGGCCCTACTCTTCCCGACGTGGGCCCCGCTGCCGCCGCTCAACTTCATGGTGATCCACAGCTTCACCGTGCATTTCCTGCTCGCGCTCTATCCCCTTGCGCTGACCCTCCGCGGCGACATGGACCCGCAGCCGCGCGCGTTTCCGCGCTGCTTTGCCCTGCTCGCGGCGATGGCTGTGCCGATCTGGTTTTTCAACCGCGCGTTCGGCACAAACTTCATGTTCCTCATGCGCGCCGGCGAGGGCAACCCCCTCAAGCTCTTCGAGCGCTTCGGCAGCCATCTGCTCGGCTACCCTGTGCTCCTCGCCGTGGTGTTCGCCGTGATGTATCTGCTCCTCCGCGTGCTGCGCCGACGCACCGCCGTGCCCGCCGGCAAATAAAGCCCTCCGCCGATCCGGCCCGTCCCGCAGGGGCGGGCCGTTTCATTTGTGAACTTTCTGTGTCATTTCATTTTCCCGCTTGACAAGAAAAAATGTTTCGGCTACAATACGCAAGTCAATAGGTCGTATACGACGTATTTTTATTTCCGAGGTGAGGAACCATGTGCAAACGATCCGTCCCCAGGGGACTGCGCTTTGCGATCCTGCAAAAAACCATACGCCGGCAGATGGATGAATACGTGCGTGAAACGGGCCTGACCGGCACGCAGGTCGGCGTGCTCGGCGAGCTTGGCCGTCTGGAGCGCGAGAGCGCGGGTGAGGTAACGCAGAAGGCGCTGGAGGCGGCGGCGCACGTCACGCATCCGACGATGACCGAGCTTCTGAAAAAGCTGGAGAAAAAGGGCTTTGTCACCTGCCGCACCAGCGAAAAGGACCACCGCTGCAAGGTCGTCTCCGCCACCGAGAGGGCGCACGAGCTGCATCATGCCATCGGTGTTTTCGACGATCGCGTGTTCACGGCGCTCTGCCGCGGACTGAGCGAGGGCGAGATCGCGGAATTTTTACGCATCACCGATGTGATGCTGGAAAACGCCAAAAAAATGAACGACGCGCGGGAGCCTTTCCCGTGCGGGAGAGGATGTGATGCCGAATGATCCGACAGCTCACAAAATGTATCCGCGAATACAAAGCCCCGACGATCTGGACGCTCGTGCTCATTTTGGCCGAGGTCGCCATCGACGTTATCATTCCCTTTGAAACGGCAAACCTCATCAATGAGGTCAAGGCCGGCGCGGAGCTCGGCGGCATCGTGCGCGTGGGTCTTGTGCTCGTGCTGCTGGCGATGATCTCACTCGTGTGCGGCGGCGCGGCGGGCTTTACCGGCTCCAAGGCGGCGTCCGGCTTTGCCAAAAACGTGCGCCATGACCTCTTCACCAAGGTGCAGGGCTTTTCGTTCGAGAACATCGACAAGTTCTCGTCCGCCTCGCTCGTCACGCGCATGACCACCGACATTCAGAATGTGCAGATGGCGTACATGATGTGCATCCGCATCGCGGTCCGCGCGCCGCTGATGATGATCTTCTCCATCATCATGGCGTTCATTATGGGCGGAAGACTCGCGCTGACCTTTGTGGTCATCGTGCCGGTGCTGGTCGTCGGGCTGTTCTTCATCGCGCGCGAGGCCATGCCCGCGTTCCGCGCGGTGTTCCGCAAGTACGATAAGCTCAACGAATCCGTGGAGGAAAACGTGCGCGCGATGCGCGTGGTGAAGGGCTTCGCGCGTGAGAGCTACGAGACGAAAAAGTTCACCGCCGCAAGCGACAACATCCGCGGCGACTTCACGCACGCCGAGCGCGTGGTCGCGCTCAACTCCCCGCTCATGCAGCTGTGCGTGTACTTCAATATGGTGTTCGTGCTCTTCGTCGGCTCGAAGCTCATCATCACGAATGGCGGCACGACCATCGACGTCGGCCAGCTCTCCGCCATGCTCACCTACGGCATTCAGGTGCTCATGTCGCTGATGATGGTCTCCATGATCTATGTGATGCTCACCATGTCCGCCGAATCCGTCAAGCGTATCTGCGAGGTCTTGAGCGAGGAGTCCGCGCTCACCGATCCCGCCGCGCCGGTCACGACCGTCGCGGACGGCTCCGTGGACTTTGACGGCGTGAGCTTCAAGTATTCCGCCGGCGCGGAGAAATACGCGCTGCGGGACATCGACCTCCACATTGCCTCGGGCCAGACCGTCGGCATCCTCGGCGGCACCGGCTCAAGCAAATCGACCCTTGTGCAGCTCATCCCCCGCCTCTACGACGTGACGGAGGGCAGCGTGAAGGTCGGCGGCGTGGACGTGCGCGAGTACGATCTCGACGCGCTGCGCAGCGCCGTAAGCATGGTGCTGCAGAAGAATGAGCTGTTTTCCGGCAGCATCAAAGAAAATCTCCGCTGGGGCAATGAGAACGCCACGGACGCGGAGCTTGAGGAGGCCTGCCGCCTCGCGCAGGCGGACGACTTCATCCGCTCCTTCCCCGACGGCTACGACACCCACATCGAGCAGGGCGGCACGAACGTCTCCGGCGGACAGAAGCAGCGCCTGTGCATCGCCCGCGCGCTGCTCAAGAAGCCGAAAATCCTGATCCTCGACGACTCGACCTCCGCAGTCGATACGCGCACCGACGCGCTCATCCGCGAGGGCTTCAAGTCCTATATCCCCGAGACGACCAAGATCATCATTGCCCAGCGCGTCGCGTCCGTGCAGGACGCCGACCTCATCCTCGTGATGGACGGCGGCGCCATTGCCGCCTCCGGCACGCACGAGGAGCTGCTCAAGACCTCCGAGATTTACCGTGAGGTCTACGAATCCCAGACGAACGGAGGCGACGAGAATGCCTAAAGTGAATCCGCACGCCGATCCCACGCGGCGCGATCTCGGCCCCGCCGCGCTGGGGCGCACGGTGAAGAAGCTCTTTTCCTACTACCCCGTGCTCGCGCCCGTCACCTTCGTCTGCATCCTGTTCTCCTCCATCGTATCCTCCGTTCCCTCGCTCTTCACGCAGAACATCATTCAGATCATTGAAAAGTGGTACATCAGCCGCGACTGGGCCGCCGCCAAGGCGGAGATCGTGCCCTATCTCACGCTGCTCGTTGTGCTCTACGCGCTCTCCATTCTCTCCATGACGGTCTACACGCAGCTCATGGCGTATATGACGCAGGGCTTCCTGCACAAACTGCGCTGCGAGATGTTCGGTGGGATGCAGCAGCTGCCCATCCGCTATTTCGACAGCCACCAGCACGGCGACATCATGAGCCACTACACGAACGACATCGACACGCTCCGCCAGCTCGTCTCGCAGGCATTGCCCGCGCTCATTCAGTCCGGCGCGATCGTGCTCGTGGTGTTCTCCATCATGCTCTACTTCAGCCTTTGGCTGACTCTGGTGCTCGTGCTCGGCATCATCGCCATGGTCGCGGTCACGAAGAAGATCGGCGGCGGCAGCGCGAAATACTTCGTCCGCCAGCAGAAGGCGGTCGCCTCCACCGAGGGCTTCATTCAGGAGATGATGGCGGGTCAGAAGGTCGTCAAGGTCTTCTGCCACGAGCAGAAGAGCATCGAGGACTTCGACCGGCTCAACGACGCCCTTTTTGAGGACAGCTTCCGCGCGCAGGCCTATGCCAGCGTCCTCGGCCCCATCATCGGCAACATCGGCAACATCCTCTATGTGACGCTCGCGCTCGTCGGCGGCGTGTTCCTGCTCATCGGACTGCCGAACGTGTCGCTCTCCGGCAAGGCGCTGGACATCTCCATCCTTGTGCCCTTCCTCAACATGGCGCGCCAGTTCACCGGCAACGTCAACCAGCTCTCCCAGCAGATCAACGCGGTCGTCATGGCGGGCGCGGGCGCGCAGCGCGTGTTCGCCCTCATCGACGAAAAACCCGAGACGGACGACGGCTATGTGACACTTGTGAACGCTGAGATCGCGCCCAACGGCACCGTGACCGAGTCCGACCGCCGCACCGGTCATTGGGCGTGGAAGCACCCGCACGGCGACGGCACCCTCACCTACACCGAGCTGCGCGGCGACGTGCGCCTCACCGATGTGGACTTCGCCTACACCGAGGGCAAGGACGTGCTGCACGACGTATCCGTTTACGCCGAGCCGGGCCAGAAGGTCGCCTTCGTCGGCGCGACCGGCGCGGGCAAAACGACCATCACGAACCTCATCAATCGCTTTTACGACATTGCCGACGGCAAGATCCGCTACGACGGCATCAACATCAACAAGATCAAGAAGGCGGATCTGCGCCGCTCCCTCGGTCTTGTTTTGCAGGAGACGAACCTCTTCACCGGCACGGTGATGGAGAACATCCGCTACGGCCGTCTGGACGCGACAGACGAGGAGTGCCGCGCGGCGGCAAGGCTCGCCGGCGCGGACGACTTCATCACGCGCCTGCCGCAGGGCTACGACACGCTGCTGACCAACAACGGCGCGAACCTCTCGCAGGGCCAGCGCCAGCTCATCGCCATCGCCCGCGCGGCGGTCGCCGATCCGCCGGTGATGATCCTCGACGAGGCGACCAGCTCCATCGACACGCGCACCGAGGCCATCGTGCAGCGCGGCATGGATCAGCTGATGGAGGGCCGCACGGTGTTCGTCATCGCGCACCGTCTGTCCACCGTCAAGAACTCCGACGTTATCATGGTCCTCGACCACGGCCGCATCATCGAGCGCGGAAGCCACGAAAAGCTCATCGCCGAAAGGGGCACCTACTATCAGCTCTACACCGGCGCATTCGAGCTGGAATAAGCAGAAAATCGGGGGCGGCCCGTGCCGCCCCCGATTTTTCGTTTCTTTGCCCGAAAGGCTCTTGCTTTTTCTCGCGGATACGCTATAATGACTTCTACGAACGTCCCGTCAGGCTCTCTGTCGGGGCGCTGCTTTCTCTCACGGAATAAGGAGCCTGCTACGCTTATGGAAAATAAAGTCACCGTTCGCAATCCCATCACGGAGGGCTGCATCTGGAAGGGAATGCTGCTCTTCGCGCTGCCGATCATGCTCGGCTCGCTGCTCCAGCAGCTCTACAACACCGCCGACGCCGTCATCGTCGGCCGCGCGCTCGGCAAGGCCGCGCTCGCCTCGGTCGGCGGCTCGTCGGGCCGCATCACGAATCTGCTCGTCAACGCCTTTGTCGCGCTCTCGTCGGGCGCGAGCGTCATCGTCGCGCAGCACTTCGGCGCAAGGGACACGCAGCGCGTGCGCCGGAGCATCTGCACCGCCATGCTGCTCTCGGTGGTCTGCGGCATTCTTCTCACGGTCCTCGGCATTACCTCCGCGCGGCAGCTGCTCGTGTGGATGCAGACCACCCCCGAGACACTCGACGCCTCCGCCTCCTATCTGCGCATCTTCTTCCTCGGCATGGTGCCGACCATGCTCTACAACATGGGCAGCGGCATCCTGCGCGCGATGGGAGACTCCAAGCGTCCGCTTTACTACCTCTTCGTCTGCGTCGTAGCCAACATTGCGCTCGACCTGCTCTTTGTGATCGTTTTCCAATGGGGCATCGAGGGAGCCGCCGCCGCGACCGCTCTTTCGCAGGTCGTGTGCGCGGCGCTGGTCGTGCGCGCCCTGCGGCGGCTTCCTATCGAGCAGCGGCTGCTCTATGACCGTGAGGAGCTTGACCGCGGCATTCTCCGCCGGATGCTCCACGTCGGCATCCCCGCTGCCCTTCAAAGCTCGATGTACGGCATTGCCAACATCGTTTTGCAGGTCGGCATCAATATGCTCGGCACGGACTCCATGGCCGGCTGGACCGCCTTCAACAAGTTCGACGACTACTACTGGCCCATCTCCAACGCCATCGGCATCGCCGTCATGACCTACGTCGGGCAGAACTTCGGCGCGGGCGACCGCGAGCGCGTGCACGAGTCGATCCACAAGGGGCTGCTCATCCACCTGACGACCTCCGCGCTCTTCTCCGTCATCATCTTCTCGGGTCGCTACCCGATGATGCACCTCTTCGTCGGCGACGATCCGACGGTCATCGCCATCGGCGCTCAGGTGACGGCGCTCATCGCTCCCTGCTATGTGCTCTCCACGCTCGTCGAGGTCCTCTCCTCCACCATGCGCGGCGTCGGCGACGCGGTGGTCCCCGCCGCCATCACGATGGTCTTTACCTGCATCGTGCGTCTCATCTACCTCTGGGGCTACGCCTTCTCGCACAACTCCAACCTCACCATTGCCGTCATCTACCCCATCTCCTGGGTGCTCACCAGCATCGCCTTTCTCCTTTACTATAAGTCCCGCAAATGGATGCCCAAGGGCTTCCATTTCTGAAAAAACTGCGCGCAGAGCCGTTTTCGGCCCTGCGCGCAACCGTCGATTGACAAATTTCCTGCCCGTCTTTCTTGTCCGCAACCGCAAAAAGCGGTATGCTCTGCCCATCAAACAGGCGCCGTGCGCGCCGGAGTCGGAGGGCGCGCAGTCCGTGCCCGATATGGATAAGGTCGTGCAGATGAGCCGTCTGTTCAGCGTGACGACCGACTTCCTGCTCAAGGACGAGCTTTCCGAGGAGGAGCCCGCGCCCGAGGGCGGCGTGAACCACAGCGCCATGCAGGCGCTTCTGGAAGAGGAGGACTACACCCGCGAGAACAAGGCGAAAAGCCCCGTCATCGGCGCGGTCAGCGGCATCTACTGGCTGCTCGTCACCGCCGTTTACCTCTTCTACACCTTCGGCCCCATGGGCAACGGACAGCCGAAATACAGCTGGTTCATCTGGGCGGTCGCGGGCGTGCTCTTCGGCGCGGTCATGCTGGTGGTAAAGCTCATCGCAAGGAGAAAGTGACCGCCGCGCGGTACATAGAAAAATGTCCGTCCTCTCGGAGAACGGACATTTTTTGCGTTTTCGCCTACAGGCATTCGGCACAGTAGGCGCGGATGTCGAACGCGTCCAGCGGGCTGGTCGCCTTGAGGTAGAGCGGGTGGTGCGGGTGTCCCTTGACCGAGCGCCGCCCCGCCGTGTACCACTGCGCGCCGTGCCGCTCGCCGATGGCGATCATGTCGGCAAGGCAGTCCTTGAGATACGCGCGCTGCTCGATGATGTTCCCCCACGCCGCCCACACGGCGGGCTGCTCGGACAGCGAGAGGATGTAGTCGAACGCCTCCATGTTTGCGCGGTGGAGCGCCTCGTTGCACACGCGCTCCATGTCGTTCGGGCGCGTCGCGCGCTGGGCGTAGACGTTGAACATGAGGAAGCTGTCGTAGCCGTTGTTTTTCGCCACGCGCTCCACCGACTGAAGCGTAGGGTCGAGCCGATCCGGCTCGGCGGTCGAGGGATTGATGCCGATGCACACGAGCGGCTTTTCCCCGCGCGTGCCGAGAAGATATCGGTACTCCGTGTAAAAATCCGGCACATAAAGCCATTTCTCCGCGTCGTAGCCGCCGGACTGTCCGCTGCGCGCCATGGCGTCGGCAAAGGGCAGGATAGAAAGCCCCGCGGTCGGAGCGCTCGGGATGTGCGGCATGGTCGTTCCTCCGTTCTGCCGCGCCCGCGGGGCGGCAACCGTTTTCCGACATTTTACCCCATCCGGCGCCGTTCGGCAAGCCCGCATTTTTGGGGGTTTGACTTTTTTCGTCTTTGCGGTATGATTTATATAACAAATCATACTTTTGAGGTGAATAATATGAACGCTCCGAACGGCAGACACGCATGGACCGTAACGGTCGGCACCAAGGGTCAGATTGTCATTCCCAAGGAGGCGCGTGACCTTTTCCACATTCAGCCCGGCGATACGCTGCTTTACCTCGCCGACGAGGCGCAGGGCATGGCGATCCCGCCCAAGGCCGACTTCGCCCGCCTGTTTGATCTCATTTTCGGAGGGAAAGCGGAATGAACATTGCCTTTTTCTGCATCCCCGCCCACGGGCACACGAACCCGACGCTCGCCGTCGTGCGCGAGCTGACCGCGCGCGGGCACGCCGTCCGCTACTACACGACCGAAGCCTTCCGCGCGAAGGTCGAGGCCGCAGGCGCGGTCTTTGTCCCCTTTGACACCGAGGCCGCGCGCCCTGGCATGACCGCCGCCGACGGCACGCGTCTGGGCAGCGACCTCGCCTTTTCCACCAGGCTCATCGTCGACCTCACGCTCGCCGCCGACGACTGGCTCAGCCGCGAGCTGACCGTCCACCGCCCCGACGTCATCGTGGGCGATTCGATGGCGTTCTGGGCGAAGCTCGCCGCGAAAAAGCACGGCACCCCCTTTGTCAGCTCCACCACGACCTTTGCCTTCAACCGCTTCAGCGCCAAGGTCATCGGGCAGAACGGCGCGGGCTTCCTGCAATTCCTGCTCGCCCAGCCGAGGATCAACCGTCAGCTCAAGCGCCTGCGCGCGGCAGGCTACACGGCCAAGAGCGTGTTTGACATCATCGCCAACGACAACGAGACGGAAACTGTCGTCTACACCTCGCCGGACTTCCAGCCCTGCGCCGACACCTTTTCGGAAAAATACCACTTCGTCGGTCCCCTCCTGCGCCCCGCGCAGTCGTCCTTTGAAAAGCTGCCGGGACGCTCCCTCATCTACATCTCGCTCGGCACGGTCAACAACGACGCGCTCCCCTTCTACCGCGCCTGCCTTGCCGCCTTCGGCGGCGATCCGCGCTTTCAGCTCGTGCTCTCCGCCGGCACGCAGACAGACCTCGCGGCGCTCGGCCCCATTCCGGAAAACTGCACCGTCCGCGCGAGCGTGGACCAGATGGCGGTGCTCGACTGCGCCGACGTCTTTCTCACCCACTGCGGCATGAACAGCGCGAGCGAAGGATTGTGGCACGGTCTGCCGCTCGTCCTCTACCCGCAGACGCCGGAGCAGCACGGCGTGGCGAGCCGCGTCGCCGCGCTCGGCGCGGGCGTGCCGCTCACGGACCCCTCCGCAGACGGCATCCGCCGCGCGGTCAAGACCGCGCTCACCGATCCCTCTTACCGCGAAAACGCGCAGAAGCTCGCCGACGGCTTCCGCCGCTGCGGCGGCGCGGTCGAGGCAGCCGACGCCATCGAGCACGCGGCGAACTAAGTGATTCCATGCAAAAACACGCTCCCGCCGACAGCGGGAGCGTGTTTTTTATGTTATGTAAACTCTTACAGCTTCTTCTCGCGGTAGTCGTGCATGATGCCCGCGAACAGCTCGCCGGTGGTCGGCGGCGTGATGGTGATGGCGTTCGCACCCGCGCGGATCGTCTCTAAAATGCTCTCCTCCGTCGGCCCGCCGGTGGCGATGATGGCCGCGTGCGGGTACTGCTCGCGGATGTGGCGGACGATGCTCGCGGTCTCCGCCGCGCCGGAAACATTGAAGATATCCGTCCCCGCCTCGATGCGGCCCTTAATGTCCGACCGGTCGGACACGACCGTCGCGATGACCGGAATATCCACCACGGATTTGATCTCCGCGATGACCTCGTTCGGCATCGGCGCGTTGACGACCACGCCGTAGGCACCCTGATGCTCGGCCTGCATGGCAAGACGCACGCTGCGGCTGCCGTTGGTGTACCCGCCGCCCACGCCGACGAACACCGGCACGTCGGCCACATTGATGACCGCCTGCGAGATCGACGCCTGCGGCGTGAAGGGATAGACCGCAATGATCGCGTCGGCATTGATGTTTTTGATGATGGCAGCGTCCGTGGAAAAGGCGATCGACTTGATGCGCTTTCCGAAAATGCGGATGCCGCTGCACTCGCTGATGCAGTGCGGCAGCGTCAGCCCATGGCTGCGCAGCGTTCCGCTGTAGCTCGGCACATATTTTCTCATGCTGCACCTCCCATACCGTTCTTTGCTTTATGATAGGATTATATTATACAAAAATCTGCATGGGAGGCCGTGAATAAATTGTGAACTTTTGTTAAATCGTCGTCAAGAAACCTGCATCGTGCAGGTTCTCCGCGCGGACGGCGCGGGTGTGCGCGATGGGCTGCCAGCTCCGCGTGCGGCTGACGAGCGAAACGAGCTGCAGCGGCAGCCACGCCGCCATGAAGAGCGGAAAGCCCGCGACCGTCCGCACGATGCGGCGGTCGCGGTAGCCGCCGAGGTAGGCCAGCAGCGCGGCAAGCGCCATCAGGCCGAGCGTGCTCAGGGTCAGCGAGACCGCACCGGTCAGCGCAAGAGTCCCCGCCGTCCCCTGCACAAGCGAAGAGAGAATTGTGAGCGTGAGCGGCAGGAGCGTCAGCGCCTGCAAAAACGGCGCGTTGACGATCAGCAGCGCGTCGAGCGCGCGCAGGGGCGCACTCCCCCGCAGCGCAGAGACAAGCGGCGCGTCCATCCTCACCGCCACGTCCATGATGCCGCTGCACCAGCGGCGGCGCTGGCGGAGCGATACGGCGAAGTCGTTCGGCGCTTCGTCGTAGGTCAGCGCGCCGGGGACAAAGCAGACGCGCACGCCGTTTGCCGCGCACTGCGCGGCAAACTCCGCGTCCTCGGCGATGGTCGAGGTGTTCCAGCCGCCGAAGCGCTCAAGCACCGCGCGGTGGACGGCAAAGCCCGTGCCGACTAGCTTGGAGGAAAGACCGCAGCTCATGCGGGCGCGGGAGAAGAAAGTGTCGAAGAGCGTGAAGTACAGCCCATAGCAGCCGGAAAGCCAGGAATCGTATGGATTCTTCGCGCGCATCGCGCCCTTGCACACCTGCGCGCCTGCGCAGAAGGCGTCGTTCATGCGGGCGAGGAATCGCTCGTCCGCGATGTTGTCCGCGTCGAAGACGCAGAAGGCGTCATAGCGCTGCGGCAGCAGCCACGCGACCGCCTCGTGCAGCGCGTCGCCCTTGCAGCGCACCGGCTCAAAGCAGCGGAAGATCTTCGCACCCGCGCAGAGGGCCTCCGACTCGGTGTCATCCGTGCAGTTGTTTGGGATCACAAAAATATCGTAGAGCGCGTCGGGATAGTCCTGCTTTTTCAGGCTCTCCACGAGCGCGCCGATGACAGCCTCCTCGTTGCGCGCGGCAACGAGGCAGGCAAAGCGCGTGCGCGGCGCGCACACCGCATAGCGCTTCGGCTTTCGCAGCGCAAAGAGCGCCACGGCAAGGAACCACAGGCTCGCCGCCTTCAGCAGCAGCGTTAAAATCAGAATCAGTGTGTCAAGCATGGGAAAAGGCCGCCTTTCACTTGGGATGAACCAAGCATAACAGGCGGTCTTTAATCGGTCCTATGGTTTTGTTTAAGCCTTTTTTAAGACTTTATTGCCGAATTGTTACTCCGTGCGCGGCAGGATGAAGCCGACCTTGAACAGGTCGCCGTCGATGGCGATGGAGAACGCGCCCTTCTGCAGCTCCACAAGGCTCTTTGCGATGTTCAGCCCCAGCCCGCTGCCCTCGGTCGTGCGCGAGCTGTCGCCGCGCACGAAGCGCTCCATCAGCTCGTCGGGGTCGATGTTGAGCGCATCGCGCGAGATGTTCTTGAACGAGAACGCCACCGTCTCACCCTCGCGTCTCGCCGCGATGTAGAGCCGCGTGCCCTCGCAGGCGTACTTGCAGGCGTTGGAGAGCAGATTATCCAGCACGCGCCACATCAGCGCACCGTCGCACAGGCAGTATAGGTCCTCGTCCGGCAGCGTCACCACCGGCTCGAGCCGCGCAACGGACAGCTTTTCGGCGTACTCGCCCACCGTCTGGTCGATCAGCTCGCGCACGCTCCGCCGCGCGATGTGGCAGGGAATGTTGCCCGTCGACGCCTTGGACATTTCCACCAGGTCCACCGTCAGCTTCTTGAGCTTGTGCGCCTGCCGGTCGAGCACGGCGAGGTATTCCCTCTCCTGCTCCGGCGTGTGCTCGCGCTGAAGCAAATCGACGTAGTTCACAATGCTCGTGAGCGGCGTTTTGATGTCGTGCGATACGTTGGTGATCAGCTCCGTCTTGAGCCGTTCGCTCTTGAGCCTCTGCTCCACCGCGATGCTCATGCCGCGGCTGATGGCATTGAGGTTTTCGCCGTGGCGCTTGAGATCGAAGTACATATGCGAGGTATCGACCTGCGAGGTGAGGTCGCCCGCAGCGAGGGCTTCGCCGCCCTTCTGCAGCCGCCGCAGCTGCATGGAAAAGAGACAGGCGGCGACGGAGAGGACGAGCAGCGTCAGTAGCAGCGGCCCCGCCGCGTGGTTGCTCTCAAAGGCGATGAGCAGCACGCTCACCGCGCAGCAGCCCACCGCCGTGCGCCACACGAGCGGAATGCCGCGCACGAAGCCGGCCAGCGCTCCCCACGCGCGGCAGAGCACGCGCCAGCACCACCTCAAAATCCGTCGGCAGAGCCGGAGGAGCCAACAGCAGACGGTGTTCTCCCACCATCTCCCCAGCTTCACGCGGGCGCAGAGCGTCATCCAGAACGCGAGGAAGAGCGCATAGGCCGCCGCGCAGCAGGCAAGCACCACGGCGATCATGATCGGCTCAAAGCCCTGAAAGGTGTCCTCCATGCCCGATGCCGCCGCGGCGACAAGCATCGCGCTGCCGCCGAGGACCACTACCGCATACAGGTCGAAGGGAATTTTCTCCTGCCAGCCGGCGACCGCCTCCTCGCGGCCCACTCTGCGCCCCGCCGCGCGGGCGAGAAAGACAAGGAAAAACAGCTCCGCGAGCGCACAGACGGTCACGACCACCGCCGCGTTCGGCGCAAGCTCCGCCATCACATCGTAGATCCGCAGCGCCCAATACACGCTGTCCTGCGCGGGATAGTTCACGGCGATGTAGCTGCGGAACACAACGCCGTCCTGCGCCATCTCACCCCACCAGCCCGTCACGGGAATGTCACCTGTGCGGTGGTTATCAAAGAGGATGGTGCCCGCCTCGTCCTCGATCGAAAAACGGACATTCGTGGAGCGGTCATCGGCGGGATACCAGTCCGGGAAATTCCCGTAAATGTCCGCTTGCCCATTCTCCACATAATAGTTGTAGTTGCCGTAAACGCTGCGCATTTCCTCATAGACCGCGCTCGAGCAGAGGCCGCTTGCGTAAAAGTCTCCGCGCAAATCGCCGCTGTAGCTGAACGCGAGCGCCGCGCCGTAGCTCAAAAGCACCGGCACGAGCACTACGGCGAGCAGAAAGGCTGCCGCCTTGGCCCAGAAGCCGCCCGCCCAATCATTCCTTTTCATGTCGAAGGTCCTCCATTTTATACCCCAGGCCCCACACGACCTTCAGGTAGCGCGGCTCGGAGGGGTTGATCTCGATCTTCTGACGCAGGTGGCGGATGTGTACCGCCACGCTCGTTTCGGCGCCGAGGGAATTTTCGTTCCACACCAGCTCGTAGATCTGACTGCTCGAATAGATGCGCCCGGGCGACCGGATAAGGAGCTGCAGGATGTTGAATTCCAGCGGCGTCAGCGAAACGCTCTCGCCGTCCACCGTCACGCTCTTGGCGTCCTCGTTGAGCGTCACGCCGCCGACGGTGTAGATGCCGCGCTCCGGCGCGGTCTCCGGCTTTGCGCCGAGCAGCGTATAGCGCCGAAGCTGCGATTTCACGCGAGCCAGCACCTCCACGGGGTCAAAGGGCTTGGTGATGTAATCGTCCGCGCCGACGTTCAGCCCGAGCACCTTGTCGCTGCTCTCGCTCTTCGCCGTGAGCAGGATGATGGGCGCGTTGCTCTCGCGCCGGATCGCCGCCGTCGCGGCAATGCCGTCCAGCTCCGGCATCATGATGTCCATGAGGACAAGGTGGATGTCATTCTTCCGCACGGCCTCGACCGCCTCCGCGCCGTTGTAGGCTTCAAAGACGCGGTACTCTCCGCCGGATAAATAAATCTTCAGCGCGGCGACAATATCGCGGTCGTCGTCGCAGACTAAAATGTTGTGCATTGCTTTCCTTCCCTCCCTGCCCGACGCGGCGCCGCCTCTCGGGCTTTCCTGAGCTTACTCTACCACCGCAGCCTTAAAAGGAAAAGGGGGAAAGCCTTAATTTTTCTTTAATATCAGAAAATGCTTGCACTCCCCCGCCGCTTTCGCTATAATAGCAGAGTGCTTATCCGCACTCACGCGCATATCCGGGTATAGCGAAACTGGTATCGCGCCTGGTTTGGGAGCAAGATGTCGGGAGTTCGAGTCTCCCACCTCGGACCAAATCAATGTAATCCGAATTTGTTTCCGAGAAGAGATGAATTCGGATTATTTATTTTCTCTCATTGACGCAAACCGTCAAATTTAAAAAATATTGCAGTTGCACTTGGAAATGTCAAGAAATGTGCAGTCGGGAAACACCCAAAATCTGAAAAGCACGGTAATACAGCGCAGTTTTCCGAAGTGGAGCGTAGCGGAACGCAGGAAAACTGCGGCGGCATCAGATCAGGCTGCCTGCTGCGCCTGCGCCCACTCCCGGTACTTCACAGGCGGCAGTCCCAGCGGGTTGCGCGTATAGATCCTAACGCGGTTGTAGTAGATAAAAACATAGCGGAAAATGATCGTTTTGACCTGTTCTCTCGGCAGCTTGTATGCCGCGATCTGGTAGATCTTCTCTTTTTTGAGCGTGGCGAAAAAACTTTCCATCCGTGCGTTGTCGAAGCAATGTCCGGTGCCGCTGAGACTCTGTATCACGCCGCAGCGCCTAAGCTCTGCGCGAAAGGCTGCGCTGGTGTATTGACTCCCGCGATCTGAGTGGAACACCGCTCCGCTCAGACTCGGATAGA
>UMHI01047371.1_pt1 | contig 17294 bp, 30 predicted proteins | sample 1965481 | NCBI WGS metagenome assembly UMHI01 (sample SAMEA4836093, study PRJEB28245) | human gut metagenome | biome: gut microbiome; material: fecal sample | place: Denmark | collected 2008 | reverse complement strand
TGCTTCAGAAGTTGGAGTAGATGAAATCATTGTTTATACAGGTTCAAAAGCACTCAAACCTACTGTATTGGTAGACCAAAAATATCACATTGACATGCAAGACATTACTAAAGTTGACGCATTTGAATGGAAAACTAATAGCAACATGATTTTGGTTGAAACACTAACAAGCGGTCATGTCGAAGCTTATAACGCTGGTGCAGTAATTACAGTATCATAAGAATAAAACGGAGGAAGTAAATGATAGATTATATTAAGGTCTATTGTGGTATTCCGATTTTAGTAACAGCTTATGATAGTAAACTTATCTTATTCCGTTCGATAGCTATTAAATTGCTAGAAAAAAATGGTATTAAAGCTGACGAAACAAGTGTATTAGTGAAAGAATTTATCTCTTGTTATTGTCGGCTTAATATTGTTGATGAACCAGCAGAACAATGGCGAAACGCTGAAATGAAACGTCTGGCTTCTTTGCAAGAGTTAATGTATTATGGAGGTATTTGATGATATTTTCACAAGTTACATTGCAAGTTGAAACGACTGTTAAGAAAAAAAACGGTGCGGAAGACAATGTTATAAAGCCTATCACTTTGCCAGCAGTCAAACAGAGAATCAATCAGTCAAGACTTGATGAGTTTTCTATGATCGGACTAGGTAAAAACGTAAGATACGAGCTTAACGGAATCGGAGAAATGGAAGACTTGATTTTTAACTATTTCTTGGACGAAAAAGGCGAAACTTTCAAGCGTACAACATGGGAGAGAGACCCTAAGAATAACAAGATGATTTTAGAAGGAGTCGTAAGTAATGGAATTTGATTCTTATATAGATTGGTACAACAATTTACTTACAATGCCTCTAAATGACGTTATTTTAGGCGTTAAGGACACGATACAAGACAAGACGGTATATTTATCACTTAGTGATTCAAAGGTGCTTAAAATGGATAATACGAGCTTTGTCATGGGCTACTATTATCAAGTTGTTTTATCTGTTAAAGACGTTGATGATGAACTTGTTGGACTAGTCGGAGATGTTTTGCAAAACGGTTGGAATATGACAAACTGGTCGGAAAATAGCCATTTGTATAACTATACTGGAACTGTTTATTTACCTTGTGGTGCAGGTGGTCAAGCATGGCAATGAATTTGCTTAATACATCAAGCATAGCTAAAGAAATGCAAACTAAAGTAACAGAACGGATGGGCGATTGGTTTGAAGCAGAGTTTAAAGCTAAGGCAAATACTGCAAGTAGAAGAACTAGATTAATCAGAAGCCATGGTCATACCTATACTTATGCTAGATATCAAAATACAGGCCAATTGTCAAGAAACTTAAAGCAAGTTAAAAAAGGCGATAAAGTAGTAGTAAACGCAGGGACTAGAGCTAATTATACTAGTGGTTATCATGGTATGTACTTCTTAGTTGAGGAAAAAGGTATGCAAGACGTTAAAACAACATTGAAAAAAGGCGCTAACTATGCTAATTCAATGAAATTATAGAAGTAGAAAGTGACTTAATTACATTTGATTGAAATTAACAATAATGGTATTTTTAAATGAGTTTAGATAATTTTAGAAATAGAACGATTTTGTGGGACACAGTCAACAAAGACTTTCCTCAGCCAATACAAATAATGCAAGGCGATGTCAATGCTAGAACGTTATTAATTAAAATAGTTGATAACGGAACTGAAATTGATTTAACTGGTCATTCATTAAAACTTACATATCAATATACTAACAATAGCAATTCAGGCCTTATTGTTGTACCTCCTAAGGACTTAACTAAGGGAGAGTTTATTTTGGTAATTCCTACTGAAATGACAAAAGCTGGAGTTATTGAAGCGAACTTGATTCTTCTTAATAAAGACAAAGAGCAAGTTATTGTCAGTAAGAATCTTACATTTATATCAGACAGTTCTACTGTTTCTGTTTTAGCTCAAGAAATAAATAATAATATTGATGATTTTGCAAAATTATTATTAGAAAAAATGCCACAAGTACTGCGTAGTGAGTTGAATGATTTACATGCTCAAACTGATTCAAACAAGAGCAATATTGAGCTTAAAGCAAATCTAGCTGATATGACTAGCTTACAAAGTGCAATGACAGAGCTAAAAAATGAAGTAGAAGCGTTTGGTATTAGTCCTAAAAATTTAGTTACTATAAAATCTCTATTAGACGCAATTGCAAGCAATGCAAGTGAATCGGAAGTTGTTGAACTAATAAATTCAGTAAAGATTTTAACAAGTAATATTTCTCTTATGAGTAACGGAGATTACTCCCCTAAAGCTAATCAAACAGATTTAGAAAGTTTACAGCATACTGTTAACGACCATTCGGCAACCATTTCAGCAAAAGCCAATCAAACGGATTTAGACAACTTACAAGCTACTGTTGACAAACAAGGTGTTGCAATTTCAACAAAAGCTGAACAATCAGAGTTATCAAGCACAATTCAAAATGTCGCAACTGCTCAAGAAACAGCAACTAAAGCTGAAAGTGAAGCCAAAAATGCAATGGCAAAGGCTACCGAAGCACAAGCAAACAGCTTACCACTTAATGGCACCGCGGTAAGTGCAATCAAACTGGCAACACCTAGAAAACTCCAAGTAAATCTTCAATCCTCATCATTTCAATACTTTGACGGGACTGCTGATGTAACTAATATTGGAGTTTCAGGGGTGCTCCCTATTGCAAACGGTGGTACTTCAACAAGTGACGGAGTTATAAATACAATAGCTTATTCCAACAGCGCAGACGGAACTGACGGTTTCACGACTGTTTATCCTAATTTGAACTTGTTGGACGGTACTAAAGATTTTAGTGGAAATTGGGAAAGAACATGGGGGTGGGAAAACGACGGAACATATAAAGGCCTAACCGTTAAGAAACAAACACATCCAATGGCTGGCGGAATATGCAAGAGATTTACAGCACCTAAAGACGGTGTTTATACCTTTTCGGCTTATGTCAAAGGTTCAGGAAGCACAGCGAACATACACAGATATGTTGATGTTTATAATCATTATGGTGTCAATGCGAGCGATATGGCGCCTAACGCATTCATTGGAAATAACTTTGATTGGTTGAGAGACAGTTTCACTGTAACTTTGAAAGAAGGTTATAGTCTTTGGAGTAGGTACGAAATAACTGGTTCTGGAACAGATTCAGCTTTATGGAATGCTGGTCATAAGTGGGAACTAGGCCCAATCGCTACTCCATACATGCCATCAGCTAGCGAAGTCACGGTTGCAGATTATCCGAAGTATGTAGGTTTTAGTAATAGCATTAAACCTAATAAGAAAAGTTCTGATTACACTTGGTTACCAATGGGGTTAGTATCAATTGATAGGGCAACTGGCTTACTCAAGCCTCCGGTTATGGGCATTGACTATGCTCAAGCTCACCCAGTTGGTTCAGTAGTCACAAATAACTCAAATTTATCATCAGGATATTCTACCGGAACATGGGAAAACATCGGGTCAGCAGTAATTGGTTCAACAACAATATATTATTGGAAACGTACTGCATAAAAAAATAAAAAGGAAAATAAAAAATGAAATTAGATTATAACTCACGTGAGATTTTCTTTGGTAATGAAGCTCTAATCGTAGCTGATATGACTAAGGGAAGTAACGGGAAACCAGAGTTTACTAACCATAAAATCGTAACTGGTTTAGTATCAGTTGGCGAAATGGAAGACCAAGCGGAAACTAATAGCTATCCAGCTGATGACGTACCAGACCATGGAGTTAAAAAAGGCGCTACCTTACTTCAAGGCGAAATGGTATTCATTCAAACAGACCAAGCGCTTAAAGAAGACATTTTAGGTCAACAAAGAACAGCAAATGGCTTGGGTTGGTCTCCTACTGGTGATTGGAAAACGAAATGCGTTCAGTATCTTATTAAAGGCCGCAAGCGTGATAAAGTTACAGGAGAGTTTATTGACGGTTACCGTGTAGTCGTTTATCCTAATTTGAGACCAACAGCAGAAGCTACAAAAGAATCAGAAACAGATTCAGTAGACGGTGTAGACCCTATCCAATGGACTTTGGCAGTACAAGCGACTGATTCAGATATTTATTTGAATGGAAATAAAAAAGTCCCTGCTATTGAGTACGAAATTTGGGGAGACCAAGCAAAAGACTTCGTCAAGAAAATGGAAAGCGGACTGTTCATTATGCAACCTGATACAGTTCTAGCTGGTGCAATTACACTTGTAGCTCCTGTTATTCCTAATGTAACTACTGCTACAAAGGGTAATAATGACGGAACAATCGTAGTGCCTGACACTTTGAAAGATTCTAAGGGTGGAACTGTAAAAGTAACATCAGTGATTAAGGACGCACATGGAAAAGTAGAAACAAATGGAAACCTTGCGCCCGGTGTCCATATCGTAACGTTCTCCGCTGACGGTTATCAAGATGTTACCGCAGGAGTTTCAGTAACTGACCATTCATAAGACTAAAAATTAAATAAGTAAAGGAATATAAAATAAAATGGCAAAACAATTGAGTACAGCACGTAAATTTAAAATGATTACAGGGAAAGACCTTTTCCAACAACAAAAAGCAATGGATACAGAGCTTAAAAAAGAAGACGGAGAAATTACTGACCTAATGGAGTTCGTTCAATATGGTCTATACTTGGCTCTTTTTCAAGATAACATTGTAAAAGCTAAAAGTGACTTCTCTGACTTCCGTTCTAACTTTGAGTTCGATACTGCCGGTAAAGGACTTAAAGAACTGGTCGAACTGTGGCAGAAAGAAATTTAATGAGCTGAAAGGACTGTAAATGATTTTAAAACATGCAATTAGATACTTAGAACTAACTGGTTCAGACTTTATTACAGATTTGAAAGACTTTGCAGACCTACAAAATTCTTTTGTCGCTGGATATATTCCTGATGACTTTACAGAGCAAATGGAGAGCTTTACAGACAAGTTGTTGATACTTTGGGTAGATTGTAACGGAGGACTGCAAAACGCACTAGACGACAAAACAGAGCTTCCTACGACTAACGAGTTAATTAACATCTTCTGTAAAACTGTTTTTATTAAAGAAAAAGAGGAAACGGAAGACGATATGGTCTTCTTTTCTTCTAGTTCATTGATTAAGAAAAAGAAAGATACTGTAAAGGAAAATAAAACTTTAGAACTTTTGACTGTTTTAGGCAATAACGAAATTGATATAACACAGTTCATGGAAATGGAATTGGAACTTGTTTATAAAATAATTGAACTTATTGCAGAGAAGAAAAAAGAGGAAAAAGAAAAAGAGAAAAGGCGTAAAAGAAAGGGTATGTAATGGCAAGTAATGCAACGTTTGAGGTCGAGATATACGGTAATACCACAAAGTTCGAGAACTCACTTAAAGGCGTTAATACCGCAATGTCAGGGCTTAGAGGAGAAGCTAAAAACTTACGTGAAGCTCTAAAACTTGACCCAACAAATACCGATAAAATGGCGCAATTGCAAAAGAACTTACAAACGCAGTTGAGCTTATCACGTGACAAAGCGACAAAATTAAAACAAGAGCTTGCTACTGTAGATAAAAGCACGCCAGCAGGTCAAAAGAAATGGTTACAGCTTACTAGAGATTTAGGCACAGCAGAAACACAAGCTAACAGGCTAGAGAGCGAAATAAAGCAAGTCGAGAGTGCTATTAGTTCAGGCTCTTGGAACATTGAAGCTAAAATGGATACTAAGGGCGTTAATAGCGGAATTGAGGGCATGAAGTCACGCTTTAACGGTCTTAGAGAAATTGCGGTTGGTGCGTTATGGGAAATTGGTGCAAGTGCTGCCAGTGCTGTCGGTAATGGCTTAAAAGGTTGGGTATCTAGCGCAATGGATACCCAGAAAGCCATGATTTCATTACAAAATACAATGAAGTTCAAAGGCAGTGGGGAAGAGTTTGATTATGTAAGCAAATCTATGCAGAATCTTGCTAAAGAAACAAATGCAAATACCGAAGATACTTTAAAACTTTCAACAACGTTCATTGGTTTGGGCGATACTGCTAAAAAAGCGGTCAGTAAAACAGAAGCATTAGTAAAAGCTAACCAAGCATTTGGTGGTACTGGCGAAAACCTTAAAGGTGTAGTTCAGGCTTACGGTCAAATGTCGGCAGCTGGAAAAGTTACTGCTGAAAATATCAATCAGCTAACAGACAATAATACAGCTCTTGGCTCAGCGCTTAAATCGACTGTTATGGAAATGAACCCAGCTTTGCAACAGTACGGCTCATTTGCTTCCGCTAGTGAAGAAGGTGCAATATCTGTTGAAATGCTGGATGAGGCTATGCAAAAACTTGGCAAAGCAGGTGGTGGGGGAGTAACTACTATTGGCGACGCTTGGGATAGTTTTAACGAAACGTTATCGCTTGCTTTGCTTCCTACGCTTGACGCTTTAACTCCTGTTATTAGTGGTTTAATTGATAAAATGAGCGGTTGGGGCGAAAGTGCTGGTAAAGCTGTAACAAATGTTATTAAGTATTTTCAAGACTTGTTTCAAAAAATGCAAGAAAATGGAACCACTTTAGCCTTTTTAGAGGCTTGGGATAATATAAAAAGCGCATTTGATTCCATAGTTTCTATTATAGGAAAAGTCATAAATTCATTTCTCGGAATAAATACAGAAACAGCAAAAAATTCAACAAATATAGATAACGTAGCAAAGAGCATAGCTGTATTTGCTGGTAAATTTTCAGAAGTCACGAAAAAAATAGCTGATTTTCTGAAAAAAATTAGTGAAAGTGAAACTGCTATGTCAGTCTTAAAAGGAACTTTAGTAGTTCTTGCTAGTGCATTTGCAGCTTTCAAGGTAGCTAAAGGTATATTAGGAGTAATAAACGCTTTTAAAACTATTGGATCAGTTGCGAAATTAGCTATGGCTCCAGTAAAAGCCTTGTTTGGTTTAATTATTGCTAATCCATTTGTTGCCATAGCTGTGGCAATTGCAGCAGTCGTTGCTGGCTTGATTTATTTCTTCACTCAAACTGAAACAGGCAAAAAGATATGGGCTGACTTTGTGGACTTCTTAAAGAGTGCATGGGCTGGTATAGTTTCATTCTTTAGCGGTATTGGTCAATGGTTTGCCGATATATGGAATGGGGCAGTTGACGGAGCAAAAGGAATCTGGCAAGGTTTAGTTGATTGGTTCCACGGAATTGTACAAGGTATCCAAAACATTTGGAACGGGATAAAAACATTCTTTAGCAATTTATGGACAACTGTTATTGGTGGCATTCAATCTGCATGGGGCGGAGTAACTGGCTTCTTTGGCGGTATATTCAACGCTGTAAAAGGAGTCGTATCATCAGTCTTCAGCGCTCTTGGTAAATTTGCTTCAAATGCTTGGGAATTTATTAAGTCAATATGGAATACTGTTATAAGTTTCTACGCTGGCATATTTAATGGTGTTAGAGATGTTGTAGCAAATGTCTTCAGCGCTCTTGGTAAATTTGCTTCAAATGCTTGGAATGCAATAAAAAATGTATTTAACGGAGTTGGCGGCTTCTTTAGTGATATATTTGACGGTGCTAAAAATGCAGTTAGCAGAGTATTCGACGCTTTTGGAAATATTGCTTCTAATGCTTACGACTCAATAAAAAATGCATTTAATGGTATTGGCGGCTTCTTTAGTGATATATTTGGAGGAGTAAAAAATACGATAGATAACGTTCTAGGCGGTGTAGAAAATACAATCAACAATATCAAAGGTTCAATTGATTGGGTTGCAAAAAAAGCTGGCGGATTGTTCAAAGGTTCAATGGTAGTAGGCTTAACAGATGTTAATTTATCTTCTAGCGGTTACGGTCTAAGCACTAACAGCGTATCAAGCGACAATAGAACATATAACACATTTAACGTACAAGGTGGTGCTGGTCAAGATGTTTCTAACTTAGCACGAGCAATCAGACGAGAATTTGACCTGGGGAGGGCTTAATGGTAAGACAGTATAAAATACATACCAACTTAGACGGAACAGATGATAAAATTTGGGACGTTACAAACGGAAAAGTTAGATTTTACCAGCCCTCTAATTTAGGCTTACAATCAACTAATAATATTTGGCAAAGTAATGGTATTGGAGTAATGGGAACACGCTCAATTACCCAGCCACAAATAGAGTTCAAACTAGAAACGTTTGGCGAAAGTTTGGAAGAAAACTATCAACTAATGAAAGACTTCATAAACGACATTCTTAACCAAAAATTCGTTACACTTGAATATCAAACAGAGATTTTTCAGGTGTATGCTGATTTAGCTTTAGCAGATATCACAAAGACAGAGGGTTATGGTAAAAACGGAACTTTTAGCGAAAAGATAACATTTGATATAATCACAAAGTGGTATACTTACGAAAATTTAACTTTTGATAAAATTCAAAATGGTAAAGTTATCGCTGGTAAATCTAAAATTTACGGTGGAACAGCACCAGGAAACTATAAATATGTCAAAGGAACTTCTTACACTTATTATGGGGAAACAAATATAGAACGATTAAGTCGCTGGGATATAAAAGACGAAATATTTAGTTTTATGGGAATATTATATCCGCAACTTCCTAAAACACCTGCTGGAGTTAGATTTTTAGACGATATTGGAAACGAATATACTGCAATTGTATTTAAGACGGAACAGGTACAGAATTATATTTTAATCAATACAGATGTAAATGATGAAATTTATCAAGGCTGGAACGGAACGACTTCATTGAATTTGTTCCCTGTAATGGACTTCGAAAGATACAGAACTCGTATAATTAAAAAAGGCCAAATGGAGCTAATCAACTTAAGTAAGGCAGAGCTTAAAATTAAGAGAAAGGCGGACTTCGTTTGATGTTAGAAGCTAACGTTTATGATAACTTTAATCCTAACTATTATAATATATCTGATTTTACTCTTCCCAATGGTAAAAAAGACAAAAGAGGTCTACCAATACCAAAGGCAAGATGTCAAGTTATTAACTATGAATTGTGGGAAACGGGTTACCTTTACACTTCATCAGCTACTTTGACCGTTTCGGTAGAAGTTGGCGATATTGTTCAAATTCTCTTTCCTGAAGTTGTTCCAATTGAGGAAGCTCTAGGTAAAAAGAAAAAGCTGAATTTAGATATGGTTTACCTTGTGACAGATGTAGATGAAAGTAATAAAGCTACGTTAAAGAACTATTTTTGGGCAATGATTGAAAGCCTTGATGTTCCGAATGCAATAACTAAAACTAAAACGACAAACTCCGCTATCATTGACTATTTGATCGACCCTAATAAGAATGATTTAATGAGTTATGGCTACTTTTTCAATTCAAGTATCTTCGCTGGAAAGGCTACAATCAACAGAAAAGCAGAAACTTCATCAGCTACTGACGTAGCTAAAAGGATATTTTCCAAGGTTCAATTCCAACCAACCACAACTATTCAGCATGCTTCATCTGAAACAGACCCAAGAACCTTGTTATTTATTAACTTTGCTTCTAGGAACTGGAATAGAAATAGAATCACGACAAGAGTAGATGTTAAGCAAAGCGTGACAATGGACACTGAAACAATAGTAGAACGTTCAGCTTATAATTTTGCTGTCGTGTTCGTTAAAAGTTCAAATACAGACGACTATACAGACCCTCCTAAAATGTACACAGCAAAAAATAACGGAGATGTCATTGATTATAGCACTTATCACGGAGACGGGACAGACTTGCCAGAAGTGAGGACAGCTAAAACATTGTTTTATGATAGAGATGACCACGGAAGCCCTCCAGACATATCTACTATTAGGGCTGAAATTTCACCCTCTACAATCGTCACGAGATTAATTTTTAACCAAAACGAGCTCTTACCTTTGTATGTTAATGACTTGGTTGATGTTTGGTACGAAGGAAAACTATATTCGGGGTATATAGCAGACAGGGTTAAAACAGAGTTCAGTGATAGACTTATTTTTGTAGAAAGTGGAAATAAACCAAATGTTATATGAATATGTAGCTACTTATGGTGACAAATATAGAATAGATAGCTTTAAAGGGCATAGAGAGCTTCGTAAAGACCACTTAGAACTATTGCAAGGTAAAGTATACTATAACGGCAAAAACACGCTTAGAATCGAAACTACGCTTTTGTACGAAGTCGGCCAATTTGTATCAATTGGTGGTTATCCTTATGGCGGTAGAAAATTTAGATTATTAGAATTATCAATTACTGATAACCCAGTTTTAGATAAAGCGAAGATAATTTCAAGAAAGGTTAAAAATGACAATTAAAAATTTCACGTTTTTTAGTCAAAATGGTACAGAGTTCCCGGTCGGTTCTAATAATGACGGAAAACTATACATGATGTTGACAGGAATGGACTACGGAACGATTAGACGCAAAGACTGGACAAGTCCGTTAAATACAGCCCTAAACGTACAATACACTAACACTTCAATTATTGCTGGTGGTCGATATTTTGAACTATTAAACGAAACAGTAGCTTTAAAAGGAGATTCAGTTAATTACATTCATGCAAATATTGACTTAACTCAAACCGCTAATCCTGTTAGTTTATCAGCCGAAACCGCAAATAATAGCAACCATGTTGATATAAACAACGGCCCTGGCGTTTTGAAAGTTTGTTTTGATGTTGTTGTAACTTCAGGAACTGGTGTAACAAGTACTAAACCAATTGCTCAGACCAGTAATTTGGATAGTATTTCTGCAAATAATATATCACTTAAAGGTCCAATCTATGTTCCAGCTCAAACATCGACAGTTCAAACCGCTCCTGGTTTGCAATTGCAACTTACTAAAAAGAACGATGATTTAGTAATTGTTAGATTCCTTGGTAGTGTGGCAAATATAAAAAAAGGACAAACGATGTCTAGAACGTGGGTAGATGAACCGTTTCGCCCATCTGTTGCTCAAAGTCTTATTGGTCATCTTGTTGGAAGAGATAGCATTTTCCATATTGACCTAAACCCAGATGGTAGTATTACTTGGTGGGGGGAAGATATTGGTCGTGACCCTTTGTCGTCACGTGGTAACGCAAGCTACTTTATTAAATAACAAAATAGAAAGCAAAACAAAATGGTAACTAGAATGATTTTAATAACTATCTTAATTTTGGCGATTCTTTTCGCTACGTGGGTCAAAGATAGAGAAGCGATGAACCCACCTTTCAAACGTAGACTTGTGATTGATTTGACGGTAGTCTTCGCGCTATGGATTTTATATGCAGTCTTTTACTTTACACAAACACCCTCAACTTCTGATATCGCTAAAACAGTGATTAACCTAGGCTTGTTGTACTTCGTAGGACAATTTATTTACTTAATCGCAAAAATTAGCCCTATGTTTGACGGTTTGGTTAAACTTATCAAAAAGAATGGTGTAAATATTCCTGAAGCGGAAGAAGAACAAACGGAGGATAAAAAAGAATGAATATAACTAACGCTGGCGTTCGTGGTCATAATCCTACTGGGGTTGTAATCCATAATGACGCTGGTTCAAACGGTGCTAACGCTGGCTTCTACAACAACTGGTTACCTAATCATAACCCTGAAAATGGCTTTGCTCATGTTTATATTGGAAATGACGGAAGATTGCAGGCTTCGGACTTCTCTAACATGGCATGGCATTGTGCTAACTCATACGGTAATGCAAATTATGCCAGTTGGGAAGTATGCCAATCAGAGGGCGATTTAAACCAGTTTTTGAGAAATGAGCAAGCGGTACTAGATGACGTTGCTAAGTACATGAAACAATGGGGACTAACTCCTAATCATGATACTGTGAAGCTACATCAAGAGTTGTCATCTACTTCATGCCCTAGACGTTCCGTAGAGGCACATGGTGGCACGGTAGAAAGCTGTCGCTCATACTTTATCGCAGAACTAAATAAGCGTCTTACAGGGCAAACTGTAAGCAATAACAATAACACAACAGAAAGCGGAGAAATTGAAATGTTTTTAATTAATTGTAAAGACACTAAAAATTGGTATGTATGCAATGGAGTATCAGCACGACATATTAAAACAACTCGTATGCTTGGCGGTTTCCAAGGTAAATTTGGAGCGATCAAGTTACCAGAAACAGTTATGTATCAAGCAGAATTTGAAGCAGAGTATGGAAAAGTAAACTAATAAAAAAGGCCACCTTAATTGGTGGCTTTCTTTTGTAATTGAAGATATCCTACTTTCTATTTTTTAATTTACTATTTTACCATGTCGCCCATGCTGTACCACCTGAGCCTTGATATATACTTACTGCTTAGCTTGCTTTATATGCTCATATTTTGCTTTCTCTTGCGTTTTAAACTCTTGTTGATATAATTGTGCCACAATATCATTAAAGTTGTTATTTGCCCTTTTATGAGCTTGTTGTATTAGTGCGATACTTCTAGTTGTGTCGTCTGTTAAAATAAAGACAATTACTCTCCTTTTATATGATTCAGTTGCTTACCTGATTAATAGCTTCAATAATATTATTTCCGGCATTTATTAGAATTTCATCACTTACAGTTACATTCTTTCTTGAAAATAGTTCAGTTTCAATCTTCATAAAATGCATTGCTTTAGCTAAAAATTGAGCCGACGATTCATAATATAACGTTTCTAGTTCATCATCTGAAAGCTGTGTTAAGTCGTCATTAGCAAAAGTTGTAAGTTTTCGCTTAATCTCTTTACCTTCATCATTTTCTTCTATGTAAAAACGTTTCATCTATTCATTCCTATAATTCCAAATTTTTCAATAATATACCGTTTAGAACCAAGTTCAAAGCTGACTAGATAAATATTGAAATGGTCTTTATTATTCAAGTCATTGGCAATCCTTCGTGCTGTTAATCGTGGATATTTTGAGCTATTAATTTCCCGTGTGTATTCGTGTAATATCATTTCATTGCCTCCCTTTGCATTCTACGCTTCAAACGTTGCTTATATAGATATTCTTTACTTGGCTTTAAACTAGCCAATATCTCATCTAGTAAGTCAAACGCTTCTCCGTTATCTCCTACGCTATCCATTTTTTTAAGTGTAAGCTCGTGCATTTCATCATCATTGAAAAACATAGTAAGATAAGGGAATGCTACGGTATGCGGTAAACTCAAGCGTGATTTAGTTACATGTAACTTAGGCCGTGTACCTGTTTCATCTTTAATTTTTAACTCAAGTTGGTTGATTCCGATTCCTCGTTCTTTCAGTACGCTAGTAATTCTTTCATATAATTCTTTGTTTGTCATTATGCTATAACCTCAATTATTTCTGTATGCTTTTTAACTTCATATCTTTGTTCTTCTGGAAGCAATTCATTCCATTTTAAAGCCTCTTTTTTGTCATAAAACTTACGTGTTTTGATTTCTTTTTCCAATATCCAAGATACTGTGTAGTATGTGAATTCGTCTTTCATTATCCAATTACTCCTGTCTTAATATTTAGTCTTTGCTGGCTTGATAAGTGATATAAATTACACCACTTACAGTGATAAGCTCTAACCGGTATTTTATCATTTTTGTTTTTCTTGCTCTTTTTAGCATGTTGGGCACTTACTATTGAATATAAAGCGCCCATTTTTGTGTATTTGCGTTTCTTACACATAATAGCTTTTTGAGTTGCCATTGTTTAATCTCCTTTCTATAAAACAATAGTATCAAAAAAAGTTCACACTGTCAAGCATAAACTTTATTTTCAATTATTCTTCGTCTTTCCATTGTTTGAAATCATCAGCTATATCTTGTATAAAGCCCATAATGTCGTCAGTAGTGTACTCTGTAAGCTCATTCTCATTACTTAAGTTAGCAAGTTCTTTGGCATAGTCTAAAGCCTTATTATAGTCTTTGTCGTAGCTCTCGCCCTCTTTCTTGCCAGCTCTTACTAGATACTTCAATACCTGCGTTGTATACCACCCTACAAGCTCTTCGTATTTAAAATTATGTTTCAAGTATTCGTTAAGTTCTACACCGTATTCGTTGGTATAGTGCTTATTTGTACTGTAATTCATTTAGATGTTACCTCCAATCCATGCAATAAGCAACGTTGCGAGCATGCCTATCCAAGTGATAGCGATAAGTGTAAAGCCGACACCTGCAACTATCATTAAAGTTTTTACTGTATCTTTCATTTTGTTCACCTCTTTCATAATTACATTCTATCAAATTGCTTTTACTTTGTCAAATATTAACTGTTTTTAACCATAAATAATTTCTCACATTTATCATTTCTTGTTCCACCTTGGATAGTTCTATGTGCTTTATCAAAAGAATATACAACTTCAAAGCGTTCATCTGAAATTGAATAACTTGAAATTATCACGATATTGGTTTTAGCTATTTCAAATGCCCAGTCGTAAAACTCTTGACTATCAAATGAATTTATATAACCATCTTGGTTGGTTCCTTCATAAGGTGGGTCAAGATATAATATAGCTCCAGAGACTTCGCTAAAATCATGATAACTTTTATTCGTTGCTTTTATTTTATTTACTTTTTGAAGTCTGTAAAAATGTTGAAGCCGTGGAAGTTGTTCAAGTTGTTTATGTATTTCTGGCTTAGCGTTAAACCAATTCCAGTCCAGTCCAGAAGTAACTTTCTTATATGTTTCTGTCTGTTTATAACCGCTAAAAACGTCATGATTTTCTATAATTTTTTTAGCAAGATTATATTTCAAATCTGAAATTTCTTTAGAATATAAATAATTTCTCTTTTTATTACCAAAAGAGTTGACTAGCAACTTCAAAAAATCATCTGTTGTCTTGTTTTCTTTTGCTTTAATCTCGAAGAACTCCTCACGTGAGATAATAAGGGTTTTAATCCACTCACGGTCTTGTGATATAACTCGTTCAAATGCGTTGGTTATATCCTTGTCTAAGTCATTATAATGCACCTCCAAGCCATTTAAAACACATTCAGCTGTAATTGCTCCGCCTCCTCCGAAAATATCATATATCGGCCTGTCTGTGCCAAAGTTCTGTTTGATGATTTCAACTATTTTCTTGCTTATCTTTTTCTTACTTCCTTGGTATGGTAGTCCGATTGGTTTACCTTTTCTAATTTTCTTCTCATCTAAATTAAGCATTAAAATTCCTTGTCTTTCTAGTTTGATATAATTTATTCCAGTTTTCTATAAGTTCCAGCAACTTAGGTTCATCATATTCAGTAAATAGTTCAACCTGTGATGTAAACCAGCAGTGTAGACAGCGATCGCAACTATAACAGATGTTCACGTATCCTCTGCATTCTTTGCAAACTCCTAGGCCATCACTCGTTGGTACATCGAAGCAATGGCAATATCTTTTATCATTAAAGTATTTACTCATCTATTTACTTCCTTTCGTTCTAATCAGGTCAACTAATGCAAAAAAAGCATATAGTCCAATTCCGACTAATGCTATTATAATAACTTTACCACTTATTGATTCTATATTCATTCGTATCTGTCCTCTGTAAGTCTATCCATGTTACCACCGGCGATTAGTCTGTCAATTTCACATTGATTAGTCCAAAATTCTAAGTGTCCTAGTTCAAAATCTGCATTAACTGAGATAAAACCATTCTCTAAGGTTTCCATTGAGTTGATTTTAATTAATTTGTTTTCCATTGTTGTTTCTCTCTTTCTTAACTTTATATATTGATTATAAACTATTTTCTTTTAATTGTCAAGCAATAAGCGCCATAAACTACTAATAAAATAATTGTTATTATGAATAGCGGTGGGATAAATACAGTTACAGCAAACCAAATAATAGAAACTAAAGTATAGATCATGATTTTTAGTATTAGTTTACCAGCATGAGTTTCTTGGAACCTAAGTTCTGTATAAGTTGTTTCTTGTTCTTTTTGCTCCTCAAAAATAGTTTCCGTTTCATAATGATTACCGCAATAATCACATTTACCATTAGTAATACTTGAAGCCCCACAGGTTACGCATTGTATTAAATTCACTTTATAACCTCTATTATATGCCCTTTTAGTTTATAACCTTTGTTATAACATGCCCAAGCTGTTGAATTGGCAACTCCAACGTATCTAGATAAATCGCTGAAGCTTCTAAATTCCTTTCCATTCCATTTTACTTTAATGCCAAGAGCGCGTTTTGTATTTTCTACGACAGTTACATATTCAAGGTTTTCAAGTCTGTTATCTTGTTTATTCATATTTAAATGATCAACAGTTAAATCAGACTTACCATGAAAAGCCAACATAACAAGTCTATGAACATACATACGTTTCCCTTTTACGCGTATTATTAAATAACCATTTTTTGATTTTGTTAACCCAGTTAATTTACATTTGTTTTTCATTTCTATATAAATTTTTCCGTTTTCAAGGACTATTAAATTATCTATTTTTTTGTATCTCATTTATTTATCTCTCTTTCATTCGTTAAAGTAATTATAACAAAAAAACTCTAAGCTGTCCAGCCTAAAGTCTTATATGATGTTATTGTTCTTTCAATTTATTTTGAATCAAATAATCAGTTCCATTGTTTAGCTTCCATTTCTTCATTACATTCTTCTGAACAAACCATAGGCACGTCTAAGTCTTCCAAGCAGTCATATTCTTCTGGAAATACTTCTATTTGTTTTCCACAACATACACATTTATTATAAAATTTCATCATTTCTCCTCTTTCCTTAACTCGATGTACTAAGTATATCAAAAAAACTCTAAGCTGTAAAGCAAAAAGTTTTTATTTTTAATATTAATCTTTTACCGTAAAATATTTTTCGCAATCAAAGCATTCAAATGATACATAATTATTATTATAATCGCGACCAATCACGTTTTTGCTATTGCAATGAATGCACTCTACAATATTATCCATTTAAGCCTCTTTCAATTTATTTTTGAACCAGATGATTCGTTCTTTGAACCAAGCGTCAACTCCTTCAGGACGTAGCCATTTAGCTTGTTTTACTCCGTTCTTTTCCATGAACTCAATCACTTTAGTTGGAGTTTCTAGGTCGTCCCACATAGTATATTGTTTTGCTGAATTATATTTACTAAACATTTCAAGTGTTTCGATGTAGCTATCTTTCAGAAGTTCCGTGTCAAGCAATTTTTGGGCTTTCTCAGCACGTTTAGCAAGTCGTTCGTTAGCTTGTTCCAGTTGCTCCTTTTGTCGCTGTAAGCTCAAGTTATGGTTGATGTAAGCAATCTGCTGTGCATGTCGTCCAAGTTTACCTTGTGTATTAAGTTCAATCAGTTTAGCCATTCCCTCGCCAAGAATTTCATCAGGAACAAATTTATACTTGTATTTTTTATTTGTGTTGCGTACATAGTTATCAAGTGTTTGCTTGATTTTAAGTTTTTTGTGTA
>UMHI01039908.1_pt1 | contig 17339 bp, 14 predicted proteins | sample 1965481 | NCBI WGS metagenome assembly UMHI01 (sample SAMEA4836093, study PRJEB28245) | human gut metagenome | biome: gut microbiome; material: fecal sample | place: Denmark | collected 2008 | reverse complement strand
TGTCAAAAGGCGTGCGGTAGATTTGGCGCTTTTTGACAAACGGATCGAGCAGAAACGCGATCACGGACGCTACGGACTGGGGAGTCGGATTGAAAAACGACAGCGGCGAGAAGGAGACGTTAACGCGCTCAACGATTCCGGCCGAGTCGGATTTCGTGTCGTTCAGAAGTGCGGAAACGGACTCAAGAAGCTCCTGTGCTCTGGTTTGCTTCGTGGTTAATGTCTTGTCGGAACGTTTTGGCATGGTGTTGTGTTTCAGTCAAAATATTCTTCCGGAGCCGGAATGCGGCCGCCGTGCTTTTCCTTGTATTCCTCAAGCGTGTAGAGGTAGCACTGCCAACGCGAATCGATCGATTTGCCGTCGGGCGTCTCCCAACGGCTTTCGAATTTCTCCAGGTCTTCGGGCGTGAAGTCCACATAGATCGAGCCGTCGTATGGCATCGCGATGAAGCCGCTGTCCGAGTCGAACGGGAGAATCGGGCCCACGTCGGTGGATGGTAGCTTCTCTCGAAGCCAGTCCAGAAGCTCACGGCGACCGTCAATGGCTTCACAATCCCGGACTGCCGGAAATCCCACCGGATCTTTCTTGACCTGCGTGAACGTCACAAAATAGAGGTCACGCTTTTTTCGGTGAAAATAGCTCGTGAAATTGTCAATGCGTCTGGGCATATCGGGCCTCCCGCTTGTCCGGTTGTCAGGAAGCGGAACCGTCCGGCTGCTCGTTGTCGCGGGCAGCGGTTGCAACCGTTTCCGTTGCTTGAGCTTGCGTGACCTTCTCGATCCAATTGCCGAGAGTTTCAAGCACGGCGGGCAGAACTGTCGTTGCGTTGCCTCGCACAAACTTTGTGAAGTGCCCCACGGAATCGTTTTCGGTTGACAGCGGCTGAAAACCGTCCAAAGGTGCGTCCTTGGCGATAAGAAGGCGAGTGCGGCAATTACGGCGTCGGGCTTCGGTCACAAAGCCTGCAGCCGGATAGACCATGCCTGAAGTTCCGACGGCGACAAACACGTCGGCGCGGCGGAGTACTCCCGGAATCCAATCGAGACCGTGCGGACGCTCACCGAAAAGGACCACGTCGGTACGAACGGACCAGCCTGACGCTTTGCAGGCAGGGCACACGTTGCCTTCCTTGTAGAGTCCCAAGCGAGGGAAGGTCGCTCCGCATTCCGTGCAACGGCTGGTCAGAAACGATCCGTGCAGGTGAAAGACACCCGCGTCGCCCGCTTCTTCGCACAGCGTGTCGATGTTCTGTGTGATGTGGATGATGTCGGCCTTGTTGCGCCACTTCTTTTTGAATTCGGCGATCGAAAGGTGAGCGGCATTGGGTTTGGCCTGATCGTAGGCTTCAATACGGCGGTTGATCGAATCGAACACGAGCTGAGGGCGGTGCTTCATGTCGACGGAGTCCATGCTATCGGTGCGATTCCAGTTGTTGTCGGCATTGCGGTAGGTGGGAATGCCGCTTTCGGCCGAAAGTCCGGCGCCCGAAAGAATCACGATGACGGGGCGTTCGCCCTTGATTTGCATCGACTTGATGCGGAGGTCGGCAAAGGAATAGGCAGTCATTTTTTATTCTCGAAGTAGTTTCTGAAGTTGTTCGAATGTCTTGAGCTGATCGTTGGCGGTAGAGAGGTCGTCGATGTCGACAATCGCTTCGAGCGGATCGGCTCGGGTGCTCGTGAGAAGGCGTTCGCGCGCAGCCTGATAGGCCATGCCGGTCATCCAGGACGAGACGGCCTGTCGGCTCCACTGGACTTCGGAGAGCTTTTCCGAGTACCGAACTTTGCGGATGGTGCAAAGCTTTCCGAAGCGCGCGGCAAGAGAGGCTATCAGACGATCGACGGCGCCTTCGTTTCCGTCTGGCCCGTGCTCGATGCGGACAAAAAACATCGGCTCCTGCGCCGCGCCGGCGGAAAGTTCTCCTTTTGTCAGCCACTGCTTGCGAATCACGCGTTTGAGCCCGGAGACGACTTCGCGGGCCTCTGAAAGGGGGAGATTTTTGCAGGCCTGAGAACCTGCCAAATCCAAGTGCGCTCCGGTGTGAGTTCATCCGTGAGGTGCACCTTGTCAATGGCCGCCGTCACTGAATCCATCAGGTCGTCGGCCGTCGTGTCGACCGTGGTCTTTTCGAGTGCATGCGCGATGTCAAGCATGTTTTGCAGATACGGCTTGCAGACGATGTTCGGAATATCGGCACTCATCGAACGGCAGCAGTATTCGTTGGCGACGGTGAGGAACACCGAAATAATCGAACGGGCTCGAGCAGGGGCTTCGGAAATGGCGGTACCGATGGTCGCCACCGAAGGCCGGTCTGAAGAACTTTGATAGCCTAAATGCATTACAAAGAGCTTCCAAAGGTTGGAAACGGCATCGATATCTCCTATCAGATAGCTTGGCGCCAGACGAAGCGACTCTTGACGAGGCAAGGTCGAAAGTATTGCAGCGAGCTGATCGTCCTGCGAGAAGCCCTTGAATTGAAGACGATTGACGGCTTCAAGCACGAGTCCGGATGAGACTTCACCGAAGCTGCCGGTAAGCGGCGGCAGGCAGTCGATCGCAAGGTGCAGCGCTTCTTTCAATGCGGCCGGCGTGTTGTGTGTTCCCGAGGAGGATTCAATCATGTTGCCACCATAGAAGAGGGTTCTTTTGATGGTGGTATTGTGGATTGAGGTGCGTCAACGATTGACGCATAAAAACACATTGGAGGTTAAGGCGATGTAAGAGCAGTTATACGAAAGGTTTTCTTCCTCATCGTTCACAAAGGACGACCGACAGGACGCAATAAGAACGATGGAGATCTTGTTTAACCTGCCTATTAAATGCTGCTGTAAGTGCTTTCAAAAATAGAAAGCGGCCGCAGAGACAGTGAACCGGTCCCCGCGGCCGATGCGTTGTGATCAGTTAGACGATCAGTACATGCCGATCACCTTCCACCAAGCCATACCGACGGTCATCCAGATCACCGTGTTGATCGTTGTGATAATGAAGCCGTTGCGCCACCATTCGCCCTGCGAAACGTAGCCTGCACCGAAGTAGACCGGAGCGGCGCCGTTACCGTAGTGCGTAAGCGAAATCGGCAGGTTGGCAAAGATGCCGAACGCCACTGCCACCATCAACGCCGGAGCGCCGCACGCAACGGCGACTGCGACAAACGCGCCGTACATGGCCGAGATGCGGGCCGTGACGGATGCAAAGCAGTAGTGCGAGTAGGTGTAGATCAGCGAAATAATGATGAAGGACGCGATCCAACCCATGTGAGCCGATGAAATGCCGCTTGCGATAAAGGCGGCAGCCCACTTGATGAAGCCCGACTTCGCTAGAGCCGTAGCCAGAGCCATCAGGCCGCCCATCCAGAACATGGCGTCCCATGCGCCTTTTTCGGAAAGAACATCCTTCCAAGTCAGCACGCCCGAAATCAGCATGATCGAGACCGCAACCATGGCAATCGGCGTGGCCCCGAGCTTGGTGATGCTGCCGGTCGCCCAGAGGATCAGGCACATCACAAACACGAACGCGAGAACCTTTTCCTGGAAAGTCATCGGTCCCATCTTGGAGAGTTCTTCGGCCGCCAGGGTGCGAGCGTTCGGAATCTTGCGCAGTTCCGGAGGAGCGATTTTCAGAAGAACGAGCGGAACCAGAAAGAGACAGATCAGGCCGGGAACAATGGCGGCCACGCACCACTGCATCCAGGTGAGTTCAACGCCGACGGCACTTGCAGCCAAGCCTACGCACAACGGGTTGCCGGCCATGGATGTGAGAAACATCGTGCACGTCACGGCGTCGGCATGAAAGCCTACCTGCATTAGGTATTTACCGATACGGCCGGCGTTGGAGTTGGCCTCAGACCCAAATGCGCTGCTCAAAGACTGAACGATCGGATAGAAAACGCCGCCCCCGCGAGCTGTGGCTGACGGCATGGCAGGCGAAATCACGAGTTCAGCGAGGCAGATCGAAAAGCCGAGCGACACGGCGCTCTTGCCGATTGCCTTGATGATGCAAAACGCAATGCGCCGTCCAAGCCCGGTCTTGATGAAGCCGCGCGACAGGAAGAAGGCGCAGACGATCAGCCAAATCGTTCCGTTGCCGAAACCCATCAGCGCATCTTTGGTTTTCAGAATGCCAAGAATGGCGCAGAAGGTTAATGATAAAAACGCCACCGCACCCATCGGAATGGGCTGCAGGATAAATCCTGCAATGGTGGCGACGAAGACGGCAAACAGTGTCCAGGCGTTTGGCGAAAGCCCTTCGGGACACGGCAACAGCCATACTACCAGCCCGAGAGCCAGCACAATCAGCCAGCTTCTGAGTTTTGTGCTCATAATTTCCTCCCTGTAATGAGAATCGTTAATCAACAGGAGAAGGCTAATTGAAATAATTTCTTACGTTCTGAAAAAATTGGAGAATGGTTGCGACAACACAAATTGATTAGACGATATGCCTTATGGGAATAACGCTTAATCGTTAGACAGTAGGAATGTTCGTAAGCATGGCTTTTTCGACCTCGACAAGCGCTCGACACTGCTGTCCAACCTTCCGGTCTGCCACATCGAGTGGGTGTTAGGTGATCGGTTCACATACCGACCTCTCACACCACCGCCCGTACCGATCTGGTTGGCGACCCTCGCGAGGTTTTTGCGGCAATTTCCATAGTTTTAGCCTCTGTACTCGTCGACTCGCGTTAGTCCGAGCCAAGTCCGGCCTTGCGTTCTGAGTGCCGTATCTCTCGTCCTGAGCCGTTTCCAAGTTTTCCACAGAAGTTGTCGGATTCGTCTCCAAATTTGAAACACATTAATTGACAGACAACGAGTATTATTCGTCTGACGATTTCCTTATTTTGTCTGACAGGAGTAGGAGGATGTCCACTGTACAGCGTGCTTTTAGACTTGAGGAGTCGCTTGACAAACAATTCTGTACTATTGCTGAAAAACTAGGTACGTCGCCCTCAGACACGTTGCGGATGTTTGTGACAGCGTTTGTTGCTAACAAGGGGTTTCCTTTTGCTTTGAGACTTTCCGATGAGTTGACAAACAAACGAATCTTCAATTCGAACCATCCGAATATCATTACCCCGCCAATTCGGAATGGGCATGCCGTTCTGCCGGCTTCCTGGCGCGAGGACGATGACTACGATGAATAAGGTGGCACCCCAAAATCACGCCGCCATTGCAAATCCGCAGCTTTTCGAGGTATGGCGTTTGCCGTTTGAATATGACGATAGGCCCGGAGTCTTCAAGGAACGTCCGGTTATCGTTGGCGATATTGAAGAAGACTCCGTTGAAGTCTTTATTGTTTCAGTTAAAGTTACAAGTCATGCGCCACGACCTCAGTTTCCCGGTGAAGTAGCGTTGCTTGATTGGAAGGAGGCAGGTCTTGCAAAGCCATCAACAGCCCGATGCTCGCATATCGCACGATTCCCTAAGAGTTTTTTTGAAGGCCGCTTCAGATACGGGAAGTTAAGCACCCGCGATGCCGATGCTGTAGATGCCGCTCTGCTTGAGCTTGGTATTCTCACTAGTAGATGAATAATCTGTTCGTCGACCAAGATGTTTTCGTTAGGCCTGACTGAAAGAAAACACCAAAACGGGCTCGGCTTCAAGCGGAGCCTTTTTGCTGTAGGTTAATCGTCAAACAGAATCGACATGGTAGCCAAACACACTCCGACACAAGTAGCCGAAAAGGAAGTCCGGGACAAAGAGCGTTTCTTATCGCGAGCTTTTGCTAAAAAGCCGTTTGAATCACGGATGGCTGCATCAAAGCTTTCGGCAGCAGAGGTTTTGAAGCTGCTATCAGCTGAGTCATATGTGAAGCGCATGTCCTTTGATTGTCCCAAAACGCAGGAGGCGCTTCTGTATCGCATGGTGTTGGACAAGCTTCTCGTCAAAGAGATTAACGGTCTGTATTCCATTACTAACCTCGGCGCCATTTGTTTTGCGGAAAAGTTAAGTAACTTTCCGTCGCTTGCACGCAAGGCTTTTCGCATCGTCAGGTACGCGGATGACAGTCGCCTTTTCACCGAAAAGGAATTCGTCTGGGATCAGGGTTATGCCGTTGACTTCGACGGATTGATTCGTCTCATCAAAGCGCTTTTGCCAAGCAAGGAGGTCATTGGCGAAGCTTTTCGACGAGAGGTCAGCATGTATCCTGAAATCATCATTCGTGAACTGATTCCGAATGCTTTGATCCATCAGGATTTCCGGATCAGCGGCAGCGGTCCGATGTTGGAGATTTTCAAAGACCGAATCGAGATCTTCAATCCCGGCCGTCCTCTGGTCGATACTGAGCGTTTCATCGACAGTCCGCCGAGAAGCCGAAACGAAGATTTGGCCGCCTTGATGCGAAGAATCAACATCTGCGAAGAACGAGGCAGCGGGATTGACAAGGTGGTCGCAGCAACCGAGCAGGCCTTTCTGCCAGCGCCCGAGTTTGAAATCACCGGCGAGAATTTCAAGGTTGTTTTGTGTGCGCGAAAAGCCTTCAAGGACTATTCGTCGCAAGAAAAAGAGCAGATTTGCTACCAGCATTGTGTGCTCAAACATGTGAATCGCAAGCCGATGACCAACGCGACGTTGCGGGAACGATTCGGTATTGAAGCCAAGAATTCCTCACAAATCAGCCGAATCATCAAGGATGCGTTGTCGAAGAAGCTGATCAAACTCTACGACCCGGAAGCCGGTCCGCGTTTGCGCCGATACATTCCTTACTGGGCTTAGCGGGGCGTGGATCGATAAGCCGGAAACCACACAAAACGAACGCTCTCCGACCGTATCGACCGAAGAGCGCTTCATTCCAATGGCAAGAACTGATCTGAATTCCTACTCTTTCTTTTTCCAGTTGTTCCCAAAGGTATGCTGTTCCGTTTCCACAAAACCGCGATGGCCGTGGACGGTACAGGCGTTGAGAGCCACTTCGAGCTGTGCGAACTCGTTATCGGTGAGCGTCACGTCGGCCGCACCCAAGTTTTCAAGGATTCGCTCCAGATTCTTTGAGCCCGGAATCGGCACCACGTTGGGATACTTGTGCAGCATCCAGGCAAGCGAAATCTGCGCGTTGGTGGCGTTCTTACGCTTGGAGAAGTCGGCGAGCACATCAAGAATCGGCCGGTTGGCAGCAATGTTTTCCTTCTTGAGCTGCGGCACGAACTTGCGCACATCGTCGACCTCCTCGAACTTGGTGTCGACCGTCACCTTTCCGGACAAGAAACCGCTTGCAATCGGAGAGAAGGGAACAAAGCCGATGTTGTGTTCAACGCAGTACGGAATCACCTCGGCTTCGCAGCCGCGCTCAAGCATGGAGTAGATGTTTTGCACGGCAGACACAGGTGTTACGGCATGTGCTTTGGCCAGTGTCTCGACATCGACTTGCGACAGGCCCCAGCCGCGGATCAGTCCTTCATCGATCAGGCGCCCCATGGCCGCGGCCACTTTCTCAAAAGAGACTTCTTCGTTGATGCGGTGCAGATAGTAGAGATCGACGTAGTCGGTCGCCAGACGTTTCATGGAGGCGACGAGATGGGCCTTGACGGCATCGTAGACGCTCGGACTCACCGCCACTTCATCCGGCCGCAGATGCAGTTTTGTGGCAAGCACAACGTCTTTGCGTACGGAGGAAAGAGCTTTGCCGACGAGCTCTTCATTGTGGCCCGGGTAAAACACCACGTCGCCGTAGACTTCGGCGGTGTCAAAGAAATTGCAGCCGGCATCAAAGGCCTTGCGCATCGCGTTGATGCTGTATTCAGTCTCGGGCACTTTGCCGTAGCCGTGAGAAAAACCCATGCAGCCCACGCCGATGGCGGAGACTTCCAGATCGCGAAGTTTTCTTTTTTGCATCTTTGCCTTCCTTGCCCGTGTTCCTTCAACACCCATTCAAGAGCCTCGGAGAAACGTGTCATTCGTTGCGATTGATTATGGCTGAGCGCAAGAATTCCCGCCTGTCACAGACTGGGGCAAAAATGTCATTTTTCGGAGAAAGGCGAAGGCAAACGAGGAGGATGCTAAATCAAACATCAACCTAACCGCGTCATGGGCACCAGCTCATAAGAGCCCACGAGAAGCGACTTTTCCACATCCAAGGTCGCTCAGGTTACTCACTGGGCCGTAGGCCGCGGTTGTGGGAAAGTCGAGCTCGGGCAAAGAGAGACAAGTCCATTTCCACGAGAGCCTTATGCACCGCAGACCCACATCAAGCAAGACTCGCCACGGTCGCGGCAAGTCTCCCAACATCGATCACCATCGGACTCACTTCCTCGTAATGCACGTCGACGCCCGGCTTTGCCGCCCACTTGCGTGCCGTCACGGGCATCGGTTCGGACTCTGGTTTGAGCCAGCCGTAGAGAATCCACAAGCCTTCGAGCGTCTCGCCGTCGTTGACGGGACACACGGAATACAGATACTTAAAGAGGAGTTCTCGTGTCTGCGTCTGCACGGCGTTCCAGCCGTCGGTGTACTTGGCGTCGGCGATGAACCACCGCACGCGTTCACCCGTTTGCAGTTTGACGACGTAGTCGGGCGTCACGAAACTGTTTTGCGCATCCGTCGTCTTAAAGCCGCCATCCCAAGAGAAGGGAGACGTGCGCACAAGCCCTACGCCGTTTTCAAGCGGCATGCGGGGCGAACACACAAACGGCTCATAAAAGACCGTCGCGCGACAGACGGAGTTGTCAGCCGTCGGTTTTTCGAGAACAAACGTATTGGGCACCGGACTTTGTGGCCAGTGCGGCGGTCGCGCCGAATAGACGCAGCGCCTATGTTCGATCACGTCAAAACCGGCGGCCCGCATATCATCAACGAGCTTGAAGAGGCAAAAGAGCTCGTAAAGCCGGCTGCGCTCAAATGTCGTCAGAAGCAATCCTTCGTCCATCAGATGCAGCGGGCCCATCTTCTGCCAGTCGCACATGCACTGATACACAAGCCGGTAGGCCGGAATTGTCAGAAAGACTTTTGAAGGAGCGGGCACCTCGCCGTAGGGCGCCGGCGTCACTGGCAGAACCTGTCGGTACTGTCCGCTGATGCGTTTGGCGTGTGAGAGCAATGCTTCAAGCTGCGACTGATGGTTTGTGAGGCGCTTGAGTACCACGCCCATGATCGCCTCGGCGCTGCTTACGTATTCATCCTCAACCTTGAGAAGCTCGGGCAGCTGCGAGCGACGAGCACCCACGGCCTCAACCTCCGCCTCAAGCACTTCGGTGACGCGTTCGAGAAAACCCAGCATCAGGCGATTTTCGGGCAGGTCAAAGGTCTTGCACTTGGTTTCCACCAATGTATGCCGCGGCATGTAGTAGCGGTTGTGGATGCGAATGCCGGTGCCGTGACTTGAGGTGACGAGATCTTCGGGATGTTCGATGACGTGGCGAAGTGTCGAGTGCGAAAACCCCGTGAGCCTTCCTACGCCATCGACCGTTTCCTGCGAGACAAACTCGAACTTGGCGTTGGTGCGAAAGTAGGGCAGCAGCTGCTCGAAGGTTTTCAGCGTCCTTTCGATGGAATCCAGGCGGTTTTGGAGTTCGGTAGCAAATGTGGATTCTTCTGCTGGAGCCGTCAGGTATTCCCCGGGCGTAGGCGCCTTGGCCCAGACATTGAGTCGGTCGACGACGTAGTCGGCCATTTTGCTCACGTAGTCGGCCACAAAGCCGCGCTTGAGCGAAAGAAAGAAGGCCTCAGTGTGGATTGCCCCGATACTCGACTCGACTGAGAGTGACACCGCGCCGATCGAGTCCTTGAAAAGAACCGCCGGCCTCGTATTCGCAATGGATACGACCGGCGTCAGAACGAAGGAATCTTGATCGCGCCAACCCATTGTGACGATCGGCTCGCCGTTGAGGAGAAGCGTCGGGATGGGGATGTGCGCAATGTCCTCGGGCTCGACACCCAATTCGGCAAAAGCAGCATGCGGAATACGGATACGCCACAGTCGATCAGCTTTGACCGACAGGCGGATACGGTGAAGCGTTTCGGCGCAGACGGTAGCGGGCTCCCTTTGAAGCCTCAGCGCGACGCGTTCGGTGTCCGTAAAAAGTTCGAGCTGCGACATCGTTTCTCAATCAAAAGAAGCGATACCACCCCATGGACTTTTCGCCGCGCTCGATGAGTTCGGCTAGTTCCGTGCGACTTCGATCCAGACCGTTGCCGTCGAAGATCGACTGCATGGCCTCCAACCGCTCGCGGAATTCCTTGCCGTTGCCGTCAATGCGCGGCATCAGGCGCTGCACGACAGCAAAATCGATGGCCGTGCGGTAGGCCGGTTCGTCTTCTCCGGTAAAGACCGCGGCGCCGGCAGAAACGTAGTCCTGAATGGCCAGACGCGTTCTCATCGAAACGGAGATGCCGAGCTGATTCTTGAAGCCCGCGTAAATATCTTCCAAAAGCGCGTTGACTTCGTCGGCGTTTTCCATTGTCCTGGGACCGAAGTAGTCCTTCATGGCGTGCCAGGAGACGATCGGGTGTTCCTCGCGTTCGTCGGGCTGCTTGGAGAATCGCACGTCCTGCTCGGGGAGTTTCACGATGTTGGCACGATCCAAGAGACGCGGCGAAAGATTTTCCGTCGTGAAGTCGTTGTTGATGGTCGCGAGGAACCGCAGCGTATCCGGTACCGAGTAGGTGGCTTCACCGCCAAACGACACGTACTCACCGATGTGCGTACGGTTGTCACAGATGCGCATGAAGTCGCCCCAGTAGTATTCCATGGGCGAGAGGTTGGCTTCATCGAGAAGCATCACAAACGCGATGTCGTCAAAGCCTCTCTGGTTTTCGGCGTGCAGTTCCGCAAAGGCTTCGCGACGGCGAGAGTCGGTACTCTCGAAGGTCTTGGAAAGCGGGTTGTAGTAACCGATGAAGTCGCGCTTGGATGTCCATCCTCGCTCTACCGGGACAGTGAGGAAGCGCTGCGCCGCCATGGGATTTTTCCACAGGCCCGACTGCGCAACAGCAGGCAACTTATGCATCGAGCGCAAGCCCAGAACGTAAGAGAGAATCTCGCAGATCGACGTTTTGCCGGAACCCGGTTCGCCCGAAAAGACCGTGAGGAAGTTCTGGGTGAGCAGGATGAAGAAATTGAGGATCGTGTTCTTGTCGTACGCGCGGTAGCTTTGCACGTCGGCAACGAGCGCGTCAGCTAACGCCTTACCGGTCAGTTCAAGACGCGGCAGAGTAGCGACCACGCGGGCGCGAGCTTCGAAATTGGTCTGCTCGGTGTCGGACTCCCAATCGGAGGCGGCCTGCAACAATTTGGACGCAATGGCGCCGTCAAACGCGTAGGCGTGCGCCTTTTGCACGGCTTGCTTCAAATGGTCGTCAATTGCGTTGATTTCCGACGAGATCTTGGAGTGTTGGGCCGAGAGGTCATCGACTTTGGTCTGAAGCTTCGTTTTTTGTTGGGTGAGCTCTTCGATGTCGTCGATAAGGCCAAGCTCGGCGCGTCGTTCGTCGCATCGTTTCGCAAGCTTGCGGTTGTCTTCCAAAAGCGTGCGATTATTTTCCTGCGCCTGCTTGCGTTCCATCTCGAGCGTGCGGGTGATTTCGCGCTGCAGGGTGTCGCGTCGGGTCTCCAATTGCGAGACGGCTTCGCGCAAGTGCTCGAGCTGGGTGGTGACCACGCGGTGCGACTCCAGGCGTTTCCTAAGCTCCGGCTTGTCGATGAGTTGCTTGACGATGCCGTCAAAGAAATTCTGATCGTTGACGCGACGATCGATCGTCTTGGATAAAAGGGCGATGACCGAATCGAAATACAAGTCGTTGGTTTCGGCGCGCTGCAGGAGACTCCTGATGCGATTCTTTCGGCAAGCGCGGATGCGATCGTCTTCGCAGAAGAGTTCACTCGTTTCAAGCTGAGAGGCAGCCCATTGCTCGAGCTTTTCACGCTCGGTACGGGTTTCGGCGATGCTCGCGGAGAGTTTCGCGAGAAGCCCGTCGTCAGTAAGCATGTCGTAGGCGCAACGTTGCAGGTTGTTGACGAAGATGACATCGACCTTGACGTTGACGCGCCAATCGTCGGACATGCAACTTTCTTCAACGGTCAGAAGCGGAGCCTCGCCGCTCGTACGGTCAAAGCCCTTGATCACACGCGAACCTGAGCGAAGCTGCAGGTTGACGTAGGGACGATGAAGCGAATCTTCGAGAAGGTTCAGTGGACCGTAGAGCCGATTGCCGACGGCAAGCAGTACGGGAACGTTGTTGAGATGCAAGAGTTTGCGGTTTTCTTCTTCGTCAGGATCTGCTTTTTGAATGAAGCGAATGGAAACCTTGCCTTGCAAATCGAGCTCGTCGTCATCTTTGATGTCCGGATAGACAACCACGTAGCCGCCTGCTTCCTCAAGATGCCGCAGGGCGCCGGAAGACACGACTTCTTCGAAATCGACTCCAAGGCGGTAGTCCTGGCGAGGCGTGCCGTATTCGTTTTTGCGGACAAGGAAGATTTCCTCAGACCAGTCAAAGACAAAGAAGGAGCCCTCGCTGAGCTTCAAAGGAGCTTTGGCCGAGTCGAGACTTACTGCGCCGTAACTCGGAAAGGTCGATGTGAGGTCTTGTTGAAAGAACTGTTTGGCGGTATCCGACCAGTTGGCGACGAGAAACAGGTTGGTGAATTTGCCCGAACGTCGCACGTAGCCGAGACTTCTCGTCTTGCCTCGGGCGGGCTGGACGTCGAAGTTGAATTCGTTCTCAATCGGGAAGTTGTCGGGAGCAATGTAAGGAGTCGGTTCCGGTTCGGGGGCGGGAGTGGAGGCAGGGGTCTCGACTGCAGACTCGTTCTGAACAGGCTCTTCGCCCGACGGTGTGTCCTGGATCTTGTCGCTGGCCGTAGAGCTATCGGCGTTCGATTTTGAAACCGCGGCCGCAATGGAAGAAGGCTTGATCTTACTGCGAAGCTTATGGGTGTCTTCTGCGGGGGCGGTTTCGGTCGAGACAGTGTTGGCGGCGGTCGTCAGCAGCGTTTCGGTAGCAGGATTCGATTTCTTGGCATCGAACCCGTCGCTGACGAGTTTTGCCACGCGGGACTTGGCGCTGGTTGTGGTCTTCGTCTTGCGGACAGTCTTTGCGGCGGCCGGTTTAGCTTTCGGTTCAACGGGAGATTCGCGCGCTTCCTTGTCTTGCGTTGACTGCGGCTGGCGAGCGAGCACGTAGGCTTTGAACGATTCGGCGCCCGCTTTGGACTTTTCCGATGAATCAAGAGCGGTGAGCACCACGCCGAGCACTTCGCTCAAGCGATCCTTTCGCTCGTCCGGAATCAAGAAAGAGAGTCCCTTGCCGTCGGCTTCCAAAAATTCATCAAAGAAGAGCAACAATACGTGAGCGGCGAGTTCCTCGGGCTTGCCTTTGAGTAGCGTGAGAAGCTTCTCAGTGATGCCGTACACCGTTTCGGGAGCGAAATCGCCCGAAGCCTTAAACGGATCCTCGTGCTTTGCCTTCTTGTCGGCAAGAAGCTGGACATGCGTTTCTCTCAAAAGCGTCTTGATGAAGGCGCTCATCGACGGCATGCTGTTTTTGAAAGACGTCGGAATGCGGTTGCGAAACGTCGCGCCGTCGAGAAAGGTGTTGCTGCTCGTGCGTACTCCCTTGAACATGGGGGCCTTGGAGAGATTCTCCTTGACGTAGAGGCCGACTTCTTTTTTGGCTTTGTTGGGGGCGTGATCCAACGCAAAGTTGAGAAGATCGGAGGCGGTGATGGAAGGCACGGGCGAAACGGTATTGCTGTCAGACATACGAGAAACCAGGTCCGAAAAAACGGGCGAGCGGCATCGGCGTACTAAAGGAAAAGCCGCGCCCGGACGATATCTATTGGATTTTAGCGAGCTGCGCCGGACGTTGCGGATGTTGGAAAAAGTACGGCCGCCGGCAAATGGATAGTTTCGCGGGCGGCGCGTACCGGTCGCACTCAGCTGTTACTCCTGCGGCGTATTGAGAAGATCGGTGTCCTACGGCACCTCAAAAGGAAGCCGTCCCTCAAGACGCGTCTCCTGCAGGAACATCACGACGGCGTCTTCGACCGTGATGTCCATTTCGGCGCAGACTTCCTCGGCTTGAACAAGCAGCTCGGAATCAAGTTCGATGCTCAGCGAGTCCATGGGCGGTCCATAGGTTGATCTGTGCACGATATGTTGATTCTGTACTGAATTCTGACAGGATCGAGGCGATCAGATAGGTGCAATCTATATCGGTTCGTCAGATCGTACGCACGAGACTTCCGGTGGAAGCCTTGCGCACCTTCGTCTTACCGTTGCTCATGCGAATCGCCACCTGATCGCCGCTAAAGGAAATGTCCACGGCGTCCTTGGGTTCGAGCGTACGAAGCAGGCCGCCGTTAAGCCGCCGGAGTTCAGCCTTGCCGCTGGCGTAGACGATGCCGACGAGTTCCAGTTCCGAACTCATCGAAACACTCACCACGTTGGACGAACCCATCGTACGCACCAATCCTCCGTTGTCGTTTCGCAGTTCCGCTTTGCCATTGCGTATCGTGATCAGCATTTTGTTTCTCCTCATTCGTTTACGGGCAAACGCCATTGTTTGTTCGATTCTAGGCCTTTGTCGGGCGTTGGGAAAAACTCGTCGAAAGCCTCCTGCATCACCCGATAGACCATGACTTCAAGTTCGGTTTTCACCTCGTCGCCTTCCTTGTCCGTGTACTTTTCGGGTTTGTCGAACACCTTCTGCAATTGCCTGAGATAACAGTCGAGCATGTCCTCGTAACACTGCACACAGTCAGCGGCGGACAAGGGCACCAGTGTGACCTTATAAAACTTCTCCCGAGCAAGATTGAGCAGGAGACTCTGTTCTTCAGTGGCGTTCAGAAGGGCGGTGATTAGATGATTGCTGATCGCCTCAATGATTTTCGTCTGACGATCTTCCGGTTTGCCTTTGCCTTGCGCGACAGTTTCGACTTCGGTTTTTCTCGCATCCGACAAAAACAATTCCCAGCCGGCACCTTCTTGCGCCACGAAGTAAGCCGGCAGGTCCTCGAAAAAGTCGATGTTGTTGTCGGAGACGCTTGCAAAGGTTCCGCATAACTTGGTGTAGAGCGGCACACAAAATCGAATGTTTTCGGGTTGATAGAACCGGCTTTTGGCTCTCGAACTCGGCTCCAACAGCGTTCGGCGATCCAGCAGCCGATCAGTCGCAAGCTCTACGCTTCGAAAGGCAAAAGTAACCGGCTTCCATTTCTTGGGCAAGGTTCCGCTCTTGGCGCGCTCGACAAGCTTTTCGAGCGTCAGCCGACCTTCAAGTGCCGTCATGATGAGCGAGAAGGCGTGCGGTCTGGAATAGACGCTGTGAAAGGGCAGTTTCTTCCACACTGACTTGGCCATGCGGTCGACCGTATGCACGGACAGCGGCATCTGCAGCGGCGCTCTGGTGTCTCTGTCCAGGCCGAAACGTCTTAGCGGCGCCCAGCCGTCCACAAAGGAAAACATCGGATGTTTACCGGTGCGCATGAGCTCAGCCTTTGCGCGAGCGTAGAAGCCCGGCGAAGGCCCCTTGTAAATGTGGCGCATCGAGATGTAGAAATTGAGCGGCAGGTAGCTGGCCGACCAAAGCTCGTAGACGAAACGAAAACGGTTGGGCCGTACGATGCTGTACAGGTAGGCCTTTCCAAGGTCGGCAGCGGTGACCTGACCGATCGGATCGTCGCTCACATGCCGACTGAGAAACTTTCGGAGTTGGTCGGGATAAAAATAAGATCGTGGCGTGTGTACGTACATGTTTCAGTTCCGGTTGCCATTGACGTAGATCACTTCGCCCCGCATGTCTTGATGCGGGTGGAAATCGCTGCTCAACACCCAGACAAGCGGGCAGGGCACCTGTTTTTCGGTTGGATAGGGCGTATAGCCGTCGGTAAACGTGACGCAGACGTCGGCTTCGATGTCGTTCTTTGCAATCCAATCCATGATGGCCGGCATACAGGTGCCGCCGCTCCAAAGGTTTTTGCGAGGTTCGAGCGGTTCTCCCTTTTCATACTCGTCGACGGCTTCAACTTGCGTTGTGCAATAGACGACATAGACCTTGCGCGGGTGGCAGAGATCGAAAATTCGCTCGCAATGGCCGAGATACTCGGCGATTTCGATGTCGGAAATGGAACCCGAAACGTCGACGCCGATCACGACCGTTCCCAAGGACGGGAAACGTTCGCGCCGCGGCAGGTAGGCGATGTTCAGTCGCCGTTTGTCGGGACGGCTCCAGTTGTAACGTTGCTCTGCCTTGCTGACCATGTAACGCTCGAGCAGTTCGTACCAGGGCATGGAGGATTCCAGAATCGAACCGATGAAGCGGGCAAGGCCGCCGCTCATGTTTCCGCAGGTCCTGGCGGTCGTGAGCGCCTGGCCGAGCGCGAGCTTTCCTTCTTCGATCTGCTCGTTGATTTCCTCCTGCGTCATCTTCCGTGCTTCACGCGGAAGGTCCGGGATGTTGAGTTCCCCGATGAAGGGAGAAGTGCTTGCCGAGCTGTCGTTGCCATTCTCGGATCCGTCATCGGATGCACCGGCGAGTCCGCCGGCTTGCCCATCGGCCTCAAGATCATCCGGAAATAACGGCAGCGTAGGGCCTTGGCCTATCGAGGGAGACGTTTTTTCCTTGGGTTTGAGCCTTGACGCGATCTCGTCGTAGATAGACTCCGACGTACGGTACTGCGCGCCGAGCATACGGATGCCGCCTGCGATGAACTCGCCGACACCTTCGGCGATAAGCGTTTCGTTGATGACGGCGTCGCATGCGATGTTGTAGATCACCGGATCCCGGTCACCGCGCCTTGCAATGTGTGCAAAGACGATGTGCATCACCTCGTGGGCAAGCAAAAATTCAAGCTGCGGCGCAGTGCATTTCTCTACGAACTCGGGGTTGAGCAAAATGACTCGGTCAGTCGTTACGGCGGCGGTCTCTACGGAAGCCGTGATAAGCACTTCGTGACGGTAGAGAAGGCTGCCGAAAAAGGGATGACGAAGAAGCAACCCCACGGAGGCCTTGCTGATTTTCTGTCCCTGGTCTACGTCGGCGGCAAGCATCGCTTTACTCCTTCACGCTTTAGATCAAAAGGCCGCTTTTGAGCAGAAAGCGCGCCACGACCGTGCTGTAGAGGTTGTTGCCGTCGCGAGTCTTCGCCGACGTAAAGTCCTTACGGTTGGCCGAGAGATACATCTTGGCCGCGGCCACGGTCATTTCGGGGTTCAGGCGCGCCGTGTAGGTCCAGATTGCCTCGGCGTTGTGGGTCGTGAGGACGGAGCTGAGCTGGGCAATCGTGGCCCACTGAATGTCGTTGGCGCTCGGTATCTCGATCCTCTCAGGATCGTTGATGATTCTCTCGGCACTCGGAAGGCGTTTCATGACTCTCAGAAAGCCCACGTATTCAGCCGCAGCGCCGTCGC
>UMHI01048206.1_pt1 | contig 17432 bp, 13 predicted proteins | sample 1965481 | NCBI WGS metagenome assembly UMHI01 (sample SAMEA4836093, study PRJEB28245) | human gut metagenome | biome: gut microbiome; material: fecal sample | place: Denmark | collected 2008 | reverse complement strand
AATCCAATGCGACGGGCGCCGCAATCGATTCTTTGCCATATCACTGTGCAGCAGAGGGCATACATAGCAGGCGAGGAAGTAGGCGTTTTTCTTTTTGCGAATTACCAAATCGGATAAGCGGTGCGGATACTTCACGATTTTCGCTGCGCTTCCCCGCGCATATCCTATGACTTTTTTGGAGTTGATGAATCCCATCTTCTCACTTGTTGGAACCGGCATTTTTAGCCCTCCATCCGTTTTTCGTATTGCTCCACATTCGGAACAATCCCATTGTATCGTATGGCAATTTGAAAATCAAGATTTGTGAACAATTTGGTGTGACTGATTTTTCCAAACAGGCAGTTCAAACACCTGATAAAATGCGGAGTTCGCCTGCAAATACAAAGGATTACAGCCTTGATTTTTTATTCCATATGTGGTATGATTTAGACGTTCAATAAATGAATATTGTTCAATGCTTCTGACGTGTTACATTCGGAGAGGTGTCCGAGGGGCTTAAGGAACCGGTCTTGAAAACCGGGGATGCCAACAGCATCCGTGGGTTCGAATCCCACTCTCTCCGCCATCTGCAGGTGTAGTTCAACGGTAGAACCCCAGCCTTCCAAGCTGGTCACGCGGGTTCGATTCCCGTCACTTGCTCCATGTCCAACGGGAACTGGACGTTGCCAAAAGCATCGCCTCTGGTACATCCTTTCCTATCGGGCAGTTGGAGGACGTTCCCTACCTCCATGACATTTTTTCCTTTCTATCAGGCGGCAATGTCTGCATTGGCTCAGATATAGCCCGGCGGGGCAGGTCATTTTCACACGCCTGTCTCCGCTGGGCGCGTCGCCCGCAATGCAATCTTCTTGGAAGTGGTTTCTTTGGTCTTACTACTTTCGCCACAACTGAATAAAGAGAAACAATCGGCAGCGTCGGATGCTAAAGAGCCCTTGGTTACAGCATCCATATTGAATAGCCATGGGAATCTGGAATATGGCTCAATTCGCTTCTTCTCAGATGTTGTATTCGTAGATTTCAAAGATGGAGAACGCTTTTCAATTTTCTTCTCGCCCAGCAATATCAACGGCACCAGTTTAGGCCCTTTCCCTCTTGAAACTGTTGACTCGAACGTGCTGAGCTCGCTTAAAGTGTCCTTGTCGAGACAACGAGAGGGACTGTTCCGCACAAGGATGGTCAGCCATTATTCTCTATTCGATGGCAGTACAGCTTTTGCCGTTAATGAAGCGTGGCAGGGAAAGGCCGGACATCTCTGGAGCATTTCGAGTCCAGAAGGTAAATGCGTTGCAGCTGTTCGCTCCTTGCCGGATTCAAAATTCACGATAAACTCCAAGAGGGTTTGTTCGTTCCACTTGCTGCTCAACGATAGAAAGTGGACGATGCTCCCCATTCTACTATGCTCCGGGCTATATATGCAACAGTTAAATCAAATCCCCGGCGGCCCGTTGTATAAGGCTCCGCAGGAAGCATCTGGTGTCAGCAAGGAAATCGATGCTTTTATTCAAGAATCAGAGAAAGACGAATTCTTTGTCTAATGGCCCTTTAGCTCAGTTGGTTAGAGCGGCCGGCTCATAACCGGCTGGTCCCGGGTTCGAGTCCCCGAAGGGCCACCAGGGCGCTGTGCCCACCACAAACTCTTTCTCTCTATTGTTGCCGCATGATGTTCGCCATGGGGACGGTTGGCCCCCATCCTTCCCTTCCCCATGGCATTATGCGGCAGATAATAAAACAGACATATTGGGGTGTAGCCAAGTGGTAAGGCAAGGGACTTTGACTCCCTCATCCGCTGGTTCGAGTCCAGCCATCCCAGCCACCTTCCTCCTCCATGGGAAGGTCACATCTCTCTTTATTGAACGTCTCTCCGACATGCCTGTCTGATTTCCTCTGCAGACTGGTCATGTTGGAGAGACAAACTCTTTTGAGAAATTTTAAAAAGGGTATTTGCGAAAATAGGTGGTTGACCATCTAAAGTTGCAAATATCACAGGCTGAAACATTTGTAAATTTATCCTATTTGGATGGATAAATGGATGCACCGTGGAATTTTCCCAGTTCCATGCAATGCAGAGCAAATGTTAGTTGTCAGAAAACTATCTGGCAGAAAAGCCAAGGGAAACAGTTACCTCTCCAGCGATGGAGAGAGTCTTACGAAAGGAGATTACGGACAATGGCCGTAGTTTATGTATTGAGTGCCAGCGGGGAACCGCTGATGCCTACGACCCGCTGCGGTCATGTCCGTATGCTCCTCAAAGAGAAGAAAGCAAGGGTCGTAGAGAGAAATCCGTTTACCATTCAGTTAGCCTATGAGACCGAGGGAGTGACACAACCCCTGTATTTGGGCATCGACCCAGGTCGCACGAACATCGGTGCTGCGGTCATCCGTGAGGATGGCGAGTGCATGTTCACCGCACAGTTGACTACCCGAAACAAGGACATCCCCAAGCTGATGAAAGCGAGGAAGCAGTATCGTATGGCGCACCGCCGCCTGAAGCGCCGCTGTAAGCGGCAGCGCAGGGCGAAGGCCGCCGGGACGATTTCGCCCCAAAAAGAGATTCAGCGTCTGCTCCCAGGCTGTGAGGAACCTATCATCTGCAAGGGTATCCGAAACAAGGAGGCACGATTCAATAATCGAAAGCGACCTGCTGGATGGCTCACGCCAACGGCAAATCACCTGCTGCAGGCACACATCAATTTGGTGAAGAAACTCAAGAAGTTCTTACCCATTACAGGTGTTGTGTTGGAGCTCAACCAATTCGCTTTCATGGCGATGGAAAATCCTCGTATCCAGCGGTGGCAATACCAACGCGGACCGTTATTCGGAAAGGGTAGCGTAGAGGAAGCAGTCTATGCCGCACAGGACGGGCATTGCCTGTTCTGTGAAAAAGGCATCGACCACTATCACCATGTTGTACCTCGGCGGAAGAACGGCAGCGAAACGTTGGAAAATCGGGTAGGCTTGTGTGAAGAACACCACCGCCTCGTCCATACGGAAGATGCATGGACAAAGAAGATGGCTGCTATGAAAGCCGGGATGAACAAGAAGTACCACGCTCTAAGCGTGCTAAACCAAATCATCCCGTCGCTGACAGAACGGCTCGCCGAGTTGTTCCCGCAGCACGCCTTCGTGACTACGGGACAGAACACCTACCACTTCCGTGTGGACCACGACATCCCAAAAGACCACTATCTGGACGCCTATTGTATCGCGTGCTCAGTTCTTTCGAATGCTCAAAAGGTTTCTCCTCCAAAAAGAGAGCCCTACGACATTCGGCAGTTCAGGCGACATGACCGGCAGGCTTGTCACAAGGCTAATATCACTCGGAAGTATTACGATGCCGATGGCAAGCTGGTTGCAGCTAACCGCCACAAGGCGATGGAGCAAAAATCCGACAGCTTGGTAGAGTATCGAGAGAATCACTCCGATGTGGAGGTGTCTCAGCTTAGAGTAAAGCCCCACTTCCCACAGTACAAGGAAATGAGTCGCCCAATGCCGGGAAGCCTGCTTGCGACCAACGGAGGGAATATCTTCACGTTAATGCGCTCTGACGGCAAGCATTACGGCAAAGCAGACTATTTTGTAGATACACAAGGCATAAAGCATCTTGCAAAAAGATGCATATTATTGCAAAACAATCAAGGGATTATATTTGCGGAAATAGGATAAACCACCCTTTTCCGAATAGTTGACCACCTATTTTCGCAAATACCCTTTAAAAAGAAAGGAGCGCTTCGTTTGTTCCCTGACATCGATGATTTGATATTCGCAGATTGCGAGCCCACTCAGAGTGACCGTTAACGGTTACTACTGAGCGGGCTCGTGTTCTTTCTGTATTTACGCACCACACAGATGGCGAGGTGCTACGCTTATGAGGCTTAATTCTTACGAGTTAAGCGATGGATGGCTTCGTTGGCAAGTTCTGAACGCTCGCACTCCGCATCTGTGAAGGAAACCTGCCAGCAAACAGGGCTGCCTTTCATCAATTCTGAAACGACGGTCAACCCGGAAGAGTATCTGTCAAGATACGGGCTATCTATCTGGTTGATGTCTCCAAGGAGACAAATTCTCGTACCCTTGCTGGCGCGAGTGATGAGAGTGAGCAGCTGGTCAGCTGTGCAATTCTGCGCCTCATCAACAATGACATAGGTATTCGCAATAGAACGGCCTCGCATGAATGTCATCGCCTGAATTTGCAGTACACCTTGTGCAACGAGTTCTTCGACTGGGCCATAGGCAACACCGTCCTTAAATTCCTTCTTGGCGTTTGGCATTAAGGTCTCGATGTTATCGAATACGCTGCGCAGCAACGGGGATACCTTGTCATATTCCCCGCCGGGCAAATACCCGACAGGTTCGTCAAGCAGAGAACTTTGCCGAGTCACAAGAATGCTCCTGTAGTCGTGATATTCATATGCCTGTTCCAATCCGCATGCAATGGAAAGGAACGTCTTCGCTGTGCCGGCAGGCCCCTTAAGGATAACGAGTGGAGCTCTATCCTGCGGCCCTTCCGCCGGTGTCATCAGCGCTTCGATTGCAAACCGCTGGGCAACATTGCGCGGAGTGATTTCAAACGGTTTTGCATTCCCGTACCGAAGAGGATATATTTTCCCTCTGGCATAGCGTCCCAAAACGCCGCCGCTGGAGGGAGATTCTGCATTCTTAACGACGAGAAACTCGTTCTCGCTCAGCCTATAGGAGCTCGGACGCAGGAATTCCTCTACACCACTATCGTCAAGCCCGTAGATTTCTGTGTTTGCGCGGAATGCGATTCCATCTCCGCCCTTTGCCAGTTCTGAAACATCCTTGGCCGGCAGATACACAATGCTGCGCCCGGAATAAAACTTGCTGACCTCGCTCGGGTGGTCATGCAGATAATCTTGCGCCTCCACACCAGAAGCAAACGAACAAAGCCTCGTTGCAATATCCTTTGTTACAAGAATGGCTCTCTGTTCTCTGGCAACATCGAGGATATTACTTGCGGTTGTAGGAATAATGGAAATCTCGCCGTTTGTTTCCGGCAGGATAACAGAAGGAACAGCAAAAGCTGTACCATCTATGTTTTCGAAGGCATCCAATTCCGGAACGCATCCCTCTGCTGCGATAGCCATATCCATCTCCGCCTCGTTCTCTGGGTATGTATATCGAGTCCCCATAGACGTGCTGTCATGGAACAGCTCCATCAACGTTCTCAGCGCATCACGAGCGTTTGCTCCTCGCTCTCCGGGCTTTGCGGCCTCTTCTTTCAGGTTTTTAATGGTTAGCGTAGGAATGAGGACCGTGTTCTCCTCGAAATACAATGGTGCTTTCGGGTCATGGATGAGTACAGACACATCCAACACAAAGGTCTTCGGTGATTTCTGGTTTGCCAAGTTGGTCACTCCTTTTAGGAAAGAAACAAATAGCGGCTTCCCTCATTACATGGTCTATGCAATGCGAGAAGCCGCTGTCATCGTTTTTGTTACTCCGCACTCTTGCCGTTCAGAGCATCTTTCAGAATCTTGGAAGCCTTGAATGTGGGGACCTTGGCGGAAGGAATAACGATAGTTTCCTTCGTCCGAGGATTGCGGCCCTGACGCTCGGGGCGCTGCTTTACTTCCAGAGAACCAATGCCAGGCAGAACCACTGCATTGCCAGCAGCCATCTGAGCCGGAATCACGCGGCACAGCGCATCCAGAGCGGCGGCGGCTTCCTTCTTCGTAACGCCTTCACCCATTTCTTTAACCATGTGCTCGACCAGTGCGGCCTTAGTCAGCTTCTCCATAGTAGATATCCAACCTTTCATTTACGAATTTATTTTTCAGATATGGCATCCATAAAGTAACTGCATTGTACCACATATAGAATAAAAAGAAAAGAGGAATTTATTGATTTATTCAAGAATATTCAATGGTTCTGCCAGTTTGAGCCGATTCCATTCTTCATAATTTCCGAACATTTTATATTGCAGTTAATGTTCTATATATGGTATAATCTTAAAAAATATATGGAGGTGGTATTTTGGCAAAATATAGCGGGAAAATGTCCGACCACTATGAGAAAGAGCCGGGCATCCTGTCGGAATACCTGGACTATCTTGCTGATAATAATATTGTCTCCCGACAGACTGCGTATAACTACTATATGCAGCTGCGCCTCCTTGCGAAATTTTTGAAGCATCGTAGGAAGAATATGGACTGCCAGCCGGACGAAGTTGAGATGTCCTCTGTGACGAAAGATGAAATGATGTCGATTACAGAGAATGAATGGTTCGATTTCCTCGACTACTGCCAGTTCACCCAAAAGGATACAGCTGGAACGCTGTCCGTAAGAATTTCTTCTACGAGAAAATTCTTCGAATGGCTTGGCAAGAACATGGATGTGACGCCGCCCGCTCATGTCATATCTACGGCCAGACCAGCGCCCGTTTACAAGGAGTTCCGTATTATCACACACGGGCTGGAAGATAAAATCTGCAAGGCTCTGCGTGGAGACAATGTGTCGAGAAACGCTTGCATCATCAAGCTGTTCCTCCATTGTGGTCTGGGTTTGGAAGAAATCTGCGCTCTCAATATGGAAGATGTAGAACTGAAAAGCCTGCAAGTCCGGTCCAGTGATGGAAAAACGCGCACTGTTGCCCTTGACGAAGAATGTGTCAATGCCATCAATGACTATTTACCGGACCGCATCCCTCCTACGGATGGAAGCAACGCACTTTTTGTGGGAAGCAAGAACAAAAAAAGGCGGCTGCGCCGGGGCGCCGTTGAGAAAATGCTGCGGAAAGCCGTGGCGTCCATCGGTATGCCGGCAAAAGGTATTTCCATTCGGGATTTGCAAATGACTGCAAAGGTCCGTCTTGCATCTCAGACAGAAGACCTTGATACAGTCAGAGAGCAAACGAATGTCTCCAGCGTTCACTATTTCCGCAAAGCATATCGCAGGCGCCTTCAGAATATGGATGCGTTCAACTATGCGAGCGAAACCCCTGCAACCGCCGCAGAAAGCGCAGCCTCTGCCTAATCTATGATGGTGCCCGATGCGCCTTGCACACCGATTTTCAGAAATGGTATAATGTACTCACCTAATAAATTCTGGATGGTGTTTCTATGTTAAATTTCTTGAAAAGCAGGGCTAAGCAGACGCCTGTCTCTGAGAAAACGCTGGACTGCTCTGTGATTACCACACATTCCAAAAAGCAGTATGTCTATATCGGTTACGGTGAAGAAGTTGCTGACGATATGCCTGCATCCATGATTCGCAGAGGCTTTCACATTGCGGAGCATGATGGAACGCTGGATGATGCATTCGTCGAGTTTATTCCTATGTTTGATATACCCAACAAAAAGTCATTCTCTTGGTGGGTAAATGATACCTACCCTGAAAAGATTATTACCAAAGAAAACATGGGGAAGCTGTTCTTCGACTACATGATGGAAACTCGTTTTTCCTTGACTCAGCAGAACATGGATAAGTATTGGGAAACTGCTCCTATGGCGGAGTGCATCCATTCGCTGATTCTGCCGATTTACAATAGCAATATCTCCATCGACTTCATTGAAGAGCCGAAGACGTTTAACTATAAGATGTCTGACCGCTTCGTTGAAAAGGTTACTGCGGTCCTGGAAGCTAAGTACGGTGAAGGGAATGTTTTCGTTTCCAAGCAGGTCGTCCCTATGCAGACGATGCTTACGAATTGGGGCGAATTTGCAAAGCAGGAGTCTGAGTGCATCAAAGGGAACTACCGTTACTATAAGGGCAAGTGGGACACTCAAGAATTTGCCGCAAACGGTATCATGCTTCCCCTCTTTGGTGTTCCTGTTGGCATCAAAGCCAAGATTCCCCGCGTCGTCAAACTGGCAGACCACTATGATATGTTGAAGACTTTGACGAACACGTACTTTGATGTCCCCGACTTCTATCAGATGGTTTCCGAATGCATTCCCGGGGCAGGCTCTGCGAAAATGCGCCCTTATCTGCTTGATATTGACCAGGCGTTTGCCCGGCTCAATTATCTCCTTGATATGTATCTGAGTATTCTCTCCCGGGAGAGCCGCGAAGCATTCGATGAGGTATGCGCAAAAATCAAGAAGCGCTATGGAACATCCGGCGAAAGAGGTGGTTCTGCATGGGCGAATATATGGGTCAAGCCATCGACGCTGGCTTGACAGAAGAAAATTTTGCATCTTACAATCTGCGAAATATTTACAGCAGAATCACAGAGAAACGGTCTATTTTTCTGAGTATCGATGCTCTTGATATGGTATCGAATTCCGGAGCCCCATACCCATGCATGAAGGTAAGCATGTCGAACATTGACCTGCAGAAAGGAAAAGGCGACCGTGCGGACACAGAGATGTTTTTTATCCCCCTGCAGCGGTTCTTGCTTCTATGTCACGATGTTCTATCTGGCAACATGGTTAAGCAAAAAAAACTTGCCATGAAGTCTGGAACGAAAGGCACCATCTATTTTGAGCAAAAAGGCGGCGGGAAAAACATCTCCGGCGAGATTCTCGCAAGGCGTTTTTCTGTTGTCGATGGCCTTGGCGATGCGTATTTTGCGTTTTTAGGGTCGGTCACACCCGCATCCTTTGGGAAGAACGGAAGCGTTGTTCCCAATGCAGGTGCTTCTCCGAAACTGAGCCTCTTCATGAACATGCCGAACGATGAATTGAAAGAGTTCTGCTTGATTGGACAGGCTTATGCGCAGGAATACATCCACGCAGAATTTCAACGGCGTATGCCTATCATCCGCAACGAACGAGAGACTTACACCAGAAAGAGGCTGAAAAGTGATTAAGAAGTTTGCTCCTGTCCGCGCTCTCACCTCTAAAGAGGATGAACCTGAGCATCAGAAGGCAGAGAATATACAGGAAGCGGAGGACTCTGGCGATAAAAAGAAGAGACGTCCTTGGTATATTCGTATACCGTTGAAGTTCGCCATCAATCTTATCCGTCTGCTTATTGCATTGGCGTTACTTTCGTACCTTTTGTCTTTTGTCGGGAAAATGTGATTTGTAAATTAAGGCGCTCTATTTGATGCCTATAAGGAAGGTGTTGTTTTATGGGACAAAAAGTTTGCCCCACCTGCGGCACGCAAGTGGTCGCAGATGCGAAATTTTGCTTTCAATGCGGTTATAAATTCCCACCGCCCCAAACAAACTGCCCGAATTGCGGAGCAGAACTACCTGTGCCTGGTGCAAAATTCTGCCCGTACTGCGGAACATCAATAGGGGCGCCTACAGAACCGGCTCCCTCTGCAAATGCGGTCCCTCCAGTGCAGCCGGTCCAACCTACACCGCCTCCACAGGCGCCCGATGCGCCTTATGTTGAGCCGGCACCTCCCTCCCCTGTCGCTCCTCCAGTAGCACAACCGCAAGTTACTCCTCCCGCACCGAAAGCACAACCTGCAACGGTCGCTCCCGAGGAAGGAATATACTACGAAGACGAAGAAGAGCAGGAGGAAGAAAAGCCTCACAAGAAAAAATTTGGCTTTGGAAAGAATAAGGCAAAGCGTGAATACCCAGAGCAAACAGAGCCTGCTGATGAGGAAGAATTCATTGACCCCAATCAGTATTTCGCGCAGCAGCAACAGGCACAACCTCAAATCCAGCAACCTGTTGCCGCCCCTCAACAGCAGGTCCCGTATCAGGCGCCGCAGTCTCAGCCCGAACCTGCACCTCAGTCACAGCCTCAGCAACCCCCTCAGGCACAAGCATGGCAGCAGCCTCAGGCTGTACAGGGCTGGCCGCAAACACCTCCCACGCAAGGCTGGCCTCAGACGCCTCCTGCGCAAGGTTGGCCGGCTCAGCCGCCTATGCAGGGTCAATGGCCTGCGCAGAACGGTTGGGGCCCGGTGCAGACGCCGCCTCAGCAGCCCGATGAAGCGCAAATGAATCCCCTTGACTATTTGTCCCAATCTAAACGGGCAAAGCCCACTACTCAGGAAATATCCGAGGATGAATACTACGAGGATGAGGAGGACGAAGAAGTTCCCTCTCCTAAGGCTTCCAAAAAGGCGAAAAAGGCCAAGAAGAGCAAGCGCGGTAAGGCATCCAAAGCAGATAAAGATAGCAAGAAACGGGAGAAGTTCCAAGAGCTTGCCAACAGGGACGAGTATTACTCCGACCGTTATCCCATTGATAATGAAGAAGGAATCGACAGTGGCCGTAACATCCAATGGGTGCCCCTGATTCTTGGTGGTGCCGGAATCCTGATTTTCGCATATCTCTTGGTCCAGCTGCAGTCACTTCTCATGTGATATTTTGGCGGCCAGGCAATGCGCCTGGCCGCCATTCTCAAAGGAGGCCATATGGTCGTTGTATTTGTAAACAGTCTTGAGAGAGCTATGCTGTTGGCTACGCGACTGGATGGCGTAGCCTTGAAAGGAACTGACGTCCGCATTCGTGCGGATAACTATAATGAGCACAAAGAGGACATGAAGGACGAATTGCTTTCGACCGGCTATCTGTGTTCTTACTTCCACGGAAACCAATACCTCTTTGTGTATTCAGACGGGCTGATTTCGCTTCCGAGCAAAATGGTTGACTATGACCCTTCCTATTCCAAAATTCTTAATAGGCCAGTGCCATTTCTCCCATCCCCTATGGAACGAAGAACGGTTGATACGTCGTTTGATGAACGTATTCCCGTATACAAAAGGATTTACGAAGACGCCTTAAAAGTAATAAATGCTGCAACATTTGACATGGACGGAGAATTAGCCTTTTTCCAGTTCCAACGGGCGATGGAAACTCCAAAGCTGTATCAGCGCGTCAATATTAGAATGCTCGAAGAAACCTCAATTTATTCCTGCTTCAATGCCCCACAAGACGGGACGTCTCATCAAGTGTTCTCTTTGTGCTGCCAGTTATGGGAGCGTTTTTCGTGGCTCGTTTCCTGTAATGTTACCGACGCGATTGCCCAATACTCCGAGAACCATCTTCTCCTGCCTGCCGGCTTTATGGAAGCGATGGTTCTGTTTTCAATCAAGGACGCAAATGATGCGGGCCCACGCTATTTACTAAGGACATCGGACGGACAGTTTTCCTTTGAGGGGACACTTTATACTCCTGACAACGGAGTGAAAAGTGCCGTTATAAAGGATGCCGTTGTCCATCGAGATAGACAGGCAATCATCCGTCTCTTCAATGTCTTCACACTGCAAGCAGCCGCTGCCCGGCGCCTTAAAATTCTCCCGAGCGAAACACTTCGCCGCGCAAATGCGCTATATGATTTAGGCTTTATATCTTTCCCGTCGTACAGCGACGCCATCCCTTGGCAAATGAAGCTGGACTACACCAAAGCATGCTCCGTCATCAATATGAACCCTGTATTCCAAGGACAGTTCATCCCACGTGACGTAGAACTGTTCCGTGATTGGGACGAGCAGGAGGATGCATTTGGTCAAACGGGTATCATTGTGACGCCCCGGCAGGATGTGCAGTCTCTGCCGAGTGACTTACGTCAGTTATACGAACTTATCTGCCAAAACAATATCGATGCTATAAAGCGCTCCAGAACTGAGTACATCATCTCTCTCGCCCTCGATGTAGATGGGAAAAACGTTGATTTCCAAGCAGCATATACAGCAGAAGGCACTCAAATTCCCAAGTTGGATGCACAGATGCTTGCGGGAAAGAGATGTACCGTGTCGCCCACAGAAGCCAAAAAGGCCGTTTATCTCTATGATATATTGGACTCTGCCTGCAAGAAACTCAAAAACTCGTTTTTGCCGGACCAGAAGGAGTTAAGCAGAACTATCGAAAACCTTATCGCGTGGAAGCAGATAAGTGTTGGTCAAGATATGTCAGTTTCCCTTACTGCCTTTGGCAAGTCTGCCTGTAGGTATCTATCCATGTCACAGTTGGCCAAAGAGGAAGACTCTGTCGTTTGGCCTAATCGCCTGTCTACTGTACTGACCGGAGACGCATCCCCTGCTACATACAAAGCAGATATCGATGCTTTTGTAACTGACCTGTGCTGCGAGGTTCAAGATGCCGCAAACGAGCTCAATGCCTGCGGCGGCGTTATGCTGAGCGAATGCCGTTGCCCGATGTGCCAATCCAAAGGTAGCAAAGACTCTAATAACGAATGGCATTGCTCGAATTCCTCGTGTCATTTCAAAATTCCTGGGCAGCTATTCGGACACACAATGTCCAACTTGGACATTGTGCAGCTTCTCACCCGACATAGAACATCCTCTATCCGGGATTTCCAGTCTAACAAGGGTGCCTATGCGGCTCGTCTCATTGTCACAACCAGAGGGAAGATTGAGAGAACCTTCCTCTCCCCTTACAAATGCCCACTGTGCGGCGGAGAACTGTCGGAATATATGTGGGGTGTTAAATGCAAAACATCCGACTGCTCATTCTCTTTGAATAAGTCAATCTGCAAATACGAGTTGACGGATGATGATGAAGCAGCTCTCCTTTCCATGCAGAAAACGAAGCCCCTCCACCTGACCAACAGCAAGGGGAAAGAATTCGTTGCTCTCCTTTATTTGGACGAACATGACGGTTCAGTAAAGTTTGAGTTCCCATCCAAAACAGGAAGAAGCAAATAGTCCATCTCCGTTGAGATGCGATGCTGTATTGCGTTATACCCCCAATGGTTCGTTTCGGTGGTATAATATGGGTATAATTGAACTTCCCGTAAAAATACGGGTACAAAATACTTTTCAGCGGCCTCCATCTTAATTATCGTGACAGGCTCTTCATGCTGCTTAGAGGCTGTTTTCTAAATACCCCATCATTTAGAAAACAGCCATCCTTTGCAACGGGGATATGTATGTATGGCAGTATTTTCATGGCCTGTTTTGACTATCCACGTATCAGCTCGTATTGTGAAAACTTTCATGAGCCAGTCCCTTTTTCCCTTGACTACCCACGTGCCTTGTGGTAATATCATAAATGTAAAGTCTCTCTCTTGCTGCTTTTGCAGTTCGTCTCTTTTTGCCTTATTATAGGTATCGTTTCTATATTTTGATTAAAGTCGTCTTTATACCCATGTGGGTGTGAGGGCGATTTTTTACATATAAGCCAAGAAATTGGCGAGCAGGAGGATGTTGATGTCCCCCTGTATTTTTTATGAAAGGGGTGATAGGTATGGCTCATCAGGCAAAGAACCTTATTGGAAAATCTAAGATTTTTCGAGTTGGAGTGCTTACGGATCCTCCCACTCAAGAGGCAATTCTTAAGGAATACCTCGATTCCGGGGAAATCCGAAAGACGCCTTTTCTCTGTTTTGAGATAGAATCTGAAATTCCAATTGGGGACACTGTGCCATGGAAGGAAAAAACAAATGTCATTTTATACGGCGAAGAACCGGTCAAAATGTGGAAAGCACTTGAACCTGTGCCTGGTGACAATATCATCCTGGAGCATCCTGTGGCGTATGTAAAAAACGGCGTTCTTTGCTGCCGCGTTACATCACCGGATGAGTTCCAGGTCATTCACCATGCAGAATGGTCTGCGGGGGCAGACACAAAAGACTTTATTGAAATGGCGGATGACTTCTTCAAGAGGTTGTTCGCTGAAAATTTATCAAATGAAGGAGAGTAATTATGGCTACTAAACCGAAATACTACACAAGCGCTGTTCAATGGTTAATGGGATTAACCACGAGCAAAGAAAGATACCCAGAGCCGTGGCGGTCCATGCCCAATGATGTGTTCAATGATTCCCGCAAGATTGGAGCAACTGGTGATTTCCTTGGCGTATCTTTGCCCAGAATCTTCAATTATCTGACGTCTGGCGAAAATTCTTTCGGATTTATCCCTCCTGCAACGGTAATGGTAGAATATCATTCCGAGTCAAAGGGAGACGTCCGGGTATACCGCTATGATGCAGAAGGGCGTTCTCTGCAAGGAGCGCAGCTGGCAATCGACAAGGGAATTCCTACAGGAACACACGTCATCGACTATTCAACAGGTAGAGATAGTGGGTCCGGTGCTTCCCCTTTAATGGCCATCGTGCTCGGTGAGCTCATTGCAGCAGCAAAAGCCGTTGACCATGATGTCTGGGAAGATATTTGGGAAAACTTGGCTCTTGCATTTTCCCGCCCTGTAGAGGATGACACGCTTGAACCTTGGGGACAGGCTGCTGAGGCTATTTACAAGAAAATCAATGAGGTGAACTACATCCAGGGCTTTTCTTCGGACTATCTTATCGGCCGGCTTTCCATCGATGATATCCTCAGCGATGCCCGTCGGTGCATGCCACTGACCTATGAGAACGCTGGCTTTGATGCCGCTGTTCGAGCAGGGACGGCAACATCTGAAACTGCGACTGCAGCAAGAGCTATTCTTTCCATTATCAATTCCGGAACGAAAGAGCCCCCGTACGCTTTGAAAGGTGTTGCAGGAGTAAAAGCAGAGGCAGAAGTTGAGTCTGACCCTTCGGGGGATGAAGATGCCAGCGATGCCATGCGCATGAAAATTCTGGAAAGCTATCGTGAAGAGTTGCAGTTGGATATCCACGAACTCACACACGCTGAAAAGGATATGATTCCGAAGGTGGACCCGCACTATGTGGTTCCTGCCGATTTGCTTTCAGCTGCTCGCGCTATTAAGCGTGATTGGAAGTATCCCGGCCTTGGATTGGCGCCGAACTTCATTCTGGAAGGCGATGCTGGTTCCGGTAAGACCACCGCTTCTATCTTCTGGGCATATGTCTTCGGCATTCCTCGTACCAAAATGACGATGAACCCCACGTTTGAAAGTGCCAACTTGATTGGCGCCTTCTACCCGGTGTTCCGCGACATTGAGGATTGGAACATTTCTGCCGCTGACATGACTGTCATCAAGAAGGTCAAGGAGTTGGTCGAGAAAGAGGAGTATACCGGGCACTATACGCCCGGCGCAAAAGACTTGCTCACGTCTATTCGGCGCGGGCTGGCCGCTCCTGAGGTCCGCAGTCTTATCTGTGAAGCCTATGACATCCCATCTCAGACAGACGTTGCATTCGACCCTGATAGCGCATGGGAGCGTCTTGGACACAAGACGGAATGCCCTGATGACGAAGAGGTCGCGGCAGCAGTTAATTCCGCCATCGAGGACAAGGTATATCGGCTGACCGGTATCATGAACGAACAGGCGGATAAGGGCTCTGTCTCTTATCAGTTTGTCATGTCTGAGCTGCTGAAGGCTTTCCAGAATGGCTGGCTCGTAGAAATTCAGGAAGCTGCTTCTGTTCTGCGTCCCGGCGTACTTACGGAACTGAACTCCTTGCTGGAGCCTGATGGACGTATTGAGCTCCCGAACGGGACCTGCATCCATCGTCATCCTGACACCATCGTGGTTATTACAACGAACAGAGGATATGCCGGTAACGTGGAACTCAACGAGTCCCTGCGTGACCGCTGCATGTTCGGTATCAAGATGGACTCCCCTTCGGCTGAAGACATGGCGAAGAGAGCAATGGCGCGTACCGGTATGACGGACTACCCCATTGCTCTGGAAGCTGCCAGAGTTATCAAAGCCATTGAGAGTGAGGCAAAGTCCAGATGCATCAAGGGTTCCTTTGGTATGCGTAGCCTGTTGGCTTGGATGATGGATTTGAAGCGTGGCGACTACAGCGAAGATACGTTCATGTGGAGAGTCGTTTACAAGATGACGACCGACGACGATGACGTGGAAACGCTTCGCGCCTGCTACCGTGCAAATTCAAAATTCGCTGCCAGAACTTCCCGCGATAAGGCAGCGAAAGCGGCGAAGATTTAATTAAAACAGGCGGACAGATTGGTTTTCCATATCTGTCCGCCTCCATTCTAATCTAACGTAAAGGAGAGTAATTATGAACTCTGCTCGTAGAGTAAGACAGCTTATGGCGGATATGACAGTCCCCGATAAGAAGATTTTTGGCAGTATCTCATTTGGCAACTATCTTCGTACGTTGCTGTCTATCCCCTGCCGTACTATTGGCAGGAAGGTTCCTTCTGTCCTCATGCATTTCCCTGCATCCGCTACATCCCTAAAGGGTAAAGCACTTGCCTTCTGGGATGGGACACGCATTTGTATCGACTCGGAGAATTCCATTGTTACGAAACTTCCAACGAGAGAATATAAGGCTGCGGCTCTGATTGGATGTCTTGTCCATGAGTACGGTCATTACCGCTTCACCGATATGGCTGGCAGACAAACCGCCCTAACAAAACTCTCGATTGGAAAGTGGTATCCGAAACTCCCTGAAGAACTTCCTGATACTCAGGAAGGCTACAGACAGGAAGTTGAGGAATTCATCGAGGCAAACAAGGAGGAACATCCGGAGAGGGTCAACAAGCTCATCCACGTCTGGCATGATATTTACAATATCATGGAAGATGGCTACATAGAAGAATGCCTGTACCACTGCATGAGCGGCATCCTCGTTGATGGGCTTAATTCGCTTCGCTATTTTCAGAAGGAATCCGCAATGGCTCTGAAAGACATGCTCCCAGGTATCGGTAAGGATTTCGATATGTACGATGTCGTGTCGTCCTTGCTTCTTATGTATTGCAAATTCGGCACGCTTAAATGCAATTGGGATAATCCCGAAGAAAGCGAAAGCGAGCCGGTTCAGTGGATTGCAGAAGCCAGAGCCTACGTAGACCAAGTCCTGTATGTTTCTTCGACGACGCGGCGTCTGAAGGGTGTCCATATGACGTTCCTCTCTCTATGGCCCATTATCAAAGAACATATTGAACACATGCCTGACCCCTCCTCTGATGGAGATGGCGGCTCTGATTCTTCCGTAACGGATGGCAGTAAACGTACCGCAGGTATGATGCGCTCGTCTTCTTATGGGGGGTCTCCGAGCTTAAAGCCTGTCCCTGTGGAGGATGGCGAGGATACCGGTAAATCAGGTTCTCGAACGTCACGCAAGGAAACGGCAAAACACCTTGCTGGAAAGGATAAGACCTCGAAGGATAGCGATGGAGGCTCCGATGAGGATGATTCTGAAACGGGAGCGGATGGAACGTCCGATTCCGCAGATGGTGAGTCTTCTGACAGCAGTGATGCTCCCGGCAAGGATGAAAGCACCTCCGCCGCCGGTGAAGGCGAAGACGGTGACGAATCCGAATCGGATGATAAGGCATCTCCTTCTGAATCCGAGGATAAGGATGGAACCGAGAAGGATAGCGAAGGTGAAGACATCGCCGGCGGTGACGCAGACGGTAAGGAAGAAAGCGAGAGTCATCCCGATGCAGAAGAGCATTCTTACTCGGATGAAGACGGTGAGCTCGATATGCCGGACGACCCGGACGAAGGCTCCGATATGACGATGGAAGATATCGAGGAGAGCTTTAGCGCCTCCGAAATTGAAGCCACTATGCGTCGCATCGAAACGGAGATTAAGGAAGAGTCAGCTATCGACACAGTCAACGAAGAATTGACACACGAATTAGAGTCCGAAGCGATGACGCTCGATTATGGTGCGGCCCATCGGGGGATTCGCCCCACTGTTGAGCGAGTGGCTAAGGTC
>UMHI01015119.1_pt1 | contig 17517 bp, 15 predicted proteins | sample 1965481 | NCBI WGS metagenome assembly UMHI01 (sample SAMEA4836093, study PRJEB28245) | human gut metagenome | biome: gut microbiome; material: fecal sample | place: Denmark | collected 2008 | reverse complement strand
GGCACTGTTCATCAACAGCGTCATATTGGTGGCCATCATGTTGGGATGTGCGCGTTGGTATAAACGTCACGAAGTGAGCGAAGGGGCACCTAAAGGAGGTGTGGGCATGATAGAGGCTTTGGTGGTCATGATAAACGATGAAGTCATCAAAGGATGTATCGGGGAAGACTACCGGAGATACGCCCCCTATTTGCTGACCGCATTCTTTTTCGTTCTGGTTAACAACCTGATGGGTATTCTTCCAATCTTTCCGGGAGGAGCTAACGTCACGGGAAACATTGCCATTACATTGGTATTGGCATTGTGCACCTTTCTCTTCACCAACATCTACGGAACAAAAGCCTATTGGAAGGATATTTTTTGGCCGAAAGTCCCCTTATGGTTGAAAGTTCCCGTGCCTCTCATGCCGATGATCGAGCTATTCGGAATTTTCACCAAACCATTTGCATTGATGATCCGTCTGTTTGCCAACATCATGGCCGGGCACGCAGCCATCCTAAGTTTGGTAGCCATCATCTTCATCACGGTGAAGGCCGGTCCGGTCATCAACGGTTCCATGACAGTCATATCCGTATTGTTCGGCATCTTCATGGACCTGTTGGAACTTCTCGTAGCCTTCATCCAGGCGTATGTATTCACCATGTTGTCGGCTGTGTTCATCGGCCTGTCACGTATTAAAGAAGAGAATTAAAAAGAACTATTAGAAAATCAAGTATAACCCTTAAAAACAGAAACATTATGTTATTATCCATTTTATTACAAGCTATCGGAGGTATAGGTCTTACCAAGTTGGGTGCAGCGATTGGCGCTGGTATTGCCGTTTTGGGCGCAGGCATAGGTATCGGACGCATCGGCGGGTCGGCCATGGACGCCATCGCACGACAGCCGTCGGAATCCAACAACGTGCGTATGAACATGATCATCGCGGCAGCTTTGATAGAAGGTGTAGCCCTCATCGCCATTGTCGTTTGTCTTTTGACATTGTTCCTCTAAACCGTTGTTGCTTATGGGACTGCTAACCCCGGATCCGGGTACATTGTTCTGGATGGTGATTATATTCGGAATCGTATTCTTCATCTTGGCTAAATACGCATTTCCTGTCATCACCGGAATGGTGGACAAACGGAAACAATACATAGACAGTTCGTTGGAGGCTGCCCGCCAGGCCAACGAGCAGTTGCAGCAGGTGAAAGCCGAAAGCGAAGCACTGCTGGCACGGGCGCACGAAGAGCAGACCGCCATACTGAAAGAAGCTTCCGCCACGCGCGACCGCATCATCGCAGAAGCGCGCGAACGGGCACGCACCGAAGCTCGGAAAGCCCTGGACGAGACCCGCCACCAGATTGCTGCGGAAAAAGAAAGCGCCATCAACGACATACGTCGGCAAGTGGCAATACTGTCCGTAGATGTAGCTGAAAAGGTGTTGCGTAAAAAACTGTCTGATGATAAGGAACAGCTTGAATTAGTGAACAGACTGTTGGACGAAGTTAAATCAAACAACGACATTGAATAATGGATATAGGAATTATTGCAAGACGTTATGCCCGCGCATTGCTGCTCTTCGCGTGTGAGAACGGACACGAGACCTTGGTGTACGAACAGGCTCAACAACTCCTGTTCCAATACAACGAGCTTCCGGAGTTCCGCCACACGATAGAGAATCCGATGGTGAGCCGCACAGAGAAAATAAAGCTCCTGCACAATGCTACCGCCGGAGCTGACACATGCGAAGAGCTGACCAAATTTTTCTATCTGCTACTTGAAAAAAGGCGCGAAAAGCTGTTGGCTTTCATCCTGCATTCTTTCTTATTCTTATATCGGAAAAAGAAAAAAATACGTCAGGGAAAACTTGTCACGGCTATGCCGCTACCGGAGGAAACCCTCAACGAACTGAAAGCGCTCATCCTGAAACGCTATCGGGGACGTACGGTGGAATTCAAAACCAAAGTAGACCCCGGTATCATCGGCGGTGGCATTCTGGAAATCGGCTATTGGAGAATCGATGCCAGCATAGCCGGACAGTTGAAACGCGTGAAGAAACAGTTCATTGAGAAAAACAGAAGAATCGTATAACGAAAAGGAAACAAGAATATGCCAGATAAGATAAGACCCAGCGAGGTTTCGGAGGTATTGCTCCAACAGCTCAAAGGAATCAACACGTCTATCCAGTTCGACGAAGTGGGTGCCGTGTTGCAGGTCAGCGACGGCGTGGCACGTATTTATGGGTTGCTCCATGCCGAGGCCAATGAATTATTGGAATTTGAAAACGGAGTGATGGGCGTAGTGATGAACCTGGAAGAGGACAACGTGGGTGCCGTCCTCTTAGGAGCCACAGACCTCATCAAAGAGGGCATGATCGTGAAACGTACGGGACGCATCGCGTCCATACGGGTCAGCGAGAACATGCTGGGACGTGTCATCGACCCGTTGGGCGTTCCTTTGGACGGAAGAGGTACCGTAGGAGGAGAACTTTTCGAAATGCCGTTGGAACGCAAAGCTCCCGGGGTCATTTACCGCCAACCGGTATCGGAACCCTTGCAGACAGGCATCAAGGCCATCGATGCCATGATTCCTATCGGACGGGGACAACGTGAATTGATCATCGGCGACCGCCAAACGGGAAAGACCGCGATAGCCATCGACACCATCATCAACCAACGCTCCGCCTACGAGGCGGGCAAACCGGTGTACTGCATCTATGTGGCCATCGGGCAGAAAGGCTCCACCGTGGCCAACATCGTCAACACGCTGCGTGAAAAAGGTGCCATGGACTACACGGTGGTCGTTGCCGCCACGGCTGCCGACCCGGCCGCATTGCAATACTTCGCACCGTTTGCCGGGGCAGCCATCGGGGAATATTTCCGCGACACCGGCCGCCATGCCTTAGTCGTATTCGACGACCTTTCCAAACAGGCCGTAGCCTACCGCGAAGTTTCGCTCATCCTGCGCCGCCCGTCGGGCCGCGAAGCTTACCCCGGCGACATCTTCTACCTGCACTCCCGCCTGTTGGAACGTGCAGCCAAAATCATCAACCAACAGGAAGTGGCCGAGCAGATGAACGACCTGCCGGAAAGCCTGAAAGGAAAAGTGAAATGCGGAGGTTCGCTCACGGCACTCCCCATCATCGAGACACAGGCAGGCGACGTATCCGCCTACATCCCTACGAATGTGATTTCCATCACCGACGGACAGATATTCCTCGAAACGGACTTGTTCAACCAAGGCTTCCGTCCGGCCATCAATGTAGGTATCTCCGTATCCCGTGTGGGCGGCAGCGCGCAAATCAAGAGCATGAAGAAAGTGGCCGGTACACTGAAAATCGACCAGGCGCAATACCGTGAACTGGAAGCTTTCTCCAAGTTCAGCAGCGACATGGATTCCGTGACCGTCATGACCATCGACCGCGGACGAAAGAACAACCAACTGTTGATACAACCCCAGTACTCCCCAATGCCGGTAGGCGAACAAGTCGCTATCCTCTATTGCGGTACGCACGGACTGATGCGCGATATACGTATTGACCAGGTCATTGCCTTCCAGCATGAATTTCTGGAAAGCCTGCGCACGTCGCACCGTCAGGATGTGTTGGAGGTTTTAGAAGGCGGAGTCATCAACGAACAAGTGACCAAAGTCATCGAAGATGTGGCTCAGTCCACTCTTCTGTTATTTAAAAACTGATAGACCATGGCATCATTAAAAGAAGTAAAGGGCAGAATACTCTCGGCCAATAATACGCTGAAGATTACGTCGGCCATGAAAATGGTGGCTTCCGCCAAGCTGCACAAGGCACAAGAAGTCATCGAAGGCATGTTGCCCTACGAACGGCAGATGTCGGCCATCATGACCCACTTCTTGCAAACCGGCGGTAAGGCAGAATCGCCCTTTGCCACTCAACGGGAGGCAAAGCGCATCGCACTGGTCATATTCTCGTCCAACAGCAGTTTATGCGGCGGATTCAACTCCAACGTCATACGCGCTTACCATCAGTGGTTGGACGGACACGCGCAAATGGCAAAGGAAAACCTCGTCATCTATCCCATAGGGAGAAAGATTGCGGACGCAGTGAAAAAATCGGGCTTTACCCCGGCCGGAGATTACACGCACATGGCCGACAAGCCTAATTATACGGAATGTGAGAAACTGGCTGCGGAACTATGCGAACGTTTTTTGTCGGGCGACATAGACCGGGTAGAGCTTATTTACCATCACTTTAAATCTGCCGGTTCGCAGGAACTCGTCAACACGGTATATTTACCGATAGATTTGTCTGCCATGACCGAGGCTCCGGACGGCAACCATCAGCCGGACTACCTGATAGAACCTTCGGAAGAGGTTTTATTGGCCAAACTGATTCCGGAGGTGTTGAAACTGAAAGTCTATACCACGCTTTTAGACTCCAACGCATCCGAACATGCCACACGAAGCATGGCCATGCAGATAGCCACGGACAATGCCAACAACTTGATACAGGACCTAACCGTCGTGTACAACAAAGGACGCCAACAAGCCATCACCAACGAACTGTTGGACATCATGGGCGGCACCATGGCATGACACACCACGCTCCGCAACTTTTAAAAACAGACCGGGCATACCAAGAGAAATTCCTCTGTATGCCCGATCATTTTTTCCAGATTCCTCTATCGCCCTCGCCTGTGTTTCCTACTCTTATGTTACAGACCTAAAAAAGACATTCGGAAGGATATTTGCAACAACCTGATAATTAACGTTATAAAAATCTGCACCAAAAGATTTTTCATTCTCAGCCGAATGATTTTTCAATCTCCTGAGATTGATTTTCCGTTCTGCGACAAACGGTTTTACAGCCTCCTGCCTGCTTTTCAGCGACGCGGCGCAGGATGCTGTCTTTGTCCCTGAAAACGCGGACGACTTCCCATGTCCGGACGTTCATAAAGCTGTTGCACCTGTCTCATCGTCAACACTTTCTTAAACTTGTCATAGTAGCTTTTCTGCACGTCCAACCGTCTCTCCTGAGCCGAAAAACGAGCCTTTATGTTCTCATCTATATCTTTATCCGATTGTGCCGCCTGACTTCCCATTTTCTTTCCGGGTATGCGGCATTCCGCCAACTTTTGCATGTATTCCTCGTAAAGGGGAATGAATTTTGCCGATGTTTCGTCGTCCAACATCAGTTTCCCGGCCATCCTTTTGGCCATCTGTCCGGGATCCGTCCGCATACGCGGCGCGTTTCCGCCCTCTTGGGCTGACAATGTGCTTCCGGCCAACAAAGCAAAACATGCGGCCACCATCCATTTTCTCATAGTTGTTTCCTTTTTAATTAAACCATTCTTTTTTGTTTCACAGAAGTATGACCCGTTTCCGGGCTTAAGGTTTACTCCTGAAAACTTTTCCCCTACTGGATATAACAAGTTTTAACAAGCCCTACACTGTACGGCATACGCAAAGGGCCGGTTCCGTCCCCTTGCGAAACCGGCCCTTTTTACGGGGAAACCCTTATGCAAACCGTATCATTTCATCACAAATGTATTATAAGAATGCGCCGCCAATTCAGCAGACAAGCTCTTCTCTCCTATCTTGACGACCAAAGGAGAAGCCTCGTCCTTGAAATTTCCGGCAACGACCACATACTTACCCTCCGGTGTCTGGCATACCAATACCGGCATCCTGTCTTCACCCTGTGCCTTGTAAGCCACCACACGTGTGCCTTTCGAGATAAAATTACTGTAATGCTTCACGGCAAAATACTCCGGTGTATAAGTAAACTTGCGGGTTTTGGAATCCACGCGAATGAGCGCGTTCTGCTTCCATCCCCACGGGCTCTCGCCATTGTCGGCCAAGATGAAATTCCAGAAAGTGTATTCGTTGCACCCGTTGCCTAAGTAATGGTTCATCAGTTCAAAGGTATGTTCGCCTGCCCCCCAGTCGAAGCTGCCCCATCCGCATTCGCTTTCCGAACATATATAGTTCCACCCAGGATGTTCCTTGCGTAGCACGGGGAGCGACTCGCGGCCTTCCCATTGGAATGCCATGCCGCTAACGTATTCCTGCAACTTCGTGTCGGAAGCAATCTTCTGCACATAGTCCACACGGTTAGTGTTGAACGTCCCGAGATAAAGCTTCACCTCCGGATGTTTTTGTCTGAGCGTGGGACCCAGATAGTCACGATTGAACCGCACCGTTCCCTCGGCCGTCCATGCACAACCAGGGTAAGGCGTGTAGCTGTATGCCTCGTTCTGATATATCACCATGTCGATATTCACCCCCTGTTCCTTGTAAGCGTCGATAAACTTACAGAAATAATTGGCGTACGCCTGCAAGTAACGCGGATCTTGTATAAAGTAGTCCGTGGTGGCCAACTGGCGTGGGAACTTATCCCCTCTCTTGCCGACCAGTTTCATTTCGTCGGGATCCACCTTATCGTTCACATTACCGTAAAGGATGTAGTTCATCTTTTCGGGCATGTTATTGAACTTGCTGCCCAGTACAGGATAATCACCATTGATTTTCATCCAACTGGGAGGGCACCATGGAGATATCCAGAACGTCAAATCAGGGTTATACTTCTGTGCCGCACGTATGAAGGGAATTATTGTCTGCTTGTCTCGGTCGATGTTGAAATAACGCAGTTCTAAATCCCCTTCCACCTCGTCGCAGCTATACCAGGACCGGGCATAGTCGTTGGCGTTCATGGAAATGCGGCCACGGGAAAAACGCAAATCGCCATCCGGTGAAAATACCTTCTTCAAGATTTCATCCTGCTCATCACGGGTCAATATCCCCAATGCGTCCCAGTCCAATTCGTTAAACGTGGCAGCCCATGCCTTGAACTCCACGATGGGCTTCTCATCTTCGTCCACCGTCACCAAGGGATTCCCGGCCTTCTTGGCCATCTTCACGACAGAGGTTTGCCACATGTTGTCTTCCGTGCTCGAGTACCACGTAAACGACTGTGCCAATGTTCCGGCAGACCACGCCGCCAGACAACCGCATGCAAAAAGCATTTTGATTTTTTGTTTCATAATAGTTAAAAATTGGGTTAATGAATAACGGTTACAAATCTAAAACTTCTGTCGGAATAAACATCTGATATAAATCAGAAAAAACGGGCTTTCGCCCGTTTTCTTCTTAAAAAGACTTAAATCCAAATTCAGTTCTTATGTGTCATAATCTCCAAAACCTTACGGTCGGTTTCGTTCATGGCTTCAGCCCCGATACTGGTCAAGTTGTGTATGCTCTTATCCACATCATCGTCGATAATGCCTTCCACACTGCTCACACACTTCTGTTGCATGGCCAACATGGCTGACAATACAGCCGTAGAAACCCCGCTCGTCAATTTCAATGCGCAACTCGGTTTGGCTCCATCGCAAATCATCCCGGTAAGGTTCGCTATCATATTCTTTACGGCGTATGAGACTTGCTCGTACTTTCCTCCCATCAGATAGGTGATGCCACAGCTCGATCCCGTGGAAGCCACCACGCATCCGCACAATGCCGACAGGACCCCCAGACTTTGCTTGATATAGATGGCTGTCAGATGGCTCAGCATAAGCGCACGGATAAGTTCTTCGTCCGTATTGTGGTTCTCTTCGGCAAAAACCACGACCGGCATCGTAGCGCAAATCCCCTGGTTGCCGCTTCCAGAATTGCTCATCACCGGAATCATAGCCCCAGCCATGCGGGCATCGCACGCACATGAGGTGCTCGACAGGATATGAGAGAATATCGTATCCCCCATAATACCACGCCCCAAAGGACGGCTCAGCGTCTTGCCCAACTCATGTCCGTAGCACCCTTTCAAAGCCTGTTGGGAGGCAGATTCGTTCAAGCGGCGTGCTTCCCGGATAAATTCGATTTCTTCCAACGGTGCCTCTACGGAAAAATCGTACACTTTACGCAAGTTGAGTTCGCATTCGTCTTCTCCGGATTCCTCTCCTTGAGGCATACGGTTGTCCAACAGCACTTGCCCGTCTTTCTCCACATAAACGAAATGCGTGTGCTGACCGGCGATGACAGCCGTAACCCTATGGCCGGACTCACCATCCACTATGGCTTCGACATAAAGCTTTTCCGAAATGCCTTCTTTCAATGATATTTTGACACGCCGCTCCGCGATATATTGTTTTCCTTGTTCTACGTCGGCCGGCGTTACGTCTTTCAGCACCTCAAGTCCGTATGCAGACTTACCTGCCACTACGCCTAAAGCTATGGCTATGGGAAGTCCCACCATACCCGTACCGGGAATTCCCACCCCCATGGCATTTTTCAGTATATTCGCGCTGAGAAAGACGCCGGCAGCGACCGGCCTTTCTCCAAGCACCTCTGCCGCGCGGGCCACACAAAGAGATACGCATATAGGTTCTGTGCATCCCATTGCCGGCACCACCTGTTGCTTCACCAACCGGATGATGCGTTCCCGCTCCGTTTTTTCAATTTTCATATTTTATTCTTTTTCCGGCCCAAAGGTCATTCGTCTGCCAGTTCTTCATCTACATCCTTGATGTCCGCCTCAGGGGTATAGCTTCCGTAAAAAGTGTCATCTCCTGCCGTATCGCCCTCTTCTTCCGACTCCGAATCAGTTTCTGTGTCTTCGTCCACAATACGGCGGTTGCCGTCTTCGTCATATTCCGGTTCGGGCACAAAACGCAACTTCTCTACCGGTTCGCGCTTTTTGGCAAAAATAGCCTCTACCCATGTCCCTTTCGCAATCTCCAGTACTTCATACCCATCAGCAACCTTACGTTCCAACGTACCGCCCGCTGCATGAATGCGTGAAGCAGGCAAGGTTGTCGTACTAATGTCGAAAGCCGACTCTATAATGTCTTTTATCGTCAAAGATATGGAATCCCAACCACCGCCGAAATTACCTTCTATCAACTTCAGCAGGTCGGATGCCGTAATATGTTTAATGTTCTCATACGAGAGATCCGTAATCCGGCGGATCTCTTTCTTACGTATGGCCACGGCTCCTTTGCGTTTGTCCACACTGGGCAGAATGACATAATCTCCATTATTATACCTCATGACATCCCGGTCATCTTTCGGGTCGAAATGATACACGTCAAAAGCCAACCGGATGACGTTCAGCACTTTTTCCTCAGATGAAGAAAAACCTTCTTCCTTAATATCCTTTTGCCACAATTCCAAAAGCTCTTGGGCTTCCGTTCCCCATACATTACTGGCGTTCAAATCGAGAACCGACTCCAAATAGTAATTCTTCTTCTGCATATCCTTTCCTCTTTAATTTTTTGGCAAAAGTAATAAAATAAATACGTTCTACCACAAGTATTTTAAGAAAACGACGGGAATGTCCATAAAAAAAGTTACCTTTGGTCGTATTAATCTAATATCAATAAAAATAGAAACCTATGATGAAACCCTTATTGACAGTTTTGACGCTTCTCACGTCATCCACATGTATATGGGCCGACCCCATCGACCCGGAAAAAGCCAGGGAAATAGCCCAGGCATACATGTGTGGCAACCAGATTCCCGAAACCGTGGAAACCCTCGTGAACAAACGCAACAGTACCGACGGGTACGCGCCCCTCTATATTTTCAACAGGGGAAACCACCAAGGCTTTGTCATCATATCCGGAGACGACTGTATGCCTTACGTCTTAGGATACACCGAACAAGGAGATTTCGACCCGCAAACTCTCCCGCCCGCCATGCTCGACTGGTTGGAAGGATACAGCCAGATGATAGAAGCGGCACAAGCCCAAGGTTTAGGTCCGAGAGCGCAAGCACGGGCCAATGACAAAGAGAACATCGCTCCATTAGTCAGTGCACACTGGTCGCAAGGGGCACCTTACAACAACTTGTGCCCATTCCGTAAAGACGGAGGAGGCCGCGCGCTGACCGGATGTGTGGCCACGGCTGCCGCGCAAGTGGCATATTACTGGAGAAAAGAGCTGCCCGACCGTTCGCAGTATGACACACCGACTTACGGTTACGGCGATGCCCCCGTCACCGAATCGTTCCCGAAAGGGACTCCCTTGCAATGGGAACTGATGCAGGACAACTACGGAGGAAACACGCCCGAGGACATGAACACGGCCGTGGCTACGCTGATGGCCATCACGGGAACCTCCACCTGGCTCACCTACGGTTCGTCCACATCGGGACAAATCCGTGATTTGGTCAATACCTTCTCCGGACAATTCCTCATGGACAGCCGATGTACATACAAATCCGGCATCAGCCAGTCGGAATGGGAAGATATGGTGTACGACGACCTGGCAAAAGGTTGGCCCATCGTGTACAGCGGAGTATCCCCGACATCAGGCGGACATGCCGTAGTGGTAGACGGATACCGCGCCTCGGACAACCTTTTCCATTTTAATTTCGGATGGGGAGGACAAGGAGACGGGTATTACACTGTGGACGACTTGACGGGTATGAACGGATTCAACGGGCAGCAAGGCATGACCCATGCCATACATCCGCGTGCCTATTCTCTGGAAGGAGAAATCCGGACAAGCAAAATGTACACCCGCATGAAAAACGCCATCGAGGTGGAAATCACCAACCATGGCACCACGGACTACAAGGGGATATACCTTGCCATTGAGCGGAAAGAAGAGGAACCGGCAGACGTAAGCGATGCCAACCTGAGAGACGTGAACACGGTCGTCCCGAGCGGGGAAACGGTGACCGTGGAACTGACTTACCGGCCCAGCATCGCCGGGCCGTATTACATGTACCTCATGGACAGCAATGCGCGTATCCTGGCACGTCTGGCGACCGAAGCTTCCGCACAGGAACCCGCCTTGTCGCTGAACAGCCTCCGGCTCGATGCCGCTCCGGAAAGCGAGGAAACATCCGTCGTTGTCGGCGGGCAGGAAAACACCATATTATATAATAAGGTGTACAGCGACGCAGCCTGCGTACGGGCTTCCTTAACGAACGCCCAAGAAGCTACCGCCACCACGCCGACCTTGCAATGCGACCTGTACCAATACGATGCCGGACAATCGGCCTTTGTCAAACGTGGGGATTTGTCGGACAGGGAGACCGTATTTGCAGAAGGCTCGACACAAGAAGTGACGTTCAACTTCGACGACATGGAAAAAGACGTGTTATATGCCGCCGCACTGCACCGCGGCTACAAGGCCGGAGGAGAAGAGCAGACGATAGAGGCTGCACCGGAAGACACCATCGTCTATTTCAAGGTAGCCGGTTGCGACCTCACCATGGCTGAAACGGACAACCGGGGAGTCGTCTTCTCCGGCCATTGGAACAGGGACAAGTTTTTGGAACTGGCTTCTACCGTGCCGTCCGCTCATTTCGACCTGACTCGCGTGACGGGCATAGACAGCGTGCCGCAGCTCGCCAATCCGAACATTTTGTTTTATCTCGATGCCGCCTCGGAGGCCAAAGGAAAAAACATCATCAAAGAAGGTATATGCGAGGAACTCAGCCTGACCATGGGTCACGACTACTACGCGAAGGAACCTTTCACCGCCCGACGTGCCGTCTTCAACCCGCAATCCTCGTCGACGAAATGGCAATACATCGCCCTGCCTTTCGACTGCGAAGTGCCCGAAGGCAGCCGCGCACGCAGAATCAAGAAACTGAGCAACATCCTTATCTCGGAATCGGACGAAGTGAACACCACGTTAAAGGCTTGCACGCCTTACCTTTACCGGACTACCCGGCCGGGCGAAGACCGGATTACGGCCACCGACGTGAACGTCGATGACGGGCATGGAACAGTCACGTCCGACACCCTGTCCTACAGTTTCAGCAATGGAGTGGCCCGGAAAGGACTCCGCATGCTGAACAAGGCCGACATACAGACCTTCGTAGAGGACGAGGGGGCCACCATCCCGGCTTTCAGCGGCTACCTTACATACGACAAGGACGTAAGTACCAACATCTACGCATACGAGAAGAAAGACAAGGAAAGCGAGGCGCTCGGCGAACTGCTGAACCAAGCCTACCTTTTGGCTGAAAATGCCAAAGGGCAGTTGTCGCCGGAAGACCTCAACACGTTCCTTGACCAAATCCACACTGCAGCCGCATGCTATACCCGCCATCCGGAGGCAGAGGAGATAGCCGAAGCCGCCGCCCTTTTGGAAGAGGGCATCAAAGCCTGCCGCCGGAACCTCATCCCCACAGATGCGCCCATCGACCTCACGGACGTGTACCTGACCAACGCTTCGTTTGAAAGCCGTCGCACCACGGGTTGGGACATCACACGCGAGACAGGGCAGAGTTCAAAGGTGACGGACGTTTCGTCCTTGGACAATTACATGGTGGACGCAGACGGCAGTTACGTATTCCACTCCTATTCCAGTTCCGGAAAAGGCAGCGTCACGCTAAGCCAGAAAGCCACGGGCCTGAAAAACGGATTCTACCGCGTAAAAGCATGGATAGCCACCGACGAAGGACAAAGCGTGACACTCTTTGCCAATACATCCACAGCCACGATGACCGACGACGGCTTCGGCAAACGTTACCTGAGGGAGACCTTCATAGACAGCATCCACGTGACGGACGGCATGCTCACCCTTGGCATCAAAGGCAACGACGGATGGTATAAGGCCGACAACTTCAGGTTGTATTACCTGGGCGACGGCACCACCTCCGTCACTCCCGTACACAAGGGCACAGCCACCGTCAAGGCATACGGAGGAGAGGGTTGCATCAGTTTGCAAGGCCCCGAAGGACAAATGCTGACCGTTTCCATCTACGGAATGGACGGACGCATCGTGCGGCAAGTGACCGTAGACGGATACGAACAAGTGCGCGGCCTCTCCAAAGGGCTATATATCGTAGACCGGCAAAAAGTCATCGTCCGGTAACACGGACGGACAACCACGTCATCTGCATCCCCCGCTCCCATCTTCAAGGCATGGAAGCGGGGGATTCATTTTACATTTTTATTACCAACAACCAAACGGTCCACGAAAGTATTTTCAATGAAAAATTATCGCATTTCACACCCTCAAAAGAAGAATTTACAGAAAATAAACAGGCAAAAACAAAAGAAACACACTAAACATTAAACTTATATCATATTTATTTGTAAATTTGCCTTAAGTTCATTAATAATATTGTTCATCTAAAAAACAAAGCAATGAAAAACAAATTCTCAATTTCAATTGTATTAGGCATTTTAGCCTTTTCGTCCTGCACCAATTCACGAGACGTGGATGTTCCCGATTTTCCTAATGCAACAAACATCAGTACACGACACATGAATGAAAGTGTTTTATCAGCAGAAGATTTCGGAGAGCTACACAATGACATCTTAGGCCAGTTGTTGGAAAAGTCCGACGCAAATGAAATCAATGGTTTCAATGACCTCGTCAAGCAAACCATGGACATCTCCTTGAAATCATTTAAAGAAAAAGGCGTTGATTATTCTTACACTCCCGAAGACTCTCTTTTCTTCAATACCTTATTAAGAGTGTATCGACAGGAAGTCATCAACAATAAAGAAAACGCTTTAGAGTTGTTGATTTTGGTTTCCGATTATCCAGAAGACGTAAAATCCCAAATGATAGAATTAGTCAGAACCAACCCTGACATTGAAACGTTTGTCAACGGAATCAATCAAATAGCCTCTTCACAAAACATGAGTAGAAGTGCATTTCCGACTCCATATTCTCAATCTTTCAGTATCATCAATGCCATGGCATTAGCGTCCAACGACTTTTGGAGCGAAAGAATACAAACTAGAGCTTCGTTTGGAACTTATGCAGCAGATGGCTTAGGTGGAGCTGCCGCAACAATCAGTGGAGTTGGTATCATAGGAGTAGGACTTGCGGGAGCTGCTGCGTCTTTCCTCTGGGAAAAAGCCATAGAACCATGTTATTCAGATCAAAAAAAGATAACTGTAGTTGCCAAACCCAACCAAACCATACAAATATCCAACGTTTCAGGTCTCATAAAGGCCAAGCCCATCTCAATAAATAGTGTTCAAATGGACAGTATAAAAGCAATTATCAAGTTAGATGACTGAAAAAGCAAGAAAAAAGAAGTGGAATATACCCTATATTCCACTTCTTATATTATACATCATCCTCGGAGTATTCGTCACAGACAACATGAGAGAGTATTATCCTGAGGTAGAGTTCGCCTTTTGGGTTGCTGAAGTCTTCCTCGTCATGCACGCCTACGCCTTGTGCAGATTGCCCCATAAAGCAAGCTGGGATGACTTCTGGGGCATCAGTTACTTCCGCATATACGCTCCGGTACTCTCGCACACCAAAAAACGGCCAATCCGCTGCATCAGGATGTCCCTCCGGATCTTCTCCGCCAGCCTGATAACCATCCCGCCTTCGGCCATTGTATCAGAAAAGCTCCATTTACCCTTGCACGACGTATTTTCTGCCTTACTATACACGCTGACCGTTCTTGGCATCGCGCTTTTGCTCATTTGGCAAAAGATGAAGTGGGCGCAGAACCGGTGACGGCCACCTTGATGACACCATCCAACCTGTTCTCAAAAATCCGGTAGGCTTCTTCAATACGTTCCAACGGGAAACGGTGGGTGATAAGCGGTGTGGTGTCAATCCGGCCCGCCTCTATCAGGGAAAGGATTTCGGCACAATCGCAACCGTCCACCCCTCCAGTCTTGAACGTCAGGTTCTTCCCGTACATGTCCGGCAACGGCAACAACTGGGGCTTGTCATAAAGTGCCACAACCGTCACGACGGCATTAGGACGGGCACATTCCCAGGCCAACCGGAAACTGTCCTGGCCACCGGCCACTTCCAACACCACGTCCGCCCCTCCATGGGCACTATGGCACAGCACAAAGTCTTTACAGCCTTCGGGAGTCGTCACCTCTACCCCGGGATAGTGTTCGCGCACGAAACGCAACCTCTCCTCCGACCGTTCGCAAACGATGACGCGATGCGGATTTTTCAGCATGGCACACTGCAAAGTGCATATCCCCGTAGGGCCTGCGCCGATAATCAACACCGTGTCCTCCTCCTTGATTTCCGAGATACGCGCTGCCCAAAAGCCTGTGGCCAAGATGTCGCCCACGAACAAAGCTTGCTCGTCGGTCACCGATGGGGGAATCACATTCAAGCCCTGGTCTGCATACGGAACCCTGACAAATTCGGCTTGTCCACCGTCGATACGACAACCCAAAGCCCAACCGCCATGAGGGTCGGTGCAGTTGTTCACGTACCCGTGCCGACAAAAGAAGCATTCCCCGCAAAATGTCTCCACGTTCACGGTCACCCTGTCGCCCGGCTTGACCGAAGTGACCTCACGGCCTACTTCTTCCACCACCCCAACCATTTCATGCCCCACCGTGATTCCCGGTACGGCACGCGGCACACTCCCGTGTTTGATGTGTAAATCACTGGTACAGATGCTCCCCAACGTCACCCGTACGATGGCATCCCGCCCGTCCTGCAACTCCGGACGCGGCTTTTCCCTTAATTCGAATCTCCCTTGTTCTACGAACGTGTATGCAAGCATAATCGTCTCCTTTCTTTTGAACGGTCCTTTTCCGCACGCAAAGATAGCGAAAGGCAAGTGCAGTTCCAAGCCAAAAGCTTGCTTTTGAGCAAGGAAAGTGCTCGCAAGTACAAACATTGTCCCGGGCAAAAGGCACGAGAATCCATTATTGTCACACGAATCCGCAACCACTCCCGAAAAAAACAAACCAAAACTCATTATAACTGACAATTTGGCAGGCTCAAAATGAAGTTCATAAAAAACAAATCATAAAAAAGGGATACCGTAACCGGTATCCCTTTATCTTTAAAATAAAATCCCCTACATAAGGAAAACGTTCCGATACAAACGACCGGACTCATTCCCCTTACGGGTTTTACGCTTCTTCCAACGTCATGCCCAAATAAGAACAAGAGAAATTCTTTCCTTTTACGGAAGGAAACTGGCTACGCGCATCCACATCTTGCCGCGAACGCAAATGCTCTACTATACGGTTGTAACACTCCTGCGTGTTACGAGCCTTGCAACGAGCCTTGAACCGCGTATCCTTATACTGGAACTTAGTGGTGCCGGGAATGGGAACCACACGTTTGAAAAGGATTTCCCCCTCATACCATCCCGGACGGTCGTTAATGGAAAAACGGGCCGGTGCTTCCTTCTCCGAACTTTCGGCTAAAGACTGCGTCCTGCCTCCGTTCACTTTAAATTCGGCCAAAGTCGTAGCCGTTGTCTTAATCACAATAAAATACACACGGGGACGTACCTTATAACGCTTGGGATAAGGCATCGGGCTATCCATGTATTGGCGCAAGTCTTTCACGAAAGCCTCATCCAACGTAATACCCGGCAGGGAAGACAGGAAATCAAAAGCCTCTTCCGCCGAACTCACCACGCACTCCTCGTCAAAATAGCGAATGTATAAATTCATCAATTCATTATATAAATAAAACCATAAAATCCGAACAATTATACCCCTCGGGCATAATTAGTCGGAGACCGATGCAAAATTATATAAAATCTCCCGTCCGGACAAATTTTGTCCGGTGTAATCCACCTCCGCGATGACAAAATAAGTAACTTTGCACAACCATTCATGATAATTTGAATATGTCTATCATCAGATTCATCAAAAACTGGACGCTCCCCATCGCCATGCTCATGGGGGCATTGTCTTACTTCATTTACACAGGCATTCCTGTCCTGGAGCCTACGAAACCTTACGTAGCCCGGTTCGTCGGCATCCTGCAACCGGTATTGATTTTTGCCATGCTTTTTATAACGTTCTGCAAAGTAAATCCCAAAGAACTCCGTCCTTGCCGTTGGCATGGATGGCTGCTCTTAATCCAAGCTGGCTGTTTTGCCCTCCTGGCCGGGCTTTTGAAATGTTTTCCCAATCTGCCGGGCCAAGTTTTGGCAGAAGCAGCCATGCTGTGCATGATTTGCCCGACAGCTACTGCAGCCGCTGTAGTCACCGGGAAATTAGGAGGCAATGCGGCCAACCTTACGACCTATACCATTTTAATCAATCTGGCCACGGCACTGATTGTCCCCATATTCGTCCCCTTGGTCCACCCCCACCCTGACCTGACATTTGGTGTCTCCTTTTCTTTGATATTAAGCAAAGTCTTTCCTTTATTGTTCTGCCCGTTCCTGGCCTCCTTGTTCGTTCGCTACTGCCTTCCGGGCGTACACAAACTGGTTGTCCGCTGCAAAGACCTGGCATTCTATTTGTGGGCCGTGGCACTGGCCATTGCCATCGGGATTACCGTGAAGAGTATCGTCCACAGCGAAGTATCGGCGCTTTACCAATTTGGCATAGCCGGCATATCGCTTGTTTGCTGCGTCGTACAATTCTGGGCGGGGAAATACATCGGAACCCGTTACAACGATCCCATTAGTGCCGGTCAAGCCTTGGGACAAAAGAACACGGTATTTGCCATTTGGATGGGGTATACATTCATGACTCCGGTTACATCGGTAGCCGGAGGCTTCTACAGCATTTGGCACAATATTTACAACTCTTACCAACTCTACCGCAAACGAAACGAAGAAAACAAATGAAACAGAAGTGTAAATACAAATAAAGCCACCCTCACGGGCAGCTTTATC
>UMHI01028467.1_pt1 | contig 17776 bp, 15 predicted proteins | sample 1965481 | NCBI WGS metagenome assembly UMHI01 (sample SAMEA4836093, study PRJEB28245) | human gut metagenome | biome: gut microbiome; material: fecal sample | place: Denmark | collected 2008 | reverse complement strand
GGTCTGATATACCCCTTGCTTTCAATGGCGGCCGCAACAAGCCTCTTGACGGGATGTACCGGTGGGCAACAAAGCAAAGACTATATGGAGGAGAATGATTCTGTGACGGTTTATCCGCCCGACACGGCTTTCTACGGTCATTTGGGAGAAGGCACGGGGATGAGCAGCCTTGAGCTTATTACCCACGACGGCGACACATTGGCGTTAAACAAGACCAACGAAAAAACGGGGGAACCGGGACGTATATTGGGCGAAATAGCGAACTACACAGACCAATATGCCATTACGACGTGCGATGACAACCAAAGTGTAAACGTGGCCTTGAACATCAACCAACTCACACAAAGAAACTGGCAATCGGACACTGACAAACAACACGGATTCCAATTGGAAATGAACGGTAAAGCCCGGTCTTTATCTGCCGGCACATACCACTACAACCAATGGAGCCTGTACAACTGCAAATTAATTCTGTTACAGGAAAGCGAAGGCGTACACGGAACAGCAACGAGAAACGACACGTTGGATATTTTAAAACTGACACCGGACTCCTTAATACTACAAAGTAGCCGCAAGAAGATTCCCGAGAAGTTCCATCGCATATCATAAAAGAAATATTATGGCTGGCAATAAAGACAAAATGGTAAAGTGCTACGACTGTAAGCACGGCAAATACATGCAATGGATGAAAAACCCCATTATCTGTGAATGCAACTGGACCGGCGAACGCTACGTGGCCGAAGCCAAACGGCTGTGCAGCCGCTTCGAAGAAAATACAAGCCGGGAAACTCCCGAGGTCACACATTATGACCACTATTAGAAAGTTTCCCGGTTGTAATGAGCAGTCAGGCTTATTTGGCGCCCACGCATTCCACTTCCACCAACGCACCTTTAGGCAATGCCTTCACGGCAACTGCCGAACGTGCGGGAAAAGGTTCCTTAAAGAATGTGGAATATACCTCGTTCATAGCGGCAAAATCTGTCATATCTGCCAAAAAGACCGTAGTCTTGACCACGTGCGACAAGTCGATGCCGGCTTCCGCCATGATATGGGCGGCATTTGTCAATGCCTGACGGGTTTGTTCTTTGATACCGCCTTCGACAAATTCCCCGGTAGCCGGATCAATAGGTATCTGGCCGGAAGCAAAAACAAATCCATTCACTTCAATGGCCTGACTGTAAGGGCCGATGGCAGCTGGTGCCGATTTCGTGTGTAAAGCTTTCATAAAATCCTTTTTTATTTATATTAGTTTTAAACCTGCATTTTTCAATGCAAGCTGGAGTTCCTGTACATGTTCCGCATTGCGGGTTTCCACCTGGACCCGCAACCAACAGGCCGTGACGTTAGACGTGTCATCATTCCGCTCGTGATACACGCTTATGATATTCGCTCCCACCGACGCGGCAATCTGGCTGACCACGAACAACTGCCCCGGCTTATCGTCCAGTTCCACGCAAAAGGTGTATATCCGCCCGCTTTTGGAAAGCCCGCGGTTAATCACGCGGCTCAATATCGTCACGTCGATATTGCCGCCGCTCACGACACAAACGGTCTTGCGCCCTTTTACGGGCACCTTGTTGAACATGGCGGCAGCCACACTGACGGCTCCGGCTCCTTCCGCAATCAGTTTATGCTGTTCTATCAATGCCAGGATTGCGGCACATATCTCATCTTCCGTCACCGTCACGACCCCGTCGAGATACTGTTTGCATGTCCGGTAAGTAAGTTCCCCCGGCTCTTTCACCGCTATCCCGTCTGCAATCGTAGACACTGCGTCCAAGCATTCTATTTTCTGGTGTTCGAGGCTCCGCAACATGCCTGGTGCCCCACAGGCCTGTACGCCATACACCTTTATCTTCGGGTTCAAAGTCTTGATGGCAAAGGCGATTCCACTGGCCAATCCTCCGCCTCCTATCGGCACAATCACTGTATCCACGTCCGGCAACTGTTCAATCAGCTCCAAACCAATCGTTCCTTGTCCGGATATCACCTTCTCGTCGTCGAAAGGATGTATGAAGGTGTACCCGAATTCATCACGCAGTTCCAAAGCCTTGCGGTAGGCGTCATCGTACACGCCGGGTACCAAACAAATGTCAGCCCCCAACCGACGTGTAGCCTCCACCTTACTGATTGGTGCCCCCTCTGGCAAGCATATCAGAGATTTAATGCCATATTTGGCAGCCCCGAGTGCCACCCCCTGGGCGTGATTCCCGGCCGAGCAGGCAATCACGCCCTTAGCCTTCTCCTCATCGCCCAACTGAGATATCTTATAACAAGCTCCCCTCAGCTTGAAAGAGCCGGTCACCTGCAAATTTTCGGGTTTCAGGTAAATCTCACTTTCCTGATTGATTTTGGGCGCATAGATCAAATCCGTCCGACGCACCACATTACCTAAGACGTATCTTGCCCTGTAAAAGTCATCCAAATTCAACATAGTCGTATTTTTATATGCAAAAATGCAAAAAAGAATTCAAACAACCTCCTTCATACGTGTTTTTATGTACCTTCCCGACAAGTATTCTTCCCGAAAACCCGTAATTAATCAGAAAATCCATTTTCAATCATTGTTTTTTTCTTTCAAAGCGTTTTCCATGGCACATTTTTTTGTATTTTTGCGCAGGATTATTTTACCCGAATCAAAAGAACGGAATTTGTTGAATCAACTAAAGAAAGGATAAAAATGAAATTTACAAAAATTGCTACCGTCCTGGGAATGGCTGCCGTTTGCACACCTGCACTGGCCCAATACGAAGGGACAAGAGTATACGACCGTATCGGTCACGGGCAAGACAGTATCACGACCTTAGGCAATATCGTAGCCTACAAGGACAGCTACAAAGCTCAAGATTATGCCGGTGCATACGAACCATGGAAAGCCGTGCTCACCAAAGCCCCTTGCGCGGAAGTCAGCACGTATGCCTATGGCGCCATGATTTTGGCCAACGTATTAGTCAAAGAACCGGATTTGACCAAGAAAAAGGCTTACTTCCAAGAACTGATGGACATGTACGATACGCGCCTGAAGAACCTTGACGCACTGAACTCCTTTACCAAACCGGACAAGCGCGCCACTAAAGGCGACATTCTGGCCCGTAAGGCTTTCGACTATGCTTATTATGGCGCGGGCGTGGCCGACGGTTATTCGTTGGACAAAGCCTACACCATGTTCCGCGAGGGCATAGACCTTATTAATAAGGATGGCGCAAAAGAGGTTCCCGGTTTCGTATTGGATAAATTCTTTGAAATCTCATATCAAAGATACATGGCCGACTCCACCGCTTTCCGCGAACAGTTCCTGAAAGATTATATGGAAAGTCGCGAGGCCTGCCAAGGCATGTTGAGCTTGGCCAACGAAGCGACAGATTCCGTGGCAGCCAAAAAGATTGTGGCACAGTACGACCCGACGCTGAACCGCATCGAAACCTTGTTCGCCCAATCCAAAGCAGCCGACCGCGAACAGCTCATTGCCATCTTCGGTCCAAAAATCGAAGAGAACAAAACGAATCTGGCTTATCTGAAGTCTGCGCTTACCTTGCTTTCGGCCAACAACTGCGATGACACCGACATTTATTTCAAGGCAGCCGAATATGCCTATAATATTGAGCCGAGCTACGAATCGGCCATCGGTACGGCACAAAAGTATTACAAGGACGGAAAAGTGGCCGAATCAGTGCAATATTATGATAAAGCTCTTGAATTATGCCCTACCGACCAGACCAAAGCGGCCATTGCATTGAAGATTGCCAATGCCGTGTCTAAAACGGGAGACTCAGCCAAGGCATTTTCATATTTGGACAAAGCCGTGCAATACAATGCCAAAATTGCCGGAAAGGCTCATTTGGTACGCGCACAGATTCTGGCCTCATCCAAAAACTTCTCAGAGGCTATCTCCTATTGTACGAAAGCAGCCCAGGAAGACGTCAGCATCTCCGGATCGGCCAACCGTCTGAAAGAGAAGATTCAGGAAGTACAGCGCAAGAATGCAGAGTACGAAAAGGCCAATGCCGAATATAAGGCCCAGAAAGCAAAAATCGAGAAAGAAGAAAACTTCTGGAAAGCCGGAGGCAAACAATAATCTACGGAACATCCATCAAAAAACTCCGTAAGAAAGGATATGGCAGGCAGAGGGGGCAGCAAGACCTTTCTGCCTTCTTTTCGTTTTCGCCCCTAAAAGAAACAAGTACACAGCCGGACATACACCTCGCAAGGGATACGGGACGTAAATATTTCAGATAAAAGAAGTGTATTCCGCATAGTACTGGTTTTCAACGGTTTGAGATTGGAGAAAAAATCTCCTGAGAATGAAAAATCAATCTCAGCCAAACGAAAAATCATTCGGCTGAGATTGATTTTTCGTTTGGCGCAGAAAAGGTAACCATTCTTCGTTGTAAAATAAAACGTATTCCACTACCCTATTATTCCCCTCGCTGTCTACTGCCCACCAAAGAAAACAGCCCCAAGCCTCCTTGTCTTAACTTTTTTTAAAAGACAGGCTTATTGTAATTCCCTTCCCGATGGAAATACATGTTGTGTTTCTGCCAGAGGAAACTCTGCCCCACGTTCCAAAAGCAAAATGACGAACGATAAAAAACTGATTTCCTGTATACAAGAAAAAAACTCCCGAATCAAACCGTACGACAGACATACCCCGTATATTTCTCCAAAATAAGGCGAAACCCCGTACCTTATCATACTTAATATGAAAAGTATTCCCGAACAGCCCTGATTACATGTTATATAACATAAAACAGGAAGCTCCCATTCCCCTCCCGCCATACTATCTTTGTATGCAAAATACGACAATACGATGAAAAATCCCCTACGCGTCGACGAAATGATCAATCCTCACGTCTCTGTTGACTGTGTCGTATTAGGTTTTGACGGCGAACATCTTAAAGTGCTTCTCGTAAAGCAAACCGGCCACGAAGAAAACGGCTACTATAATAACATGAAATTGCCGGGCAGTCTGATTTACAATGACGAAGACTTGGACGAGGCGGCACAGCGGGTCCTCTATGAACTGACAGGGCTGAATGAGCTTCACCTCATACAGTTCAGGGCGTTCGGTTCCAAGAACCGGACCAACAACCCGAAGGACATCAAATGGTTGGAACGCTTTCACCAATTAAACCAGAAAGTGGAACGCATCGTCACCATCACCTACCTGACGATGGTAAAAATCGACAAGAAACTTACCCGTTTGTCCGACCGATACGAAGCTTGTTGGATGGACATTGATGCGCTCTGCCCCTTGGCTTTCGACCACAACCTGATTATCGGCGAAGCACTGTGGTTCGTGCGGCAATACGTGCAGACGCAACCCGCAGCCTTGTTCGACCTTCTCCCTAAAAGATTCACAGCAGCCGAGCTCCGCAGACTTTATGAGACGATATATGACCGGAAATTCGACGTTCGCAATTTCCACAAACGGATTGCCCAAATGAAATATGTGCTTCCTCTGGAGGAATTCCAGACCGGCGTAGCCCACCGGGCCGCACGGTACTACAAATTCGACCGTAAGCTGTACAACAAGCTGCACGGCATGGGCAAGTCGTTCAACCCGGACGAGCATAATGAAATTTATTAATTTAACATCAAACGAATCATCATGAACTTGACACAAGAAGGAGACAGACTGTATTTGTACTCCATTACCACCGTAGCCATCTTGGGTGGACTGTTGTTCGGCTACGACACGGCAGTGATTTCCGGTGCCGAAAAGGGGCTTGAAGCCTTTTTCCTCACCGCGACGGATTTCCAGTATGACAAGGTGATGCACGGCATCACCTCGTCCAGTGCATTGATTGGTTGCGTCATCGGCGGCGCCATATCCGGTTACCTGGCCTCCCGCCTGGGGCGGCGCGATTCCCTCCGTCTGGCTTCCGTCATGTTTTTCCTCTCCGCATTGGGTTCCTACTATCCGGAGTTTCTTTTCTTCGAATACGGAAAGGCCAACTGGGACTTGCTGATTGCCTTCAACCTCTATCGTGTGTTGGGCGGAATCGGTGTCGGGTTGGCTTCTGCTGTCTGTCCGATGTATATCGCCGAGATTGCCCCTTCCCACATCCGCGGCACACTGGTGTCGTGCAACCAGTTTGCCATTATCTTCGGCATGCTCGTAGTCTATTTCGTCAACTATATGATTATGGGCGACCATCAGAATCCTGTCATCCTGAAAGACACCGTAAGCGGTGTGATGTCTGTCAGCCCCGAATCCGACATGTGGAGCGTGTACGAGGGTTGGCGTTACATGTTCGGATCCGAAGCTTTCCCGGCTGCCTTGTTCGGCCTGTTGCTGTTCTGCGTCCCCAAGACTCCCCGCTATTTAGTGATGTGCGGTGAAGACGACCGTGCGTTTGCCATTTTGGAGAAAATCAATGGCCGCAATGTGGCCGGAAAGGTACTGGAAGAAATCAAACAGACGTCCAAGGAAAAGACTGAAAAGCTGTTCACTTACGGCGTGGCAGTCATCGTCATCGGCATTCTGCTCTCCGTCTTCCAACAAGCCATCGGCATCAATGCGGTGCTTTACTATGCCCCCCGCATATTTGAAAGTGCCGGTGCCGAAGGAGGCGGCATGATGCAGACCGTCATCATGGGTGTGGTCAACATCCTTTTCACTCTGGTAGCCATTTTCACCGTCGACCGTTTCGGACGCAAACCGTTGCTCATCATCGGTTCCATCGGTATGGCTGTCGGTGCTTTTGCCGTAGCCCTTTGCGACCAGATGGGCATCAAAGGCGTCGTTCCGGTTCTGTCCGTCATCGTGTACGCTGCATTCTTCATGATGTCATGGGGGCCGATTTGTTGGGTTCTCATTGCCGAGATCTTCCCCAACACCATCCGTGGAAAAGCCGTAGCCATCGCCGTAGCGTTCCAATGGGTGTTCAACTACTTGGTGTCTTCCACCTTTCCGGCTTTGTACGATTTCAGCCCTATGTTCGCTTACAGCCTGTATGGCATCATCTGCCTGCTTGCAGCCCTGTTCGTCTGGAAGAGCGTGCCCGAAACCAAAGGCAAGACATTGGAGGACATGACGGCACTCTGGAAGAACCGCCTGAAAAAGAAAGCATGAACCTAACGGCGGCTTCTGCCGCAAGGTCCATCCCGTAATAGGAAACTCCTCCGGCCGACTACCGCAAAGCGATGTCAGCCGGAGGAGTTTCCTATTTCAGTTTCTGCTCGGGCTGTCCTCGTTCAGGAGTTCCTGAATTTCGCTACCACCCGTTCGTATGTCGGAGCCTCTATCCCCTGCTTCCGGCAGGCATCCAACATGTCGAACAACTGCCCTTGTATTTCAGACTCCCGTCCTTTCTTCAAGTCTTTCTGCAAAGAAGAAGTCGTCTGTGGGTCTAAGGCATCTATGACTCGCAGGTTAGCCGCCACAGGGTCTTCCCGGAAACGGATGCCCAGGCTCTCTCCCAACGCCTTGCTCTCTTTCGTCAGGCCGATGAACACTTCCCGTTCCTCACCTTCTCTCTGTACGGCTCCCATCGGTACGTCAAAGAAAGCCCCTGTTCCGGCCATCGCGCTGATAAATCCCCATTTGGCAAAAGTATCCCGGTCTATGTCATCCGAAAGAATCGCTTTCACTCCCGCGTCCGCCAACACGCGGCGGACTGTTTCGAGCTCTTCCGGAGAAACACCGTCCCCGGGACGTGCCCCGAACACAAGTTTGCACACCTGGCCGCTCTGTGTCACCTCGCCCGGAGCCTGGATATATCCTACGATATAAATGCAACCGTCGATGACCCGTGAACCGGGACAAGCACGGGCAATTCGCGGCCCCGAACCGTACACATTCAGGATGGGCAGCACCACGGTATGCCCATCCGAGGCACGGATGATGCAATCCGCCACGGAATCGACGGAATACCCTTTCACGCAGACCAATATCAGCTCGGCCTTCCCCCGATAAGTTTCGGTCGTAGCCACACCTATCTCTCCCGGACGTTCCTCTGCCCCGTCGTAAACATAACACGGGACAACCTGCTCTCCTTTGATTCCCGAATGGAAACGCAACCCATGTGCCAACATTTTTTCCTTGTGCTCCCCGCGAGCCACACACGTTACTTCATTCCCGGCCAAGGCCAACAGAGCTGCCAAAGAGCCGCCCACGCCTCCGGCGCCTATCACTAAACATTTCATAATCTCAAACTTACTTTTCCGTATCTTTTATTTCCGTCAATACACGTTCTATCTCGTACGTCAAGTCCTCCGACGTTGCCAAAGGAGAGTCCGTAAAAACCGCCCAGACGACCCGCGACGCATCCACGACGTAGATGCGGGGTATGGACGAATAAGCAAACAAATGGTAAACCGTGCGGTCGGTCTGTGCGGAAAAAGGTATCGTAAGTCCGTTGTCCGCCCAATACTCTCCGACAGCTACCGCGTCCTGATCCCGGCTGATGGCCATAAAAACCATACGGCCGTCCGCTCCGTACCTTTCGTACATTTGTTGTACGAGCGGAAATTCACGGCGACAATCCCCGCACTCCGTATTGAAGAACAATATGAACGAAGGTTGCCCTTGCAAACTTCCGCTCTCCACCACCCGTCCGTCATTCATCACTACGGTAAATTCCGGTAACACGTCTCCCACTTCCACCGCATCCGGCTGCATGCCGGCATCTTCCTTTTCATTGACGCAAGAAGAAACCAGGGACAGTAATCCTATAATAAAATAACGTACGTCTATTTTCATGTCACACATCCTCACAAAACCTATCGGCAAATATACTATTTTCCGAAAGAAGAAAAAAGCTTTGCATGCAGATATTGAAGAAGCCCGCCCGACAATACCGGGCGGGCTCACCTGCTCTTGATGTGTCCATTCCGTCCTACCGGACGAATTTCACACTCCTTACCGTATTTCCGTCCGTCACGCGGACGATGTAAATGCCCGGAGCCAACGGAACGGTATTTATCGTATGCGTACCGGCTCCTAACCGGGTACGCATTACCGGACTACCGGCCATCGTGCAAACCGTCATACCGACCTCACTCCCGGACGTAACAGCAATGCCTGAACGCGTCACGTCTACCGTGAATGCCGCATCGCGCACCACAGTCTCGGAAATGTCTGTTTCGCCTCCGTCCCCAGCCACCTTTTCCAATACGAACGGGAAGTCGGAAGGCATCTTGTCAGCCTGGTCGCAAACCAACGTCTCGCCGTCGGTTTCCCAATAATAAGAACCGTAACGCTCCGGTGTACGCACGAAGCATTCCAAATCTTCTCCTCCTACTAACGTATATAAATAGAAGCTACTACGCGCTTTGCTGTAAACGCGGTCGGTCAGCGCCCCTTCGTTGTTCAGATAAGCCGAATCATTGTGATTCTGTATTTTATATCGTTCCATGTCGTCCAGCCAAGTGTAATGCCAAATGAAAGCAGTAGAATCCCCTTCTCCTTCCAATGTCTCGAACTTCATCGTACGGCTGTTCAGGTATTTCCCCGTAGAACGTTCTTTCATACGATAATAACCGTCGTCCAAAGAACGGCCTTCTTTATACACCTTGACTTCAAAATCAAAATGAGCCTCATATGTCTTTATGGAAGATGAAGTGTCTATCCAGTCCAAATGGCGGTAGATGGAAGATTGTACGTTCTCAAAAGAAACGGATTCCGTATGCTCGCCGGAACTCCAAGTATAGATCCCGTCCCGATAACGGACGGAAGTTATCTTACCTTTCATTACCACATCATGCCCTTGTGTGACGATAGCCCGCAAAGTTTCCTGCTCTTCCCCGTCCACCGTTAACGTGGGTATTACCACCGAATTCTTAATCGTGAATTCCCGGCTTATCTCTACGCCGGATTCGTTGGTCAGCACGACCTTGAATGTCTGGTCGGAATTCCCTTGCCGGAATGTATAAGACCCACCGGATCCCAACAGCTTGCCCTGACTGTCATACCATCTGGTGGAAACCACATAGTTCCAATTGGCATAATCAGCCCCAAGGGTCACGTCCCTTCCGTTTACGGCACTGAACTCGCTCGTCTGGTTCATGCGCACCCCGTCGTACTCCACCCATGGAGTCAACGTGGCACGAATGCCCTCTCCATATACGGAAATGCAAAACATCTGCACACTCTTCACCCCCTGCGTATTGGTGTAAAACAAACGATAAACACCCGAAGCATCGGCCGTGATGTCGCGGCTCGCTCCTTTCATGCCGTCTTCCCATTCCCAGTTTCCCGTATCGGTTTCGCCGTCAGGTAAAACAGCCCGCAAGGTTAACGGCGTACCCTTCTTCACTTCTTTCATCTCGGCGTATGGGCGTACAGCGCCGTCTTGTACTATTTCCGGAGAAAGCACGGTGGGCTTCGTCTCCTCCGTCACCGTCTCGTCCGAATGCATCAGCGTCCCGAATCCCGTATGGTCGAAACCGCCGCTATTCGTTCCGTAGGAACCACCTCCGGCCTCTACCCCTACAATCTTGGACATCCGCGTGCAGTACTCCATCGGCATTCCCATACGGTTCTGATAGTGATTGATGAACAACTGCCATATCGGCCGCCATTGTCCACGCCCCGTACCGTTCAGTCCCCCCATCCACCAATTCTGCGTGTAAGGAATATCAGCGGGGTCTACTTGATTGCAGTTGTACATAGCCACATATTCCGCCGCACCGGCCACCATGGTCCGCCCCGCCTCACCCGGAATCAAAGGGTTATACAAGTTACAAAAGGCATTGTCTCCCTGATTGTAAGCCGACTGAAGGGCGTATGACAACAAGCCCAACGCCGCCATGGCATGTCCCTGGTCGCGACCGCTCTCTTGCATCTGATTCAAGTATCCGAACGGACCACGGGCATCTTCGTGAAACCAAGGAATAAGTCCCCAACCGTAACCGCACATACCTTGGTCTTGCTTCACAGGATGACTGTCACCCACATAAAGCGATTCATTGCCCGGCCCTTCTTTTATCCAGTACATACCGTAATTATAAATGTCCGGCAAATCGGCGAAGATGCCCAACGACACACAGAAAAGGGCATTTCCCAATCCCCAATTACTGTGGTAGTGATACCAGTTGCCTTCGCGCACTACGGTATCGTGCCTACGTTCCAGAAAGTCTTGTGCCGTAGTGAACCACACGTCGATCATCCACTGCTTGAAGCGTTCGAAATCCTCTTTCTCCCACTTTTCGTAATCACGCATCAACTCGGCCGCATTCAGAAATTGGTAACCGATAAAGCCGGGCACCAAGGACTGGTTTGTATTCCCACCGATTCCTTTGGTAATCGCTACATACTGGTTCAACACATAGACAGCCCGTTCTGCCCACTGTGTCTCGCCTGTTATTTTCCAAAGCAAGGCACACTGGTAAGCCTTGGCCGCATTACGATAGGCGTTCATGTAGTTTTCGTCACCGGCAATTCCGCGCTTGATATATTCCGTCACTCCCCAAATGTCATTCACGCCCTTGTTGGCCACCCAACTGTTCTTCAACACCTCGAAAGCTTTTAGCGTCTCAGTGTCGTTTGCCGCCAGACGTTCTTTGATTTGGTCAATGTCGTTTTGGCTATGCAAAAGTCCGGGATGGACGAATGTCCCTTGGGCGTATACCCCACCACCTCCGGTGCTGAAAAGCAAAGCCACCGTAAAAAAAGATAGTTTCTTCATAAATGATAAATATTGGTTTCCGTTCTTATTTCTAATGCTTTCTGTACGGTTTACGAACGACGGCTAAGAAATCCGCAAAAGTACACATTATTTAACTATTCAGGATGCCAATCCCTCCAACGGAAAACGAAGATAACAAAAAGCCACCCGGCGGAATAAACTTTCCGGCAGGTGGCTGAATACGAATCAGTCTGGTATCTGCTTAATAACGGATATCCAACTCTTTCAAAATAGACGAGATTTTCTCCATCGTGGTCAACCGTGTAGGCACCAAAGGCAGACGAAGTTGGTTTTCAATCATTCCCATGGCATGGAGCATGGCTTTCACTCCAGCCGGATTGCCGTCCACAAACAACAATTTGAACAATTCGGCAAACTTATGATGAATGATACGGGCATGCTCGTAATCCCCGTTCAACGTCATGCGGACCATACGGCTGAATTCAGCCGGCAGAGCATTACCTATCACGGATATCACCCCTACAGCCCCCAAAGTAATCAACGGGAATGTGATGCCGTCATCTCCGGAAATCACATCGAAATTATCCGGTTTGTTCTTGATGATGTCGTCCATCTGCGTGATGTCCCCACTGGCCTCCTTGATGGCCACTATATTCTCGAAATCTCGAGCCAGGCGCAATGTAGTCTCCGCACTCATATTGACTCCCGTGCGCCCCGGTACATTATACAATACGACCGGCACGGGCGAAGCCTCCGCTATGGCCTTGAAATGCTGGTACAACCCCTCCTGCGAAGGTTTATTATAATAAGGACAAACCGACAAGATGCCATCGATGCCGCTCCAGTCCCCTTCTCTCAGATCCTTAACCACTGCTGCCGTGTTATTTCCACCGCATCCCATCAACAATGGGACACGGCCGGCCACACGCTCCACAAGCTTCTTTTTCAATATCTTTTTCTCGTCAGCCGAGAGGCAAGGTGTTTCGGCTGTCGTTCCCATGATACACAGGAAATCCACGCCATTCTGTATCTGATATTCCACCAGACGGGTCAGTGCCTCATAGTCCACCTCACCATCCGACTTAAAAGGGGTTATCAAAGCAATTCCCAACCCCTTGAACTTATTTTGTGCCATAGTTTAAGTAGTTCTATCTATTTCGCGACAAAAATACAAATAAAATCCCATAATGCAAACAATCTTTCACGATTCTATCTTTTTCAAGAACTCTTCTTCCGAGAGGATAGGAATACCCAATTTACCGGCTTTCTCCAGTTTGGCCGGTCCCATATTGGCTCCGGCCAACACGAAAGAGGTCTTTGAAGAAATGCTGCCCACATTCTTTCCGCCGTGCTGTTCTATCATGGCTTTATATTCGTCGCGCGAATGCAGCGAGAACACCCCGCTCACCACAATGCTCTGCCCGGACAACTTGTCGGAATGGCTGCTCAATTCTTCGTCGGAAAGCTCCATCCGGACTCCTTTTTCCCGCAAACGGCGCACCAAATCGTGGTTGGCTTCATTAGCAAAATAGCGAATCACACTCTCGGCTATCACCACACCGATTCCGTTTATCTGCAACATGTCTTCCAATGATGCCGAAGATAGCGCGTTCATCGACTTGAAATGACGCGCCAAAGCCTTGGCCGCAATTTCACCGACAAAACGTATCCCCAAAGCAAATACCACGCGTTCGAAAGGAACTTCCACGGAGTCGGCTATCGAGCGGACTATCTTTTGCGCAGATTTCTCACGCGTACCGTCACCGTTGATTTGTTCCACACGGATGTCGTACAAATCGGCCACATCGCGTATCAAGCCACGACGGTAGTAATCATCCACGGTTTCGGGCCCCAGACTGTCTATGTTCATGGCACGGCGGCTGATGTAATGCTCTATGCGCCCTTTGATTTGCGGAGGGCAAGCCGTGTCGTTGGGACAATACCATGCGGCTTCTCCCTCGTAGCGCACCAGTTCTGCCCCACATTCCGGACAACGGGTGATGAACTCGGCCCTTGGACCCGTTTCCGCTCCACGCGCATCAATGTCCACACCGACGATTTTGGGAATGATTTCCCCTCCTTTTTCCACATACACCATGTCCCCGATGTGTAAATCCAACTGCTCCATCACGTCGGCATTGTGCAGAGTGGCACGCCGTACGACCGTACCGGCCAACTGCACCGGATCCATATTGGCCACCGGCGTCACCGTTCCGGTACGTCCGACCTGGAAGGTCACAGCATTCAGGCGCGTACGGGCACGCTCCGCCTGAAACTTGTAAGCAATGGCCCAACGAGGACTTTTGGCGGTATAGCCCAACGCACGTTGCTGCCTCTGGGAGTTGACCTTCAGCACGATGCCGTCTGTAGCCACAGGCAGGTTCTTGCGCTCCACGTCCCAATAATCTATGAAATCATAAATGCCTTGAAGGGTAGTTACTTTCTTCATCCCCCCGGAAATCTTGAATCCCCACGAGCATGCCGCCTGCAAATTTTCATAATGCCCGTCAAAAGGAACGTGTTCCCCCAAAAGGTAATATAAGTAAGCATCAAGCTTCCGCTGCGCCACCACCGCTGAGTTTTTGCTTTTCAGCGTCCCCGAAGCCGCGTTACGCGGATTGGCGAAAAGCGGTTCTTCGCGTTCTTCGCGTTCGCGGTTCAATGCCTCGAAGCTCGTCCACGGCATCAGGATTTCCCCACGGATTTCAAACTCTTCGGGGTAACCGTTCCCGTTCAGACGAAGCGGAATGCAGCGGATGGTCTTGACGTTTTCCGTTACATCGTCGCCCTGTACCCCGTCGCCCCGCGTCACGGCACGCACCAATCGCCCCTGCTCGTAAGTCAGCGAGATGGAAAGCCCGTCGTATTTCATTTCACAACAAATCTCGAACGGCTCGCCTTCCAAACCGGAACGGACCCGTTCGTAAAAGTCGGCCACCTCTTGCTTGTTGTACGTATTGGACAACGACAACATGGGATAGCGATGGGGCACCTGCACAAACTCCTGGTTCAGGTCGCTCCCCACGCGCCGCGTCGGCGAGTCCGGGTCGTCAAATTCGGGATGGGCCGCCTCGAGGTCTTGCAACTCCCGCATCATGCGGTCGAACTCTTGGTCGGAAATCTCCGGGGCGTTCAATACATAATAATTATAGTTGTGGCGGTGCAATTCACTGCGAAGCCGCTCTATCTGTTCCTTTACTTCCATTTGCATTCAATGATAAACCCTGACGGGGAGACATCGCGACCCTGTTCCCGCGAACGGCTCCCCCCGTCATTCGCATAAGCAAAGATAGTCAATTCGCAGAAAACGCCCAAGGGCGCAAAGAAAAAAGAAAAGCATCCTTTTCCGGCACAACCTGTCAAAACGTCAATCCCATACCTTCGAGAATCGTCCATTCGCTCCTCCCTTCGGCCTTGATGGCAAATAAGCGACGCACGCGCCTCCCGAAAAAATCAAAAAGACAGCCTGAAAGCTTTTTCACAAAACAAAAGCAAACGGAAATCGCCTGTCCTCCGCTTCTTTCTTCTTTCGGTGAAACCTGTAAGGTGGAACCGCCAACATTCTGTCCGTAAATTCTTGTCGGCGAAAAACAGGAAAATAGAACGAAAAAGCCGCAAAAAAGCAGTTTTAGTACGCTTCGTACAGCGAAAAATTCCATTTTCAGGCGGATTTTTTCCACGACATGCGGAGTACTCGGAATTTATATGAGGAAAGAAATTTTTCGTTTGGCTGCAAACGATTTTTTTCTTTCCTCAAGGTAAATGAATATATACTGCATAAAACAGTAAAAACGAGACAAAAATTGCATACTTATACACTCCAACCTTTTTGGATTCTCCTAACTGCTGTCTTTTGAAAAGACCGATTTGGAGCTGAAAGTAGCAAAATGTCAGACTCATCATTTCTAATCCGGCCGATTATACTTACCTTTGTCCCTTAAAAAAGAATCGTGGAAACAATGGAGGTAGCAATCATAGGCGGAGGAGCGGCCGGCTTCTTTCTGGCCGTCAACCTGAAAACATTCGCGCCGCAAGTGCAGGTCACGGTATTCGAAAGACAGGCGGATGTATTGAAAAAAGTACTGGTTTCGGGCGGCGGACGCTGCAACCTGACCAATACTTTTGAAGGTGTGACAGACCTGAAACAGGTCTACCCCCGTGGACATAAGCTCTTGAAAGGGCTTTTCAAACAGTTCGGGCATCGGGATGCCTACCGATGGTTCGAAGCGCACGGCGTGCCGCTCGTCGCGCAAGATGACCATTGTGTGTTTCCGACCGCACAGGATGCCCGTGCCGTAACCGGTTGCCTGAAAAGCCTTGCTGCGGAACTGGGGGTCACAGTGAAAACCTCCCACCGCGTGGAAACCCTCACGCCTAGCGGCGGGAAGTATGAAATCACTTTCCAGGATGTGCGCCAAGGCCGTCTGCTATTCGACTGCGTGGCCGTCACCGCCGGTGGTTCACCGCGTGGCGAAAGCTTCGCTTATCTGGAACGGTTGGGGCATCGCATCGAAACGCCCGCCCCTTCTCTCTTTACGTTCAACATCGCCTCCCCGGCACTGCGCGGGCTGATGGGCACCGTGGTGAACCCGGTATCGGTCGGCATCCCCTGCACCAAATTCAGGCACTCTGGCGCGTTGCTCGTCACCCATTGGGGCATGAGCGGGCCGGCCATCCTGAAATTGTCTTCCCATGCCGCCCGTCTTATACAAGAGAAAGCTTACCGCTTCCCCATTTTCGTCAACTGGACAAACGAGACTAACAGCGAAACCGTGACCGGCATCCTGCAAGACATGGCGCAACGCCACCCCCAAAAGAAAATCTCCGGCTTGCGCCCGTACGACTTGCCTGCGCGGTTATGGCATTACCTCATCGGTAAATCCGGCATCGCCCCCGACCGGAAGTGGAACGAACTGGGACACAAAGGGATTTGCAAGTTGGCCGACACGTTATGCAACGACCGCTACGACGTGGACGGCAGGAGCACGTTCCGCGAAGAGTTCGTCACGTGTGGAGGAGTAAGCCTCGAATCGGTACACCGACAGACGTTGGAAAGCAAGACCTGTCCCGGGCTTTACTTTGCAGGCGAGGTGCTCGACATTGATGGCGTGACGGGGGGATTCAACTTCCAAGCTGCCTGGACCACAGCCTACACCGTGGCACGGGCCATTGCCAGCCATATACCAACGGCATAAAAAGCGTCCTGCAAAGCCGGCCGTAAAAACCGCTTTGCAGGACAGAAAAATGAAAAACAGTGACCTTTACTTATTGAAGACGGAACTCCACGGGAATGGTGTAAGAAGCGTCTACCGGCTCTCCGTTTACTTTTCCGGGAGTCCATCTCGGCATTTTCTTCACGATGCGTGCCGCTTCTGCCTCCAACTGCTTCGCCAGATTCATCCGGACGGGTTTTGTCACGTCTATGACTTCCGTCGTGAACGTCCGGATATGGTCTGCATCAATCCGACCATCCGCCCTGACCATGAACTCACAATAAACCGTACCTTGCAGCAAAGCCTCTTGGCATGCCTTGGGATAACGGATATTCCGGGCGATGAAATCCCTCATGGCCGCCGCGCCACCGGGATAGCAAGGCATTGTCTCTGTACGGTAATACACGCCTTGATGCTTCATCTTGGCTCCCTCCAATTGCAGATAATAGGAAGCTGAATCTTTGGCAGCCTGAAGTTCAGACTTGTCCTTGTCGGTCATAAGGACCGCCTCCTTGAATTCCACCGCCTCGGGATTCAGACGGGAACGGTAAGAAGTAGTCACCACGACTTTTTCCATCGCCCCAGACTGTATGGCCACATTGGCCGAGCCGTTCTCCTTCTTGGCCGGAACGGATTTCTGTTTGGCCGGGATTGTTTTGGAAACCTTGGTTCCCTTTACTTCGCCTTGCACCACCGGACGCAAGCTTTCAGAAGACACGTTTTTCACTGTAGCCGACAAATCGGCCACCGTAACGGCAGAAATCCGATCCAGGCCTCCGTCTATCCGGCTTGTCATTTCAGGACGGGCAAATGCCACTGTGGCAAATGCGCCTACGGGCAGCAAATACATGTACTTCAATACCGCCCACTTGTTTGTTTTTTTGTTTGTCATCATCATGATACGTTTTTTAAGTGTACTTTGGGTCAAGCCGTTGGCAAAAGATTGCAGTCGGGAGCCGACGGCCTTTTTT
>UMHI01046317.1_pt1 | contig 18095 bp, 8 predicted proteins | sample 1965481 | NCBI WGS metagenome assembly UMHI01 (sample SAMEA4836093, study PRJEB28245) | human gut metagenome | biome: gut microbiome; material: fecal sample | place: Denmark | collected 2008 | reverse complement strand
CATCTAATTGCCTATAACCTGTTGCAACATAACGTGAACCTGTATCGGTTGTTTCATTCTCATAATTCACATCTGCACTATTATTATCATTATTTCCGGCAAATGCCATTGATGAAGATGTAACTATAAGATTAACTGCAAGAAATGCAGCCAATGCTTTTTTTAATAATTTTCTTCTGTGCATATCATACCTCTTTTCTTAACAGATTATACTTTAAACTACCATTCCGCCAACAATGTGGTATGTATAACCTTTATAATCGATTGTTCCTGAGAAGTTCCAGTCTACCATGCCATCCTGTATGTAGAATTTATTTCCATTATACTCTATAACTGCTGTTGTCCAGTCGACACAGCCACCAGATACATAGAACCATGTATCCCTGTAGTATATAAGACCTTCATAATCCCAGTTAATTGTACCTCCTGATACATAGAACCATATATCATTATAATATACAAGTCCCATATAACTCCAGTTAATCGTTCCTCCTGAAATAACAAACCACATATCATTGTAATATGTAAGTCCAAGATAATTCCAGTCTAACATTCCGTTTGAGATATAGAACCATGTATCAGCAAAATATGCAAGACCTGTGTAATCCCAGCCTATCATTCCGCCTGATACATAAAACCATACATCGTTGTAATATACAAGTCCTGCATAATTCCAGTCTATCATTCCGCCTGATACATAGAACCATATATCATTGTAATATACAAGTCCTGTATATCCCCAGTTTATCTTTCCATTTGTTATATAGAACCACACATCATTGTAATAAGTAAGTCCTGTATAATCGGAATTAACCTTGCCATTTTCAACATATAACCAGTCATCGCCATCCTGAACAAGACCTGTATATTCTGTATCTACAACACCTTCACTTATATAATATCTGTCATCCTCATAATCTGCAAAACCTGTGTATGTTATGTCTACAACACCATTTCTTACATAATATGTACTATCTTCATAATCCACAAGACCTGTGTATGTTGTATCTACATTGCCGTTGTTAAAATATGTCAACTCACCATTAACATCTCTTAAACCTGTATATGTATCTCTCTTGTTGACTGTTATTGTACAGCTTGCGCTGACACCATTTTCACTTGTTGCTGTAATTATGGCTGTTCCTGCTTTTTTGGCTGTTACATTTCCCATAAGGTCAACTGTGACTACAGTGTTATTATTGCTGTTCCATTTAATACTCTTTCCATTAGTTGTATTTTCCGGATATACAGTAGCAATTAATTTTATTGTTTCACCCTCATCAACAGCTGCACTTGTCTTATTAAGAACAACTTCTGTGATAGGTATTTCCTTCTTTTCTACAGTTATTGTACAGCTTGCGGTCTTTCCGTTTGAACTTGTTGCTGTGATTACAACTGTTCCAGCCTGCTTTGCTGTTACTTTTCCTGTTGAGTCAACCGTAGCTATATCGTTGTTGCTGCTACTCCAGCCTATGTTTTTAGACTCTGTTGTATTCTCTGGAAGTACTGTTGCTGTTAAGTTTAATATATCTCCTTCTGTAATTGTCGCGCTTGTCCTGTTAAGTGCAACATCTACAATAGGTATCTCTTTCTTGCTTACTGTTACTGTACAGCCTGCGGTCTTTCCGTTTGTGCTTGTTGCTGTGATTACGGCTGTTCCGGCACTCTTGGCTGTTATTGTTCCATCCTCAGATACTGTTGCAACTGCTTCATTGTTACTGCTCCAGCTTACACTCTTACTGTCTGTTGTGTTCTCTGGAAGGACTGTTGCTGTAAGCTTATGTGTGTTTCCTTCTATTATTCCTACTGCGCTCTCACTAAGACTTACCTCTGTGATTGGTATAAGCTTCTTTTCCACTGTTACTGTACATTCTGCGGTCTTTCCGTTTGTGCTTGTCGCTGTAATTATAACTGTTCCAGCCTTCTTTGCCTCAACATGTCCTGTTGTATCTACTGTTGCTATGTCGTTGTTACTACTGCTCCAGCTTATATCTTTTCTGTCGGTTGTGTTCTCTGGAAGGACTGTTGCTGTGAGTGTTGTTGAGTCACCCTCTGTAAGCGTTGCACTACTCTTATCAATAAGAACTTCTGTGATTGGTATAAGCTTCTTTTCTACTGTCACTGTACAGCTTGCTGTCTTTCCATTCTCACTTGTTGCTGTGATTATGGCTGTTCCGGCACTCTTGGCTGTTACTTTTCCCATAAGGTCTACCGTCGCTACTGCCACGTTGCTGCTACTCCACTTGATGCTCTTTCCATCTGTTGTATTTTCTGGAAGAACTGTTGCTACAAGAGTTGTTGAGTCACCCTCTGTAAGCGTTGCGCTGCTCTTATCAAGATATACCTCTGTGATTGGTATTTCCTTCTTGCTTACTGTTACTGTACAATCTGCTGTTTTTCCATTTGTGCTTGTTGCTGTGATTACTGCTGTTCCTACACTCTTGGCTGTTATTGTTCCATCCTCAGATACTGTTGCTACAGCTTCATTATTGCTGCTCCAACTTATGCTCTTACTATCTGTTGTATTCTCTGGAAGGACTGTTGCTGTAAGCTTATGTGTATTTCCTTCTATTATTCCTACTGCGCTCTCACTAAGACTTACCTCTGTGATTGGTATAAGCTTCTTTTCTACTGTCACTGTACAGCTTGCTGTCTTTCCATTTGTGCTTGTTGCTGTAATTACAGCTGTTCCTACGCTCTTTGCTGTTACTGTTCCATCCTCAGATACTGTTGCAACTGCTTCATTGTTGCTGCTCCAGCTTATGTCCTTGCTGTCTGTTGTATTAACTGGAAGAACTGTTGCTGTAAGCTTGAAAGTATCTCCTTCATACATATCAAGTGCTTCTCTGCCAAGCTGTACCTCTGTTATAGGAACCTCTACCGGCTGCTCCGGCTTATCAGCAGATTTTACTTCATAAGAACGAACAACTGCTTTACCAGTGTCACTGTCAAGATATGTCGCATATATCTTAGAATTACCGTAGCTTATATTAAGACCACTAATATCCTGAATAGATACATTAGTTCCAAGCTGCTGCCACTCGCCATCGACAAGTCCACTTACAAATGTAATGTTATCACTTGCAGTAGTTCCTACATATACATTATCACCATCAAAGCACAGACTTGCGTTATTAACACCCTTGTCTGTTATACTATTAGTCCCTACCTGAGTCCACTCTTTAGCAGAGTTGGCATAGTCAAGGCTGTATAGATAACTGTCTTTTACTGTATCGAAAGCAGTTCCTTTCTTAAACAAATAAAGCTTTCCATTATTATTACTTAATACAACCTCATTAGCCTGTATTGAACCATTTAATACAGTATTCCAACTGTTATCAATTTGATTATATTTTTTAATATATATATTACTATTATTAGCTGTATCTCTGTATTCAACAAATATATTTTCATCAGCATCTACAGATATAGCAGCATTAGCCGGCATACTACTTACTGCTCCTGCTAATATATTATCAGATAAATTCTTTAATGTATTTCCATCATACTTATATGCATAAATATTGCTGTTATCCTGACTTGTATATGAAAAATATATGCCTTCAGAACCCGCAACAAGTGATACATTATCAGAATAACCTGAGGCTTTATATATATTCTGCCAACTACTTCCATTCCACTTATCTACACGTGCATAAAAATTAGTATCAAGATATGAAATATACACGTCACCATTGTAAGTAACTATAGACTTTCCATCATTAGTAGCCTTAGGTCCGTCTGTAATCTTACTCCATGCTCCATCACTATACTTAAATAATACTGTATCCTTTGTCGCATAACCATAGCCATCACCTATATTGGCTATAAAATATTTATTCTGTTCACTATCTGTATATGTTTCTATATCACTAAGCGAAAGTCCAAGTGTATCCGTACTTTCTGTTATCCAGCGACCTTCCTGTCCGTCATCTGCAAATGATATATCAAATGTTATTGTGTCGCCAGAAGCACTGCCTACATTTTCTATAACAATTCCGCTGTTAGTTCCATCTGAATATGTAATAGCATTGTCAGCTATACCTGCATTCTTATCATGTGTTCCATAAGATGTACGGCCGCTTTCCGCTGATAAGAATGATTTATCTAAGTTAGTATAATCTGCCTTTTCATAGCCATTAAGTATAGAATCACCTGGCCTGAATACATATGCCTTATATGGAGGACCATACATATTACCACCGGTAAGAGAGGCGTTTATTCTATATATGATAAGTCCTGAACCATATATCTTGCTCTCGTATGACTTATCATCATGAGAAGCAACATCATATTTAGCCTTCTGTTTTCTGTATTCAACAACAAAGAATTCATTAGATGAATAATCTGTTCTTAATATAACCGCCTGATTATTTCTTGTATCAAATGTTGTAGAAGAAGCTGCATATATCGAACAATTCTTCTTTGACTCTGTTACTGTCGGTATATCAAACCAGCCTGAATAAGCTGACCTGAAATATGCAAGAGGATACTGGATGAACTTGCTTACCATCGCCATAATATCCCACTGGCCTACCGGTACAACACCAGAAACATTAGTATTAACATAAAGGTCTGGATATCCAAGCGTATGCATAAATTCATGTATGACAACGCCGGTTTCACTTAATCCGAAGTATGCTGAACCCTCTGGAATAACCGTATAACTGCCTATTTTCTTGGAATTAATCTCATCTGTTCCTGCATATGTTGACATATGTCCATACATCTGTGAATTAGAATTACCCTTTTCACAGGCTGTTATAATCATAAGATTATCAACACATCCATCACCATCATAATCTACTATTGCATCCTTAGAAAATCTGCTGTCTTTAGCAAGTAATTCAGAAATCTCCTTAACCATTCTTGTATCTCCGAGGGCTGGTCCTGAAGTTCCAACAGTCCTGTCCCCATAATATGATACGTCATTGCTTAACACATATGGTTCTATCTTATTATTCTCACTGTCATACTGTGGAATAATATTCTGGACATTAAGCTGCCCATAAGAAATGTTAGAAACATACTGCTTAAGCGCTCTTGGGTGCTCCTCATCCCCCTCGAAATATTCTGTGATTTTAGGGTCTTCCTTATAACACTTCCCTAGTTCAGTTTTTTCGTGTTCATGTGTTGTATCCTTAAAATCTACAAATACAACTATGTTAGCGTATTTGCGGGTTGATACACTCTGTGTCTGCACTGTATCAGACACCTGTGCAGCCGGTGCTATACTTACTGATGTAAGCACAAGCAGTACACTTAAAAATGCCGAAGCTATTCTTTTCATATACTTTCTCCTTTTCGTATTATGATTAATATATACTTGTCTTTTTGTATCCCAATATATGATACCAGGGTCACAAGGTCATTCACCCACATACACCTGCTCATAGTTGTGGCTTTCACCCCAACATCATAATATTATGCGGTTCACAAATTTAAAGCCCTATCATGTATTATATCGGCAAATATTACACATAATCTTACCTGATTGTAATATTGCGTGTATTACTTTATCATATTTTGTTCAAATATAATTATATATACTGTTCACGGTTACAAGTAAATCTAATCTTAGATATAGTATATTATATATAAACAATTAAGTAAACAAAAAATACGCCAGAAATCAGCTTTTATGCCATTCTGACGTATTTTTAATATTTGTATTATATATCTTTATACTATATTATATTTTCACGCAGATTATGAATATCATGCGTTCTTAACTTGAGCTATAACTTCTTATGTTGTAATAAACCACTTAATATAATTAGTTGCTTCTTACTGATAACTTTCCTGTTACACTAGCCATTTCCACGATATTGGTATTTACTGTGTTCATAGTAATATCACCTGACATAGCCTTATCATCTACATCCTTGTATGTATGATATATATAGCTATAATCAGAGTTAGAACCGCCAATATTGATTTTTCCTGTTTCATTTTCTATTGAACCCCATATATTTTTCTTCTTAGTCCAGCCTTCATCTACAATATACTCTTCCTCACCTGATGAAAAATCATATGATATAGTTGAATTCCTATTAACAAAGCAATTAATGTCATATGTTATTGTAGTATATTCCCCTGGGTTAAGTTTTTCCATTATCTCTGGCTTTACAGCTAATCTGCAGTAATATGTAAGATTAGATATACCATCAGCATCATATTCAGGTACTATACATTCATATACATATAAGTAATCCTTCCAGTTATCCTCTGTAATATCTACGTCTTCATATTCTGGAACTATTACATCAGTGTAATTATCCCTGTATGTATCTCCACATACTGAGCATGTGTGTTCTGTATAACCTTTTTCTGTGTCTGTTGGCTCAACTACTGTATCTACATACTTATGCCCTGTCTTTTCTATAGTTTCTGTGTAAGTATCATTACATATTGAGCATGTATATGTCTTTTCACCATCCTCAGTACATGTTGCCTTTTTAGTTACTTCAGATGTATATAAATGATTATGCTTAACTGCAATACCATTTATTACTTTATATGTAACATCATCACTCTTTACATAACCATTATATTCTTTATTAACCATACCATTTTCAACATACCAGAGAACACCTGCACTATCCTCTACTACACCTGTATAGTCCTTATCAAGAATGCCGTTCACTATATAAGCTGTGCCATCTTTACTATATACAAGTCCTGTATAACTCCAATCGAGTACACCTTTCTTTATATAAAATGTACCGTATTCATTACTTGCAGTTCCTGTATAACTCCAGTCAACTATACCACCTGAAACATAGAACCAGTTTCCTGCATGCTCTACAAGTCCTGTATAGTTCCAGTTAACTATGCCACCTGAAACATAGAACCAGTTTCCTGCATATTCTGCAAGCCCTGTATAACCCCAGTCTAATATGCCACCTGAAACATAAAACCAGTTTCCTGCATATTCTGCAAGCCCTGTATAACTCCAATCTAATACACCATTGTTAACATAGAACCAGCCGTATTCGTTCTGGGCAAGTCCTGTATAGCTCCAGTCTAATACACCATTGTTAACATAAAACCAGCCATACTCATTCTGGGCAAGTCCTGTGTAGCTCCAGTCTAATACGCCATTTTTAACGTAAAACCAGCCATATTCATTGTTGGCAAGTCCTGTATAATCATAATCAACTTCATCATTAACATAGTACTTCCATGTTCCATCAGCTTCCTGCAGCAGACCTCTTTCTGTTCCATAAGCTGAACCATCCTTGAATATACCATGAAAACTTACACTATCCTCATCGCTTGTATACCATATAGCCATATCACCATACATAACTGGCTCGCACTGTGACAGCTTACCCGTCATAGTTCTTATCTTATCAGTCTGATTACCATTATTATCTACAAATGTATAATATACAGTACCCTCTCTATCGCTTCCCTTGCACCAGAGAACTAAGTATCTGTTATCAGCCATCTTAACAAGATGTGGTGTTGTTGCTGAATAATCATCACCTGTATAATCTGTAATCCAGTTTATCTTAGTATTTCCATCAGCTTTAGACTTTGAAAGTATGCATATATTTCTGAGTTTACCATTATTATCCTGGTCTATAGAAGAAGCTGCAACTATATATGCGCTGTCTGTCACTTCAAAACCACCAACTGATGCATTAGTTGTATTATCACCTGTAGTACCAGCTATATTAAGTAAAGATGTACACTTGCAATTATCTCCCCAATAGTCCATATTGGAAATAAACTGACCAGTAGTAAAATCTGTTGGATACTCTATAAGTGCTATACTTCTTGGATAAGCATCGCCATGGTCTACAGCAACAAGATGATTACCATCTGTTTTAATAAACTGATTAAATGAATGGCTTACATAACCATACGCAGAATTCATAATCTTAGTAAATGAATCCGTAATATTCATATTCTTCTCATCAACCTGTATCGTTACATTTGCCTGATGATTATAACCATCTGATGACTTATACATAGTATGGCTTGTTCTTATGAACAGATATCCATCTGATTCTGTCATTCTTAGGCTTCCAGCCTGAAATGGTCCAACTGTGTTGCAATCATATAAACCAGTAGATGTAATTCTGTTCCATGACTTATCGTACTTAGTTATTCTGAAACATTCTACATCTGCTGACTCTGATGGATTACTCTGTCCGCTTACTATATAATAAGCATCTGCACCATCATAAAATCCACCAAACTCAGAAAGTTCTGTAGGAATCTGCTTATAATCCGTAACTTGTAATTCTGAATTATAATATTCTACATAAACATTAGAACCATCAGACTGTACTCTCATAAGATTTCCATCACCAATATTGACAAGATATGCCTTAACAGGTGTTGCCCATCTTATATAATTATTGTCTGATGTCTTTACTGAAATGTTAGTACCAATAGTTGCCTCTGCATAAACCTGTGTGGTAAAACCAGACACTGCTGTACTTACACACACCGCACTGACAAATACAGCCATTGATGCAAGCAATTTCTTAATTCTTTTGTTCTTTAAGAACTTATCCCTTATCATATTTCCTCCTTTTTTTCTCACAATGCCCATAATTATATCAAGGTTAAAAGGAATTATATTCCTAACTGATATACCCATATTGATACATTGCTATGCAATTCTTACAATTTCCTAAATCATAATATGCCTTGCTGCTTTATCTTCAAAGTGTTTAACCACTAAGAATACCGCTATAAGTATAATACTTTAAATGTTATATATCCAGTACTTTTAATTAATAAAGCAAAAAACACAAACCTGCATTTACATAACCATTTTCTTTAATAATGGAATTCTTCTTACTATACAAGTTATCACCATACACACAGCAGTCATTACAACAGTTTTTATAAGATTAGCTGCCAGTGAATAATTTTCTATATTAATATATGGATATATATATTTCACACACAATATCAGTAGAATATAATGTATATAATATACTCCCATTGTACACTGGCCTACATATTTTCCAAACACATTTTCCTTATTAGAACTGTAATAATCAAAACACATAAACAGCCCTATTGATGCAAGCATAACCGATATTCTTTTATATCCATTATTAAGATATATGTTATTCCAGCTCATTGTTTTCGTTTCTATATACTTTTCAAGAACAATAAGCAGCACTCCCACAACAAATAAAATAACCGGAATATATCTGTTAATCTTGTTTTTAATATCGTCCCTGTATTCATGCATAAATGCACCTATAAGAAAATATGTAAGCATAAAAGCATAATTCGTATATGGAACAAGTGTACTCACCGAACTTATATCAAAGCTGCCAAAATATGATAACAATATATTAACTGCACCAACGCCTATATCTCCTATGAAGCTTACTATAAGCATACCAAATGCAAACTTCCTGCCATCGTGTCTGAACAGAAACCATGTAACCGGATATATAAGATAAATTACAATATATGCCTTCATATACCACAGTGCCCCAAAGTCTACACCATTTATATCCGCCGCAAATAATGTTGCTCTTATATATTCGCTTACAGTATGTGTTTCGTCATATATGTTACTTTGAACGCACATATATATTAATCTCCATACTACGAACACTATGTATGTAGTTACAAGCCTTGTGAAATATCTTTTCCAGTCAAATGTTTCTTTCTTATGTAAAAGATATCCTGTTGTCATAATAAAGCATGGCACCGCAACCCAGCATATGCTCATAATTATATTGCCTGCCACCGAATCTGCCGGCAGCAGAACAAAATGACAGAAAACGACTAATAATATACACAATCCTTTTAAGTCATCAAGAAATACTAATCTGTTACTCATCCGTTGTTTCTCCAATGCTGCATTTTTAACCTGTAAATCACTTAGCTTATTCTCCATGTAATCCTCATTACATAAGAACCATAGCTGCTGCTTGTTCCCAATGAATGATGCTTGACTGTTACCTTACTATAATCCGTATAAGCACTTCTGAATTCATTATCTATTGGTGCATCCAGACTTTCTACATATATTACAACAGTTGCATTTTCCACGCCTGACTCTAATGCCTCCGACAGCTTTTTATTAAGGTATTCATAATAATCTGTTGTATTAGTGAAATAATTTTCCTGCTGTGCGTAATAATTATACTTTGTTCCATTAGCATTTATATCACTTGTATATGAATGGTCTCTTCTCATCTTTTCATCAGTGATATTAAAGTAATCATAATTTACAACGCCCGGATTATCTGGTACAGGGTCATCCCATGTAACATCAACCATATACCATTCTCCATCAAGCATAACTGCATTCCATGCATGTGCTACGCCATCGCCTTCACCCGTGATAATCTCGCAAGGAATTCCTAATATATCCATACATAACTTAAATGCACTTGAATATCCATCACACACTGCTGTCCTGTTCACAAATATTCCTTCTGCCGTATGTGATACGTATGGGATTGTACCATTTATATAATTATAATAATCATACTCTGAATTAAGAACCATATAATTATGTACAGCTAACTCCTGCTCATAAGGTGTTGCGTATGCATATGCTGCATCCAGATATGATGATAAACCATCATAAAATGCCTTTTCACTATCTGTTTCCAATACTGAAGTATCACCTGTTTTATATGCATATTCATACTTATAATACTCACTATCAGTACTAAGATTTAATTGCATTTCTATTGTCTGTGTAACACGGCCTGCTTCTATTACATATATAGTTGTTCCTCTTCTTGCATTACCAGTATAGTCAAATCTGATACGTCCATCACAATACAGCCATGAACCATATTCATTAACTCCAAAGCCTGTATATGTATAGTCAAGTGTACCATCAACCACATACCACCAGCCATAATCATTATAAGCCATTCCTGTGTAGCCCCAGTCAAGCATACCTCCGCTTACATAGAACCAGCCATAATCATTGCTTGCAAGTCCTGTATAACTCCAGTCAAGTATTCCTCCGTTTATATAGAACCAGCCGTTTTCATTACTTGCAAGTCCCGTATAACTCCAGTCTAATATTCCTCCGTTTACATAAAACCAGCCATTTTCATTATATGCAAGTCCTGTATAACTCCAGTCTAATATTCCTCCGTTTACATAAAACCAGCCGTTTTCATTATATGCAAGTCCTGTATAGCCCCAGTCTATTGTTCCATCTTTTACATAGAACCAGCCATAATCATTGTATGCAAGTCCTGTATAGCCCGTATCTACAACTCCATTCTTATAATAATACCACTTATTATCTTCAGCCATACTTAATGAATAAGTATCCTGCGCCGCCTGCACATAATTCTGCTGTCCTATACCCAGTCCCAAGCCGATACCAAGTATAACAGCCACAGCCGCAATCGTATTTTTCAACAATTTTTTCATATGAAACGTACTCCTTTCGCATAATCCATATAATAATAGATTAGCACATACAAGAAAAGAAAGCAAAACAAACTCTATGTTATTGTTTATAACAAAACTGACATATGTATGCGTAATTATCACATACATATGCCAGTTATATTTTCATTGTATATATGATGCTGTGGGTCCAAGGTCTTTGAGACACTTATGAGCAGACTCATGTGGGATTAGACCTTTTAACTCCGGTATCATATTATCATAATATCAATACGCTCTGGTAATCATAGCTAAAATGCTGCGATTATAGAATACATTAATTCGCAACTACCACACTACAACACCGCCAACGATATTAAATGTATTACCATAGAACACATATGTTCCTGTGTAATCCCAGTCTACCATACCGCCTGATACGTAGAACCACATTCCGTTATATTCTACGAGTGTTGTTGACCAGTTGATTGTTCCTCCTGATACAGCAAACCATGCTCCATTGTAGTATACAAGACCTGAATAGCTCCAGTCTACCATGCCGCCTGATACATAGAACCATATTCCGTTATAGTATGCAAGACCTGTATAACTCCAGTCTAACACACCACCTGATACATAGAACCATGCACCCGAATAGCATGTAAGTCCTGTATAATCCCAGTTAATCATACCTCCTGTTACATAGAACCAGTTGCCAGCATAATCAGCTATGCCTTCATAATTCCAGTCTATTACACCACCTGATACGTAGAACCACATTCCATTATAATCTACAAGACCTGTATATCCCCAGTTTACTTCACCTGCTTCAACATAGATCCATGTACCATTATAATCTACTAAACCTGTGTACTCTGTATCAACCTTACCATCTTTATAATTCTTCCATACACCATTTTCATCCTGGGCAAGTCCGTTTAAAGACTTATCTGGTTCCTTTGGTACTGCCCATGTGTCGTATGCTGTATAGTTGTATGTAAGAGTTGCGTTCTGGTATTCTTTATTATTACCGTAATCAAAGCTTATAGTTACATAATTGCTATAATCCTTTTCTGAGCCTGAATAATATATATTCTTTAAAGCTGTACAACCATTGAATACATCGCCATTCATTTTAGTTCTCTTAGGAATAGATATCTTTTCTAATGCTGTTGCATTAAGGAATGCATCTGATGCCATGGTTACATCATAATTATCTTTCTTAATCTTAACCCACTGTAAAGCTGTGTCATTCTGGAATGCTCTTCCATATATACCTGTTACTCTGTTAGAAAGGTCTGCATATGCAAGCTTCTTACAATCACCAAATGCATTGTATCCGATTGATATTCCAGCATTACCGTCCGCTATAACAACGCCAAATATATCTGTATTATCAAATACACCATCTCCATAATTTGTTCCTATTGTAGTTACTGTTGATGGAATATTAATTACTCCACCTAAAGAAGTACAATTAGAAAAAGCTCCTTGTCCTATACTTGTAAGACCTTCGTTGAGCTCAAGCATTTCAAGACTGGCACAATCTTTAAAAGCATAGCTTCCTAATGATGTTGTCTTTGATGGCAGCTTTACTTCCTTAATAGCTGTGTTATAGAATGCTGAGTCACCTATAGTTAAATTAGCTGGTACCTCTTTGAATTCAACACTTGATAAGTTAGTATCATTAGCAAAGGCTCTGGAAGCTATATTCTTAACTCTGTTTGGTAAAGATACACTCTCAAGCATCTTACAATCCTTGAATGTATTATCATATATGCTTAATAATGTGCCTGTGCTGCTATCCTTGAATTCCACTGAAGTAATTGATGTTCTTTCAAAAGCTCCTTCATAATAAGAACTACCTATAGTTTCAACTGTTGATGGTATAACTAACTTACCACTAAGATTATTACAACCTTCAAATGCTCCTGAACCTATAGTTTTTAACCCCTCATTAAGTGTTATGCTAGTTAATTCAACAACACTATCAAATGCTCCTGCTCCTATCTCGATAGTATTTTTAGGAAATGTAACATTTTTTACTGCTGTTTTTCTAAATGCATTATCACTGATAGTTAATTCGTAAGAGCCATCTTTAAATGTAACTTTTTCAAGGCTGCTGTCACCATCAAATGTGTATGGACCTACATTTGAAATATTTGATGGTAAACTAACTTCTGTTAATGACTTACAGCTAGAAAATGCATATCTGTCGACTGTAAGTTTATCTGTTCCATCTTTAAATACAACTTTAGAGATAGATGTTCCACTGAATGCTCCGCCATTATTACCCCAGTCATAATTAATTGATGTTAAAGTTGATGGCAAAGTTACTGTACCAGTAAGATTGACACATCCTGAAAATGCTGCTCCTCCAATTTTCTTAAGACCTTCGCTAAATGTAACACTCTTAATGTTAACATTATCCTTAAATGCTGAATTCTCTATTTCTGTTACATTATACCCATTAATCTTAGCTGGAATAATAAGATGAACATCTGACTGGGCTGCTGCTTCATCAGAAAGTCCTTCGATAATCGCTTCATTTTTAGAATTAACAGAGTACTTAAACTGACCATATGTAGCACTCTCTGATGCCCCAACCATCTCATAGTCTGACACAACCCCATACTGAGGCTGAACTGCTGGTTCCTGTGCTGCCGATACTGCTGTTACTGACACCAATGTCATAGCAGCAACCGACAGTGGAATAATAAATTTCTTCTTCATACGCATTTCTCCATAAACTATAATATTATATAATATACTTTTTATATACCTATATATATTATACATGTATAAGTCTATTCTTTATTTATAGAATTGTCAATCTATTTATAGAATTTAATTGAATTTTTTAATATTTCCTTATACTTCTGTACCTGAGTTGTTTCTGGCACCTCAATATCTAGTTTTTTATAACAAAAAAGGCATATGTATGTGTATTGCAATCACATACATATGCCTAAGTATTTATTATACTATATTTTTCTTTGTTTGATATTCTACAGGTCTTAAGTTCTTCATTAGCTGTATACTTCTGGCCTTTCGTACTCCGTTACTATATATTTTTTAGTAAATATGTTGCACTAATCATGAATTAATCAACTCACGATACTTTGCCCTGTCTTTTTCTTCTATGTCAAGTGTATCCATAGCTTCATCGGCAGTCTGGTTCAGCTTTCTCATAATAGTTTTTATGCTGTCTAATCGCGCCTCTGTCTGGCCTTCAAGTTTTCCTTCAATTATGCCCTCGCGCTTTCCTTCAAGTAAGCCTTCGCGTCTGCCCTCCTGTACGCCACTATCTCTGAATTCTTTCATTGCACTCCACATATGCACATCATCCTCCTTGTCTTCCTTTTCTTCATTCACCAGCTTTGCCAGTTCTTTGGTTCCTGTCATCTCACTTATCATGTCGATAAGCTCTACGGATAATGACTTTTCTGAATATTTTTTTGAGATAGCGTTAAAATCTTTGTTGTATATACTATTCGTAATATCAAACAACGCTTTCACTTCGTCATTATTAAAATCATAATCTGCCGTATTACCTATCTGTACAAGATTAATGCGGTAATCATTAAACATCTCCTTTACTTCATCCGGCATATCTACCATCATATCACTTAAAGACATCGGACCGTTCCACCTCTGTTCTCCATAATAAAATACTATTGTTATTATCGGATGAAACCTATCAGAATAATTTAGTCCTGATAAAAACTCTTCACTGGTTCTATAACTTTCTGCTTTATTATTGCTCTTATATTCAGTATTAGTTTTATTATCCGCCTCATCTTTATCATCAGTATAAGCTTTTCGCTTTTTCTTAATACTATTCTTAGTGTTATTGCTCTTGAATTCATTATATTCCTTGATATATCCAAGCGCATCATATACCATTGTTCTTAATGGCATAGCCAGATGAACTTTTTCCTGCATCTCTAATCCTAATATATTAAATTCTACACCATTATAGTATTTCTTGACAACATCCCTGGCTCTTTTTAATGTCTCCTTATATTCCTGAACTCTGATTGTTCCAGATACATCCGTATCTATCTCCTGCAGATTTTCTGCCTTAATCACACATTTACCCTTGAATAATACCGCGTTAAAAAGGTCGGCAAATCTTTCATTATTTCTCCAGAATTCTTTGACGATAATGTCATCAGAAGTCCTTCTTTTTGTACTATAACTCATATAACGCCTTTCTGCAAATATGCTTTTGTAAACAAATCACATATTGAATTACTTTTTGTCTTGGGAAATCTTTTTTGAAACTGAATTCAGTTGAGATTATAGATAATTAAATATAATTCTATAAATGAGCAAATTTAAAATATTGCACAATTATGTCCGTGTCAGAAAAACAGATTTTTCATAATCTATTAAAATATATCTGAGGTACAAACAAAAGCAAAGTATTTTTGTGCATTTTTCTGTATTTGCTCATTTATAGTATATTACTTGTTAACTCCTGTAACATATCAATCTCTAAAATAACAATATGTTATTAATAATTCTTATAACCAACTTCCTGAAGTCTTGCGTCCTTAGCCTGTACGCTTTCCTTTAATTCTTTAGTGTAATTCTTAAGTCTTTCAAGAAGGTCTGCATCTGATGTTGCAAGAATTTTAGCTGCAAGTATACCTGCATTGGCACCGCCATTAATAGCAACTGTTGCAACTGGGATACCTGTTGGCATCTGTACTATTGAATATAACGAATCTCTACCACCAAGAGAAGTTGTATGCATAGGAATTCCTATGACTGGCATAGGGAATATAGCTGCACACATTCCCGGCAAATGAGCTGCCATTCCTGCACCTGCTATTATTACCTTGAACCCTTTTTCCTCTGCTGTCTTGGCATACTCAAAGAAAACATCTGGTTCCCTGTGTGCTGAGATAATCGTCATCTCATAAGATACACCTAACTTGTCTAATATGTCTGCTGCCTTAGCCATAACAGGCATATCAGAATCGCTACCCATAACTATTCCTACTAAAGCCATGTTTAACTTCCTCCCATTCTGATAGAAATGTAACTATCACATTAAAATAATAATATTAAATCAAGTATTGCTGATATTATCTGATAAATAGCATTATATGTATTCTTTAAATCACATAATTGTATAATAATCCATATATTTCAAAGATTACACAGATAAAACTAAACAATACATATAATATTTTACTTTGTTTTACATATATCGTCAAGAATAAGCATAAAATTGTATCTCAATTAAAAATTGAAATTTTAAATTTCACCATTATCTAACACATTGGAATTAGATATTTATTATACAAAGATAGCTTCACACCTGTCTTAGATAAACTATAGTTACTTAATTATTTTTATCACAATTTAATGATTTAAATCTTATTTCTTCTATTGCTCTAATATAATAATATTCTATATCTATTTTATTCGTTTTGGATAAAAAATAAAGAACAATTGCAAATAAATATATTATGGTTGAAAATAATATATTTGCATTTCCTAATTTCAACATTTTAAATATAATTGTAATAACTTTTATGTATATGCATGCGAATATTATTATGCTAATAACAATTGTTATATAGCATAAAATCAGCCTTAAATCTATACCTTTAACATCTTTCTTGTGTGTTTTTCTTTTTAATATTATTTTACAATTGTCTTTTTCAGTCTTTGTACTACCTTTTAATATTATTTTACAAATTTCATTCATTTCAAAATTGCAAAGAATATTACATATAGTAATCATTAATATATAACAGCCTATCATAGAAAATATATCTATCCAACCATAATTTTCAACATTTATTACATCTCTTGATATATAAATACATACAATTAAATATACACTCAATATCAAATAAAGCGTTTTTGTTATTATTTCATATATATTTCCCTTTACTTCCCTTTTACTTCTCTCCCAATCATATTTTAAAAGTAATGAAATATATTCTATTAATTGTCTCTGTTTCATAGTTAATTCTTGTTTTGATGGTTTTTTATTTTCTAAGTCTTTAATCAATTCCCAAATATGTGCATCACTGGAATAACTTATTTGTACAGCATTATTCCCAAATGCATTTATTCTCAACTTTAGTTCATTCAATATTACTAATGTTTTTTCATATGATGCCCCATCTACAATATGAGCTATTTCTCTTATTTTATCTCTCCATTCTTTTCGCTCTCCTGTTATATATTGGAGATTCCCTTGTCTTCTTGCAATAATATATGATACAAAACCTGACATAACAGCTACAATAACTGTCGAACTTAAAATAGTATTTATATCCATTTATAATTATCCTTTTCTTTATTATCCTAAATTATTCATTGCACAGCATACGAATAAAGTACTGTACCATGAAGCTTTTAAAGATAGCGTATCAGCTTGAATTAATCTTATTTACTTAAAAAGTATGTAAAATTCCTATAATAATTTTTCGGCTGTCAAAGTTCATTGTATAACTGCCTAAGCAAAATCTTAACTAGATTTATTTTCTTAGATTAAGTTGTCCTTCACACCTCTTTTACAATAAAACCTAATGAGGTATCCCAGTGATAAATTCATATTTGTAGCATATACATACTTCACCCGCTATATCAACATTTGTTATGAATTTTCACTTTCCTCTTGTTCTACTTTCCGAATAAACTTATTCTCGAATTGACTCTTATTATATGTATGAGTTTCTTTAAAAAGATATCCATCCAGCTTGCCAATTCCTAAAATT
>UMHI01001083.1_pt1 | contig 18195 bp, 19 predicted proteins | sample 1965481 | NCBI WGS metagenome assembly UMHI01 (sample SAMEA4836093, study PRJEB28245) | human gut metagenome | biome: gut microbiome; material: fecal sample | place: Denmark | collected 2008 | reverse complement strand
CGGTGGCGGACACCTTCTGGACATAGTCCAGGGCGGTCTGGAGTCTGTTCACCGATTCCGTCACCTGTTTCACCGTTGCAGCGGTATTTCCCGCGGTCAGTGTGCTCTGGGCGGTGTTGAGAGGGTCGGTAATCGCCGCCTGTGCGGCAGCCTTCAAGGTCATTCCGCCGCACAGGAGCAGAAGCAGAAGCGGCCTGTATCCCTTTAATCCTTTTTCCATACGGTCTCCTTTCATTTCCTGTCCTTTGACGGGTGTCTCTCCATGTATCTGCCTATCGCTTCCTCCATCGGCATGGTCCTGGAATAGCCGTCAATCTCAGCCCATGTCTCCCCGTCGGTCTGGAAGGCGAGGAACTTCTCCCGGCTCAGTTCGTTGCGCACCACCACCGCATACCTCCCCTGGCCGCCGGTGAAGCGGATGAAGCACTCGGAATGCGGACGCTCCCCGGAAAAGTCGTTGCGGATGGACCGCATCATGTTGCACTGGGCGGGGTCGCCCCCCATCTCGAACCTTTTCTCCACGGCCCTGTATACCACATCCGTTGTGGGAAGGATGTACAGCAGCTGGGTGTTGGTGATCATGCCTTTGGTAAATTCGTCATCGGGAAGCTGGTCGGGACTCTGGACGATGGTCATCACCGCACCGTTCTCCTTGCGTATCTTCTGGTAGCAGAAGGCGACTGCGGAATGTATGCTGATATCCTCGCCTCTGGACTTCATCTGCGCCGTCTCGGCATACTCGTCAAAAATGATCATCCCCCTTCTGGTCCGGTCGGAAAGGATCTTGTCATGAATCACGTCGAAGATCAGGGCCATGACCAGGTCGGAGAGGAACTTGTCCTGTTTGATCTGCGTCAGCTCGAACACGACCAGCCGCCTGTTCCCGAAATCGGGCACTCCGTCGGTCCTGCATACATTGGCATACCGTTCACCGGGAAGGAACTCGCTGCATATGAGGCGGAAGGAGGACAGGTCAAAATAATTGGGGTCTACGTCCTTCCGCCGGCAGATATCCTCATAATGCTCCGTCACGTGGCGGTAGAAAGAGGGAAAGGAATGGGGCGGCAGGCAGGTGGTGTAATAATCCTGGATGAATTTTGTGAGGGCTACGGACTGCTCCTCCTCGTCCTTCCCGAACATGCGGCGCCAGAAACGCTGCACGATACCCGATAGCACCTCTATCTTGTTGTTGTCAAGGGAACGGCCCTCCAGATCGAAGGGATTCAGGCCCAGCGGTGTCTCCCCGTCATAGTCCACATGCAGCGAGATTTCAGGATAAAGCTTGCAGAGCTGTCCGAAAGAGTACCCGAACTCCACCACCACCACGATATAGCCCTGCTCGATGAGCTGCTGCACGATATTCAGTGTCAGCACGGACTTGCCGCCGCCGGTGGATGCCACCACGATGCCGTTGCGGGCCGGTATGCGTTTTTTCTTCGCGTCCCAGATATCCTTTTTCAAAGGTATCTGATAAATACGGTCATTGAAATACACCCCTTCCTCATCCGGGGTGAATGTCGTGTAGTTGATGAACAGACAGAGCGCGAGGGAAAGCGGGGTCAGGAACAGGAAACCGCTGTCAAGCCCTTTCTCCTGTCCGGGAACCGAAGCCAGGTATATGTTGGCCAGATGCTCGTAGGACGGTATATAGAATTTGAAGTCCGAGACGGTCAGGTATTCCCGCAGCTTCTTCTCGGCCCGGTCCAGCAGTTCCGGGCTGTCATCCCATATCATGACGGAAAAATTGGCACGGCAGAGGAGCTGCCTCTCCTCCATGATCTCCTTCTGCATGTTCTCGAGCTCGTCCGCCTTCGGCTCCAGCATGGCCCTGTCCCATCCCTTGTTGGTGCGGTAGACCGCCACACGGCGGGAGAACTCTTCATAAAGTTTCTCCGAGCCCTCGAAATAGAGGATCTGGTTGACCGCATGGTTGCAGTGCAGGTGCACGCCCAGGCCTTCCAGTTCCGCCATGTACAGGCTGCATCCGGACACGGGCAGTGTGGTGTCCTCCACATCGCTTCTGACGGTGCGGTCAGGCAGATAGTCACCGTCACAGACGGTATAGCAACGCGCTTTCTCCCGGTCGACGGTGATCTCTCCGGAGAAATGGATGTCACGGTCGCAGTCAGCCCGGGGGAAGAAGTTGATGTACCGGATGACATACTCCCTCAGGCTGGCGGCGGCCATCCTTTCCAGACGGGTGTCCCTGATACTGTTTATCACACCAATGGCGGAGTTCACCCCCTCCAGAAATTCGGTGAGTTTCTCCCGGTCGGACACATGCAGCCTCTCCCGGTAGGAGAACGGGTTGGCATTGTACGAGGCTGCCAGGGAGGACAGGCCGGACAGGGTGAATATCAGAAGACAGTCATGTTCCAGATACTCACGGCCGGAGAAATGCCTCTGTTCCGCCTTGTCGATGAAGCTGTCCCCTTCCAGCTCATGAACGTACTCCCTTTTAAGGAACACGTCCTGCTTGTGCACGAAGCTGCCGGAGGGCAGGTGTTTGAACGCCTGGTAGAGACGCGCGTTGCGCTCCTCCAGGTCGGTACGGTGCAGGCTGTAGCATTCCGGATTGTACATGCGGAACGCTACAGACACGCAGCCGTTTCTGGTAAGGATGACACCGTATTCGTCATTGATGACATCCAGTATGGAATATCCTTCGTTTGCCATTTTCTTATTGTTTGTTTTTTTATTTGTTATCCCGTTCAGTTGTTATTTATATCTTTGCAGCAATAAAACATATTGTATCTTTATATCTTTTTAGTTTATGAATGAAATCAGTACAGCCCTTAAAACATTGACTGACAGAATCACTGTAAAGTTGGAAATCGGAGAAAAGCATTTTAATGTTTTTCTATGTATTGCTCTATGCGCACTGGTCATTTATCCGCTCCTGTTCACAGCCGTGGTTCATTTCAGAACACTACCGCTTGGGATACAGTTGTTGATTGTGACAGGAATTTCGGTTGCCTATTCAGTAGTCCTCGTTCCGCTTTCCGCATTTTGGGTTTCCAAAGAATGGATCTGCTATGCACCGGTTGGTATCCTTTCCTGTATGTCAGGGATTTACTGGGTATTTGCCTGCCCTCTCTCCGGAGTTGACCCCAACTTTATAATATTTTGGAGAGTCATGATAATACTCCTTCCGCCCATGCTATTGTTGGGTATAGCCATCAACCTGTGGGAACTCCGCCATGTCAAAACCGGCAACAGACAAAGCAACAGTTTAAGGAGGCAACTCTTTATCATCTTCTTTTTTATCATTGTTTTCACCACCTATTTCCTTATTTCCAATTTCTTTAGGAGTGCTGTTTTTACGTATACGTATATTTCTTGAATCTTTTATTTCCTTGGTGATACAATAAAAGACAAAAGACACACAAAAAAAGAATGTCCAGACAAAAGCAAACAGCACTTCGGGACAGTCAGTTATAAGTCTATTCATATTTTCTGTAGTCTATCTGTTTTTTCATTAAAGCATTTCTCACATCACGGTTTGTAACCGTCTTCTCCCAATGCGGCGGCCTGTACTTCTTCCTTGAGGCATTCTTATAGAACTTCCTTGCCAACAACAGGCCACATCCGACAAGCAATACGAATATGAAAAGCATTTCACCGCCTGTCGTACCGTCCTCCAGCCAGCTCTTGACGTTCAGCAGGAGCACGGCCACGGCGAATCCGCCGTAACCGAGCAACAGATAGAAGTCGCGTACCAGCAGCCCGTGTATCTTGCACGGGTTCTCGATCCCTTTGCGCACCTTGTACTCCATGGCGGTCAGATTGAGAAGCTGACACCGGCTATCTTGCCCACGCAGAAGCTGATGACGGTCACCGCGATAAGGACATAGCCGACCATGTAGGCGACGTTCATCCATCCCTGTTTCTTGTTGCCCTCGCTGTTCTCGTCATTGATGAGTCTCCAGTTCTTTCCTATGCCTACGGCAAGCGCCATGACCATCACACCGAGGAAAACCGGCAGTGCGATGTCGTTCAGGACGGTGTTGATGTCACTTTTGATGGATTGTGCCCCTGCCGGAAGAACCGCCGCCAGCAGGACGGATAAAGTATAAATTTTCTTTTTCATTGCCTTTCTTGTTCTTTTTCAGTTATTGTTCCTTCATAATTGCCTCCGGGCTGCCAGCCGGTGATGGTGATGTCCTCTATCTCCACCCCGTTTCCGGCGGTTTTCAAAGTGTAGACATATTCCTTTCCGGATCGGAATGCCGCCGCCGGCATGACGAAGTCGTATGGATGTCCGCCGGCCACCAGCGCCACGTGCATGGCCGGACTGTCACCGGGATAGAGCAGCAGGCTTCCTGTCCCGGAGGATATTGTGCCTTTTTCCGGTTTTATCTCCAGTGAGCCCGTCAGAAGACTGTACGAAGCGGAGTAGCTGTAATCCGCCACTCTGACCGCGGTGACGGCGGCGGGCATTCTGAAAGTCACCTTCGAAAGAAGATGATACAGGGTGATGGAGGCGGAGGGTGCGTTCCCGGACACCATGGTCCTTTCCGAATACAGATAGTCTGTCTGGCTCCTTGCGTCCAGGCCCATCTTTCCGCCGCTGAAGGACGGGTTGTAAGGATAATACGCATATATGCCTTTATCCCCGTCCGACAGGGAAATCTCCGCGAATGTCCATTTCCCGGACCGGTTGAGGACTCGGATGTTGTCCGGATACAGGTTTCCCGCCGTATCCGTTACAAACATGCCGAACTCGCTGACGGACATTTCCTGCCCGTCATCACCACGTGCCGTGCAGGAGCTGATGGACATGACGGCGTCCTGCTCCGGACTGTCGTTAGGGCCGGAGCAGCCGCTGAGGGCTGCAACCGGCATTACAAACGTCAGACAAATAATGAGATGATTGAATGGTTTATCCATATTTATAGTTTTTAGTTTATGTCCACCGATACCTTTCTGTCCTGGTATACAGTGATTGACAGTTTCCTTCCGCTTTCGTTCTGGGTCAGCGTAATCGTGCCGCTACGGTCGGAAGTTGTCGGGTTTTCACTGACGGTTGCCGAGTTTGTGCCGGCACTGATCCAGGACACGTTGGCGGAAGCCGACCAGCCGATATTGCTGCGGGAGGTTTCGCTGCCGTTGGTGTATGTGATCTTCTGTGAGGTGACACTGTAGGTGACGGTTCCCCCGGTGGAGACGACGTCATCACCGCTGACGGCTCCGAGCGTGAATATGTACCCGTAGGTGATTACATCGGCGGGCTTTCCATCCTGATGGATTGTCACATGGCCTGATTTTCCTCCGTAACTTGCCGTATAGGTACAATTGCGGGATGAAGTGCTGCCATTGGCCGCCACTGTGACAGTCGTGCCGCTCCGGCTGAAGCCCGACGCGCTTCCTGACCATGAGGCGGATGAGCTCACATCCACACTCCGGTATTCTGTGGTGGTGCCTGTTGTTATGCCGTTCCACTTCGTGTATTTCGGACGGCTTTGTGATGCTGTCGCACTCAGGCGGCTTGTGCCTCCGGATGAGCCGATACCGGACGGGCTGGCGGACACTGACAATGAGCCCGTGGTCCAGTTGCCGTACTCCGTTGTCTGACTGCCGGCGGACTGTCTGACCGTACAGGCGGCCGACCTGCCGTTTGAAGTGGCCGTGACTGTGCAGGACCTTTCAGACGCTGTTGTGTTGTTGCCTGCTGTCAGTGTTGTTCCGGACAGGCTGAATCCGCTGCCGGCTGCCGACAATGACGGTGTGGCCCTGTCTGTTTCCGTACCTCCTGAACCGCCGACACCGTTCCACGTCCACGCACGGGTACGGGCTGCATCGGCCGTGATGACGGATGTACCTCCCGTGTTTGCAACCGTTTCCGGATTGGCCGATACGGTTACACTCCAGTCGCTCCAGGATGCGTATTGTTTTGCACCGGCATCCTGTGTTATGGTCAGGCTGTTATCCGATGTTATGCCGTTGTAACTGCCTTTTACGGTAATACTTCTGGCATTTGTCGTAGTATTGTTGACAGCCAGGACCTGATTCCCGGACAGGCTGAATCCCGTCCCGGTTCCACTGAGGGAAACCGTTACATTTTCTTTTTTATCAGGATCCCGGTGGTCGTTATAATAAGTGCTGAGAACGGCTGTGACAGCCTTGTTTCCTCCGGCAGCGGGTATGTTTCCCGCAGTTGTGCTGATTTGCAAGGTCTGCCGCGTGGTAGCGGAGGACTGTTGTACCGGCAGGATGTAAGTCCTTCCGGATTCTGCCTGGGTAAACAGGACCTTGCCGTTTCGGGGAGCGGTATTCAGGTTTTCCGCCACCTTTATTGTTTTGCCCGCCTTGTCCGGGGTTATCCAGACGTCTGTCGTTGAAACCGTGTAATCCAATGGACTCTCAGTGCCGGGCAATGGCTTCCCGTTTATTGAATAATATTTGTTTGAAACCGTTTCGTAGTTATAGATGCCGCCGGAATAGCCGCTGCCGATGGTTTCCGGACTGACGGTAAAGGTATACTGCAGCTCTTTGCCCATGAACGGAATTACGGTAGTATGCCCCGCAAGGAATTCTTTCTTTGCCGTAAGGGTGTAGTCCTTTTTTGTGCCGTCGGCAAATAAAAGGGTAAGGAATGTACCGTCGGCATCCCGGTCCTGCGCCGGAATGACCGCAGTGAATGTGCCGCCGTCATTATACATCCGTATATCCGAGGTGGCTCCAAGGGTATTGGCGGTGCCGGTTCCCAGGTTGATATTGGCTGTAGCCTTGGCCCTTTGGATGGTCACGCCGGAAAGTGCCTCTCCCGCTTCCGGCGTATAAGTGACCTGCAGCCGGGACAGCCGGTGGGAGAAGGCGAGCGTTATGACCTTATCGGTTGTTCCGCTCCTGTTGGCCGCATACATGAAGTCGGAAAGCGTGATGCCTTCCCGCTGGTCCCCCTGTATGCTGAAATCATAATCCAACGGATTGCCCATGTCTTCCCTGTAGGGGTAATAGGCATAATAATCCGTTTCATAGCCGGCGGCTATTTCGTTGGCGTCCCCGTCCGCCACGAACTGCGAGCCGTTCCAGACGAACCGCTTGTTGTCCGCATAGTTTCCGGACGTTTTCAAGGTTGCAGGCGCTGATGACATGCGTACTGCCGCATAGACGCCGATGGCATCCCCGGTCTCAAACGTTGTCTCGGTTGCCCGTGCTCCCCCTGCGTCAATTTCAAAGGACACGGTATCACGGCTGTGGATTGCGGTGCCTTCCTCATTCTCACAGCCCTGCAGGGACAGGAGGGTTGTCACGGCCAGCCAGGGGAAAAGGCTGTTTAAAATATTCTTCATTTTCATCGTTTTGTCTGATTATGGGGGATTGGCAGCCCCGATATGGTTTGTAACAGGGCGGGAAGAAAGGCTTCCCGCCCCTTAAAGTCAGATTACAGGTACAAGCTGGATTTCACCTTTCACATCGTCTGTCCAGGGTTCGATGGTCACACCGCTGCCATCGGCACCGCCGATGACCAGACCGTTATTCCCCAGTACGATGTCGTAGATATTACGGTAAGAGCGTTCCCATTTCGTTCCGGCCGGGAAGGTGAATTGCAGCTGCTTTCCGTCAATGGTGAACACGGCCTGCATATCCTTGCCCGCTGTCGCATCAACCGGAACGACAATGGATGAAAAGGATACGGCCTTGTCTGTCAGAGTGGCGCCGGCGCTGAATTCCACATTGCCTGCCGTCGTTTTTGTCAGGGAACCTGTTGAAATATCCATAGTGGCACGGGTATACAACGGAGTGGCGGAACCGACATTCTTCAGTGTGATTCCGGTAAGGACGCCTTCCTGTCTGTATCCTTCCGTTTTCTTCATGCGGAATACGACCTGTGAAAGGGCATGTTTCATCGTGATGTTCACATTACGGTTCAGGATGCTCGCCTTGGTGTCGCCCTGTCCGTACAGATGGTCCGTCTGGGTGGTGATGTCCACCGGAAGGGCGGAGGGGGTGGTCAGCGTGGCATCATACGGATAATAAGCGAACACCGTCGCCTCGTTCTCATCCAGCAGGATCTCTTCCGAAGTCCATCCGGCAGCTGAATAGGTGAAAGGGGTGTTGGTATAGACGGCATTCTGGTTGTACGGAGTGCCCAGAGTACCGTTGCAGACATAAAGACCCAGCTTGTCACCGGCTTCCCAAGCGGTCTTTTCCGCGCGGGAAACAGCGGGAGCACCGATGTTGGCGTTGATTTTCAAGGAGGCACGGACATCCTTGACGGTTCCTTCTTCATTCTCGGAACAGCTGCATGCCAATACGGCAAGACACGCTGCGAACAAAAACATTTTCTTCATTTTGTAAAATTTTAAATTGATGATAAAAAAACAGTATTAATAAGTAATTATTCCCTGGCCCCATTCCACATTCTGCCAGTCCTCGATGGAAGCGGATGCGGTATGTAGGGACGGGGATACGCGGACGGTGATGTCCACACTGATACCGTCAGCGGTGAAGTCCTTGAACACATCACTCAGGTCAAGATCCGCATCCACGGGCATGTCCCCGTCCAGATGAAGACGGATGACATTGCTCACCCCGGTATTGATGCCGAACACCAGCACTTCCTTCCGGAAGAAATTCTCCTTTTCAGGGGAGACGGTGAAAGGCAGGGTGGCGAAACCGCTTCCCTTTTCCCTTGTACGTACATACCGGCTTGTGGTCACGCCGTCAAGTTCGGCGGTGATTCCGGTATATTCCAGGATTCCCGTATTCGTCACCGTGATGTTGAAGACAATCCGCTGCACCATCAGTTTGCTCTCGCAGGTGACGTGCAGGGTGTCGTCAGTCATGACCGTACCGGTCACGGAAGAGGAATACGCGTATCCCTGCTCCGCCGTGATCTTTCCCTGTTCCGTCGGAACACGCAAGCGGACGGTGGCGGCGGAGCCCGCATCCTCCAGGATGTTGACATCCTTGTTGCAGGCGAGAAACTCGTAACTCCCGATATGCAAGGTCCCATACGCATCACCGCTTCCATTAAAAGGAATGGAAAGATTGTCATATTCCGCCACGCCGTTACCGGTCAGCGGAAAAACCATCAGGTTCATCTCCGCCTGTTCCGGTGTGCCCATATCGGAAGGGTGATGGAACCCGTTACGGGCGTGCAGGTATCCTTTGTAGATACAATCCTCGGTGAACAGGCCGTCACAAGAGGAAAGTGACAGCAGGGACAGGAATATGCCGGGCAGAATTCTTACTATTTTATTCATATTGCGACAGGTTTAAATTATACGTTGTTATCAGCCGGTTGATTTCCGGATCAAGACGACCGCGATAGGCTTTGGAACCGTCCAGTTCCAGTGAGCGCATGAAGGAGGACACGGCTTTGCCGTCGTCTTTCAGACGGCTGTACAGGATGGACAGCAGGTAGCACACATTGGAACTTTCCGGCAGGGATTCCAATATTCCGGCAGCCCGTGCATCATAGCCCAGTGACATCAGGCAGATGGCCGTGTTGTAGTCGTTATAGTCCGACAGTATCACCAGCGCGTCCTTGTACTGCCTGTCCTCCATCAGGTCAAGACCGTGCATGTAGGCCGAGTCAAGGACGGTGGTGTATTTGAATTCCTCTATCATATCCCGGCGGTGCAGGTAGAATGCGAAGTTCACCGCACGTGCCAGAGGATAATAGTTCTCCCTGATATGCTTGTAGGCATCCGGAAAACGTTTCCGGATCCCGGCCTCCCTTGCGTCCGGATCCTTTACGGAGGACATGATATCCAGAACGGCTGACCTGTCATCCATTTCCGTATCCTGTTGTACCTTGCGGACAAGAAGCTGCCAGTCCTCGCCAATCCACCGGGGACGGATCAGGGTGTCGATGCCGGTCCTGTCATCCGTCCTTCCGGACAGGTACTCCTTCAAGGCAACGGCACGCTGCCTGGACAGGATACGGTTCGCGGCCGCGCTGCCTTCCGGGGATGCGGTGGCGGTCATGTCAATACTGTCCATCACCAACTCACCGGTATAGGTCAGCTTGTTGATCGCTTCCAGGACTTTGTCTATTTCGGAACGGTTGTTCCCGTATTCCTCGTCAAACAGGTATCTGCCTGCCGGATAATTGATATAGGCGGTCGTATTGGCCGTGGCCTTGCGGTATATCTTCTCCTTCCTGTACCGGGGCGCATGGTCCAGGAACTGCACCATACTGCTTATATAATAGGTAATGGTATCCGAGGACGGTAAATTGGCGGAACTGCCATTGACGGCAAGTATCCTTCCGTCTACTGTCAGGTCAATACGTTTCGTGTTATCGGTAACATCCATCTCCTGCCGGTAATAATAGCTGAAGGTATTGTTCCTGTTCCTGATGACCGTATCCAGACGGGCGGCCTGGTAAGGGAAACGAACCAGCTCCTCATATTTGCGTGACACCGCGTCACGTTTGCGTTCGTTCTCCGCAATGCGCTTGTAATCGAAGTATCTCTCCGCTATACGCGCCGAATCTTCCGGCGTCACCCTGCGTACCTTCAGAGGGGTGCCTTCCGAGAACATGCGGTAGCGGGACGGAATCAGCGTGGTGTCCAGGTCACGGCGGAGCCAGTAGGCGGGAAGTACGGACAGGATGGTGTTGTGGCCGGCGATGGCCATGCGGTTCCGTTCCATCTTCGCGTTGAAGTGCTGGTAACGGCGGTTCCATCTCTCAGTCCAGTCAATCCATTCCTCGCGGGCGATATAGTCATGCTTCCATGCCTGGTAGAACTCCTCCTCCAGCTCGGCCATGGCACGGCGGTAGCCTTTCATGTCGAACATCTCTTTCAGATAGGCGGAATCCGGGATGATGCTGTTTATGAAGGCCTGGTACTGCGCGTATCCTTTTTTCTGCCGCTTGACGAAGTCGGCGCCGGACAGGAAGATCCTCTCCAGTTCTATGCGTCTGCCACGCTTGTAGGCCACAGGGGTCAGCTGTACCTGCCATTTGTCATCTATCAGCCTGCCCGGAACGGTCACGACAAAATCCAGATTCACTTTCCCGGCACGCTCGGGGATGTTCCTGTTACGCGCGACAATGGTCACCTCGTCCAGCTGCAACACGGTCATCTCTTCACCCGTAACGCTGTCACGTTCGGCCATGGTGACAATATGTTCCACTCCCGAACTGTCCTTCCAGGTGATTTTTTCGGGAACGGAATAGCATGTCGTGTCCGGTGCAGGCCGCTTGCCGGCCTGTGAGAGACCGACCTTGCTGATGCTCCTTTCCATCTTGTGGGACAGGGAACAGGATAAGGACAGCAGTGGAAGTAAAAGGATTACAGGTATGTTTCTTTTTTTCATAGGACCGTACATTTAGAAAAGATATATCATGTTCAACGCCACACGTGAAGGTATCAGATACCATCCGTGTTTTCTGCCCAGGAAGGCGCCGCATTCCCGGCAACGGTATTCGTTGTACCTCGCCCAGACCGCGGCGCCGCCGAGTTCCCATTCTATGTTCCATGTTTTTGACAGGGGGTAGGCCTTGCCGATGGAGAGGCCGATGCCGTAGCCTTCCCCCTCATAGCGTTTCTTGTTCCATATCCTGCCGATCGAATAGCCGCTTGCCAGGGTGTTCATCCCGACAAAAAAATTGGAGTAGGACTCCACGAACCAGTAGCGCACGCCCGGCATGACAGTCAGGTTGCGGAACTGGCGGTTGTCCTTAAAGACGAAGGGATTGTACTGGACCGGTAGATGAAGCGACCATCGGCGGTTCAGCGTCATGGACCCCTCCAGGTTGATGTTGCCCGTTGCCAGCCCTATCAGGTTGGTACGCGCGGAATAGAACTGGGCCGGGGATGCCAGGCAGACGCCCAACAATATCCCCAGAAAAAAGAATTTCTTTCTCATCTGTTTTCTCCTTCCTGATTGGACGGCCGGGAATTCAGCACGGTGATGTCCCATGCCGTCAGCGTGTTGAAGTAACGGCCGTCCCGTTCACGGGCGGAAATGTCAAATTTGACACTGACCTCCATACCCTCCTCCATGGGAAAACGGTCCATGTTGGCATTCATCACTTGCAGGCAGATCCTCTTCGGATACTGGTCTTGCGTTTCTATCACAAACTCACGGGACTTCCACGGAGTGCCCGATGTCTTTCCGACTCCTTCCTTGACCGGAAAGAGGGTAAGTACTTTTCCTTTTATCTCCATATTTTTTTCGTTTATGTGTTTTTAATCAAGTGAACGGGGATGAACCGCAACCATCCTTTTCACGATCTGCTAAAACCATTCGGCATCCGGATCGACCTCCACGGAAAGCCGGTCCATGATCCATGTGATCAGTCTGTTGACAAAGCCCATGTTCTTATCCTTTTAAAAGTATTATCCTTCAATTGCCTGCTCAGACTTATATGGCGGCCGTCATCAACTCCGGTCATATAAGCCTTGTGGTTCGTCTTATGCCTGTTCGCCACAGGCTTTCTTCTGACAAGCCTGAACCTGCCCATATAGTCGTCTATCAGTTTTTGGTGACAGATCATGAGGCCGGTTTCCTGCGGCGTCTGCCCGGAATTCTCCAGCTGCATGCGTAAACCGGGTATGCAGCCTTCCAGATAAGACCGGATATAGTCCTTCTTACCTTTGGCGGTTCTCCAGTAACCGCGTCTGCCTTGCGCATACCCGGAATACTTCTCTTCGGACAGACGTCTGAAGGTTTTACGCAGGTAGTCAAAGAGCGCAATGACAGTTGCCGCATTTTCCTCTGTCCCGATTACCACCATATGGGTTGTGCCCGCGTAGAGCAGCATCTTGCAGTAATTGTATTCACATAAGACCCTCATCAGGTCCCGTTTCCAGATATTGCCGGCCGCATCCTTGTAGCTGATTCTGTCAGATTCGCAGGCTGTCAGCCGGTTTTGTGGATTCTCACCGGCAAGATCAAGCAGGGAGAGGTTGTATTCCATAAGTAGGCGGTGTACCGCCGCTGCCGCCGCATGGGCTTCACCTTCAGATCCGATCTGTGTGGCGGATTCTTTGAGCCGGATAAGCTTGCGGATTCTTTCCGTTATCTTTTCTGATACTTCTTTCATATTGTTTGCTGTATTACATCTCATTTCCTGCAGTCATTGCTTTTTTTTTACAGGCTTGCAGGAACTCGTTGAAATCGTTATGCCGGGGATACAGCCGGACGGACTCATTGACCAGTACCGTATCCTTCCCAAGATTCCCCTCCAGTTTCTCCAGGGCGTCCATGCCTGCCTTGTCGTTGTCCAGAAAGGCATGTACCAGCCGGTGCCGGGAAAGGAACTCTCCGGACCTGCCGGCCATGGCCGTGGAGTTCAGGATGCAGAAATTCATTGGCGGCAGTCCGGGATGTTCCCTGGCATACTGGAGATAGCTGAGAAAATCCATGAATCCCTCGAAAACGGCACAACGGTCGCCTCCATTGTCAAGACAGGTGACGGCTTTTACTCCGGCACATCCCTTGAATATCGGATTCCTGAGCTCCATGCCTCCCTTGTCATTGGGGAAAGCTACGGCGAAACAGCGCCTGTCCTTCCTTCCGCTGAAATGGTAGTATGCTTCCTTGCAATATGCCTTTGCAATGTCCGCATCAATTCCACGCCGGCCCATGTATTCCAGAAGCATCCTGTTGGTCAGGGGATTGATATTGTCGACAGTCAGTCTGGGGCTGGTGCCGGCATCCCCGGCGGAAGTCGGAACAGGGAGGGGGTCGGACGGGGCGGACAGGTCGCTTTTTTCAATCCGCCGCATGGCGGAGTGAAAATCGCACCGTTCCAGACGCATGACCAGGTCAGCCACACCTCCCGAGCTGTCCTCACCGAAATCCTTCCATTTGTTCGTGTGCAGGTTCACCATGAAGCTGGGGGTCTCCTCATTTCTGAAAGGGGAGCTGTACATGAGATAGCCGTGGTAGGACCTGACCGGTTCATGACCGTATTTTTCCAGTATCTCCCGCAAGGGGATCGCATTGGCTTCCTGTGATTTCATAATCTTTCGTTTTTTTTAAGTTCCTGCCGCACCGGCTTCACAGCGGGACGGCAGGATGGAATGTTCTTTCACATACTAACTAATGTCAAAATATCATGCGGTCCGGACGGACGTCAGCCTGCTCCTGAGAAAACATAGCGGGCTCCTGATGCGCCCGTTGCTGCGCTCGATTTCCTTCAAGGCGGCTTCCAGCACACGGGGGGAGTCCGCGGACAGATGCAGGATCTCATGCTGCTGTGCCGGAGAAATGCCTAGACGCTCAAGGGCGGCACGGAAACCGTCCTGCCTCTTTTCTCCTGAACATTCAGCGTTGTACTTGCGGATATAGTTCTCTATCAGCGGAGTGAGGCAGCCGCCCACACTGTAACGGTAGTCACCGTTACGGATGCTGTCCTTGACGGCGGCTATGGCGTACTCCAGGGGCATGGCCGGATAACGGGCTTTCAGAATGCACGCCCAGCGGATCTGGTCATCCTTCAGGTTCAGGTATTCCAGATCGGATTTTAAAGTCCGGATGGAATTGTCCTCCTCATCCGTCTTTTCCTGAACGGATGTAAAGGAGCTTGAGGATGATATGTTTTCTTTTCTTTCCTTTATATTGTAAGCTTCCGGAATATTCACGGATTCTTCCGGAATAAATCCGGTTTTTTCCGGAAGAATCCCCTCTTTCAAAGGAACGGGCGCTTCTGAAGGTTCCGTGAAGGGAACAGAGGTGACTGCCACAGATCCACAGATCGGAACGGACGCCGCTTCCACAGGAAGCTGTGCCCGGGAAACCGGGAAGGAGGATTTTTCTTCGGAAAGAAGATTTATTTCTTCCGGAATGACTGTCTTGCGCTTGGCCGCTTGACACATGGACACATATCGGATCTGGATGGAGTGCCCTGTCAGAATGCCGTACTGTTTCCAGATTCCGGCATTGAACAGCCCCGTTTCCGTACAATAGTTGATGATCCGGAGAACCTCCTCTTCCCTCATGTTCCAGTATTCCGCACAATCGAACAGCTCGTCCTGTGTGAAACGGATATAACAGCCTTCCACACGGTAGATCTCATTCAGGACATACTGGTATATCGCATAACCGGCACAGCTGTGTTCCTTTCTCAGCTTGCGGATCTTGATGTCACGGAACCGGTCCGTTTCGGCCCTGTAGTACTCAAAGCCTTTTCTGGCAATTCTTCCCATAATTATACGTTTTAAGAATTTTTTTTCAGTGTGAAACAAACAGGATTCGAACCTGTATCACCAGCCTGCATACAATGCGGTGACTTGCCTGTTAGTCCATTGTTCCGTTACGATTCTGATAAATATCTCATTAAACTATCCTTATCTCTAAAAAGTCTTTTTCCCCATTGTGGATAATTGTTTCTGGGCACACTTAGCCCATCTGACAGCTTATAAACCATAAGAAAACTATCATCAGTATAGGATATTTCGATAATTATTTTGCTTATACTTGTATGGATAATGTTATCCCCGCTCAGATAGCATACGCTATCTCCTACGTTAAATTCAGTATCTATATTCATACCTATATCGTTATTAGTCAATTACCAATCTCCACCATCATTTAATATGCCATCAATAGTAGTTACACTATTTTCAATATTGCTACCTCCATATTGCGTAAATTCCGGTGTAGGATTATTGTCTGTATCTCCATGCATCATTACATGAAGCGAACCACTGGCTGAATACAGCCAAAGACGCTTACCATCCTTTTCCCACTTTTTTGCAAGTCGTTTCAGAGAGTCAATCAACTTACATTCTTCGGGAGTACATTCTATCCCAGCTTCTGTTTGATATTTGCTCATATCGAATTAATTTTAAATATTAATCTTTTTCTAAAAAAGTGTTAGTAGTATTCAACACTCCGGCTGAATCCCGATTTTTACCATCACGCACAAAAAAACTATCGCTTAACAGCCTTTCATAATCGATTTTATTCATAAGAATAACACTCGCATTGCCATCTATATACAGTTTGCATTGCATGAATTGAGTTCCTTTTACTTCCTCAATTACATCTATTTGCATTGTTCTTTTTTTACTCATATCTGTCCAATTTTAAAATTTCATCAATAGATGATAAAACACTCTCCAGTCTTTCCAACTGCTCAGAGTATTTCATAAGAAGATTTTCTTCTCTTTCCGTAGCCTCCCCTCCATTGTGAATATCATTATACTTTTCGTATTTTGATTTTACACTCTTATATGCTTTCTGAAAGAACGGAAGCAATATCTTACATTCCTCTTTGGTCATACAGACCGTTATCTCGTATGGAGATGAATACGATTTTCTAGTGCCATCTATGTGACTCATTTCTGTTCGTTATTGAAGTCATTAATATAACTACGCCCAGCATCAGTTGGACGATAAACAACATCACCAAATGGTCCAGCCGATTTCGTCAACAAACCGTTTTTTACCATTTCTTCTAAATCATCAGAGGGTTTACTATAACCACCCCATCCTTTTTTGCAGATATTCCTTAAATGAATAAGCTGCATCTTACTTAATTCTATATTCATTTGGTTCATATTTATTCGAGTTCGAAGATTCTGTTGATGGTGTCAGCTAATTTATCATTGATGATTTTCGAGTTCCAACTGTCAAATTCAAGAATAATACCAACTTGTCTGGAACTGCCGGAGTCTGTATAAGACCTGCCCATTGTGATATTTACAGGCAGGTTCTCCTCTTTGGCTACCTCTATAAAAGCGTTTGCCAGTTTTTTTAACATTTCACATCTTATCAACATAGTATTTTCGGATTAGTGATTATGAATTGACAGCCATGAAGAAACCGGCATTATTATACTGTTGCCTGATTTCTGCGGATGTAAGAATATGATACTTGGTATACAACTCAGCATTGAACAAGTCAACCTGAATACAATACTCCACGATTTTCTCCACTTCTTCCGGAGAGAGTGCCCAATAGTCCGCTACTCTGCAAAGCATATTCTTACACCAATACAATGAATGGTTTCCTGTACGGAATATCTCATTTTCTATATAATCATAAACCGCATATCCATTACATCCATATACAGTTTTCAGATCACTAACTTTGGTTTCATGCAACTGTGATGTCCTTTTATAACAAGGCAGGAATGGAATAATCTTATTGTCTGAAATAACGGATTTCATAATGTCTTTTATTTAAATTTCGGTAATAAGGATGCAGTTCAGATTCTTATTGAATTCTGAACAAAAGATTGTTGCTGCAAAAAATTATACTCTTGCAGGTATATCGTATCTTTTACGTATTTTTTTTACGTAATTGAAAACAGTCTTTTCACAGACTTTTGGAAAAGAGGGATTATTCTCCTTTAGATATTCATGAATCTGGGTGGAAGAATAATAAGGACAGGTTATCAGCAAATGCTTAACTGACTCCTCATAAGGATCGAGACGGCAGGAATAAGAAGGGCGCGGACGATTGCCATGTTGAAGAAGCTCATCAACATTTAATCGGGAAAGCCGCATGACTCTGCCGGGAGGAAGTTGCAGCTTCTTTGCTATTTGAGAACGGCTCAAGCCAAGAAGTCGAAGTTCGGCAATGTTATGCCAGTCGTGGTAGTCTTCTGTAATCTTTTTTGCATCCATTTTCTACATAAATATAGTTTTCGTAAAGTGAAATATTTAATGTTACGAAAAAGTGATGCGGCAAAGTTACGAGTTACACTCGGAAGAGGTTCTCCTGGGTGATGCTTACCGCATCGGCATAGGCGGTGCCGGTGTAACAGGCGAAGAGGAAGAGGTCCCGGGTGATGACATGTGACCTGCGTTTTTCCGGTATCTCCAGATCGCGTAGCTTCTCGAAATTCTCACGGCTGAGTGCTTTCGGTGTTGTCTCCTTCTGCTTGGGCAGCTTGAAGTGGCAGAAATGGTATTTCTCCGAATGTCCCTCCTTGTAGGCGATGCGGCAGATCTTCTTTAGGATAGACAGGTAATGGCGCACCGTCTCCATTGCCAGCCTCTTCCTTTCCAGGCAGAAGTCCTGATAGTCACGGATGAACTGCTCGTTGAGCTGTCTGTCCGAAGACAAGGTCTGAGACCTTGAATTCCGTTTTGATGAATTCGGCAAGGGTGCGCCGGGTGTACACGTAGGTCGACATTGTCGTCGGCGCACGGTCCACGCCGACACGGGCCTTCATCTCCTCATTGTGCCGGTCGAGAAGTTTGAGCAGGGTCATCTGCATGTCCGCGTTACCTTGGAACATGTCCCTGACCGCGGCGGCATCGAAATCCTTTTTCC
>UMHI01001143.1_pt1 | contig 18314 bp, 15 predicted proteins | sample 1965481 | NCBI WGS metagenome assembly UMHI01 (sample SAMEA4836093, study PRJEB28245) | human gut metagenome | biome: gut microbiome; material: fecal sample | place: Denmark | collected 2008 | reverse complement strand
ATTTATTATTCCATAATGAATGAAAATGAGCAATATTCGAAAGTTATTGATCATAGGGAATTAAAAAATGGTATAAATTATCTTCCAGAAATTGAAAGAGATATATATTATAAGATTGTTCCTACAATAGAAGAAACAGATGAGTATGGATTAAATACGACAATTACTACATTGCCTGTAAGAAGCCATAAAGGAATAATAAGTTTTTACTATTCAAAAAAGAATAATAATATTTATGATTTTGAAATAATAGGTAAAAAATTTGAAATAACGAAATTACTTTATAATAATGAAGAACTTTTACTAAATTCAATATATAGTTATATGATTGAAATTTTTAAAAAGAATTTTGATGAAACATATTCAGGAAAAATGTACGAATATGATATTGAAAATACAACTACTAATAAAAGAAGATTAATAGGAAATATAAAAATAGTTGATTTACAAAGAGATAACGAGGATGATTTTTCATTTTGGCTAGAAAGTTATTCTGATTCGGAAAATGAATGGTATGAATTGTATTATTATAAAGAAAAAAGTCAAATTGTAGAAAATGATAATTCAATATTAGATGAAGTTACATCAGAAAAAGTAATAGGATTAGAAAAAAACAATACAAAATATATTGTAAAAATAAAAAGAAGAAGGAGCTAAGAAATGATATTTAGACCATCCGAAAGTTCAAAAAAAATAACGGATTTTTATAGAAGATATTTACTAACAACATTTAACACAAATAATGAAAAATATAATGAACAATTAAAAAAGGAATTGGAAAAAAGCAAAGCTATTGCAGATGGACCATATATAAGTATGACAGATCCATATAAAAAAGGAAAAAGGATAGCAGATTTAGTTGAAGAAGGATTTTTATCAAAAGAAATATTAAAGTTAAAAAATTTTCATCCAGAGGATAGAACATTATATGCACACCAAGAAGAAGCTATTTTAAAAGCAAAAGAAGGAAAAAACTTAATTGTAACGACTCGGAACAGGTTCTGGTAAAACTGAATCTTTTTTAATACCAGTAATAAATCAATTACTGGAGGAAAAAGAGAAAGGAACATTAGGACCAGGAGTTAGAACTTTAATAATATATCCTATGAATGCTCTAGTTAATGATCAAATTAGAAGAATTAGAGAAATATTGTATGATATGGATATTGATGGTGCGATAACATTTGGAAGGTTTACTGGAGAAACAAAAGAAAAACAAAAAGAGGCAGAAAAAATATACATGGAGGTAGAAGATGAGGAATATCCATGGAGAAAAAATGAAATAATCAGTAGAGAACAAATGAGGAATACACCACCTAATATCTTGATAACAAATTATGCAATGTTAGAATATATTTTGTTACGACCAGGAGATAACATTATATTAGGTCCACAATATGCAGATAAATGGCAGTATATTGTATTGGATGAGGCACATTCATACAATGGAGCTAATGGAATAGAAGTAGCAACATTGTTGAAAAGAGTTAAAGCAATGTTAGGAAGAAATGATTTAAAATATATATTGACAAGTGCTACATTAGGAGATAAAAATTCTAATAATGAAATTATAAATTTTGCACAATCATTATGTGATGCAAAATTTAATGAACAATCAATTATCAGATCATATACAAGTCAAATCACACCAGAACATAATTTAATAAATGTAGATTTTCAAGCGTATAAAGAATTGGCTGAAGCAATTAGAAATAATGACGTTGAAAGTGTGACAAAAAAATTAAGTTCATATAGTCTAAGAGGGGATAACAACGAAGAAAAAATATTTGATCTAATATTACATGATAAATTTTATTATAAAGTAAGAGATGTTTTATATAAAAAAATTAAAAGTTTAAATAATGTTGCAAGTGAACTAAATATTTCAGTAGAAGATTTTACGGATTTTATAGCTGTTGCTTCAAATGCTATGAAAAATAATGAAAGATTATTTGAGGCTAAATATCATATGTTTTTAAGAGGAATCGAAGGTGTATTTGTTACTTTAAAACCTTTAGAAAAACTATTTATAAACAAAATGGAAGTTTATAAGGAAAATCCATACAATGATTTTGATATAGGATACAAGGTTTATGAAATCTCTTTTTGCAATAATTGTAATGCATTATTTATTACAGGTCAAGAAGATGGAGAAGGGCATTTAGTACAAAAATCTAAATTTAATGATGATTATAGTCCAGAAGTATATTTATTAAGCGGAGAATATGATCCAGAAGATGAAGACAACGAAGATGAAGATACATATCAACTTTGCTCAAAATGTGGAGAAATAAAAAAAGCATCATCTGTTAATGGGTTACAATGTGGACATGGAAGTAAATATATTAATAAAGTTATTAAAGTGAAAGCTAAGGGAGAGTTGTTGCATAAATGCCCTTGTTGTCATAGTAGTAATAGTCAGACCACGATATTAAGACCATATCATTTAGGAAATGAAGCTGCAACAGCAGTAATTTCAACAGCATTATATAATGAATTGCCAAGTGTAGAACATCATGAAAGAGTAGAAATTATAAAAGATGATTTTTTTGGAGATTCAAAGATTGTAAAAGATGAAACTAAAAGGTTATCAAAACAATTTTTAGCTTTTTCGGATGGAAGACAAACGGCAGCATTTTTTGCATCATATCTTGAAGGAACTTACAGAAATTCTTTGGTTAAAAGGATAATTTATGAAATATTGCAAGAAAAAGAAAACGAATTCGATTTGGGAATGTCACTTGAAAATTTTGCTATTATTTTAGCAGATAAATTTAAAAAGTATAATGTAATGCCAAATGCAAGTGAAAATTCAATACAAAAAGAAGCATGGATTCAAATATTACTTGAAATGTCAAACTATAAAGCTAAAAATTCCTTACTAAAGAATGGTTTTTTGAAATTTGAAGTTGATTTTAATATGCCTGGAATAGAAAAATTAGATTTATCAAAACAAGAGGTAAATGAAATTTTTAGAGAATTAATGATTTATTTTATGAAAGATGCAGCAGTTGATACAGGAATGCCTTTTACAGATGTGGAAGTGGGAAGATTTACATTTTCTGGTTTTCAGAAAGGATATGAATGTGAATGTGAAAAAAATAGTAATGTTGAATCATGGATACCTGAAAGTAATAAGACCAATAAAAGATTAAAATATTTAACAAAAGTATTAAGTGGCAATGAAGAAGAAGCAAGAAAGTTATTGAGGTCAATATGGAGTAAGTTAGTAGCAGAAAAATATATAAAACAGGTAGAATTTAGAAATAATAAAAAACCATATCAATTAAATATAGATAAAATTAAAGTAAAAAAAATAGACAAATTATATATTTGTGAAGTCTGTAAAAATGTTTCTGCATATAATGTAAAAGGAATTTGTGATAACCCTAGATGTAATGGAAAATTAGTTGAATATCAATATAAAGAAAAATTAAAAGATAACCATTATTACAACCTTTATACAAAATTGGACATTTCTCCGATGGTTGTGAGAGAACATACAGCACAGCTTTCTAGCGATAAAGCCTATGAATATCAAAAGAAATTTAAAGACAAGGAAATAAATGTCCTTAGTTGTTCTACAACTTTTGAAATGGGGGTAGATGTTGGTTCACTTGAAACAGTATTTATGAGAAATATGCCACCATCTCCTGCAAATTATGCACAAAGGGCAGGACGTGCAGGACGTAGTTTAAAATCAGCAGCATATGCTGTAACATTTTGTCCTAATAGTTCACATGATTTAAACTATTTTAAAAATCCTACAGATATGATAGAAGGAACGATAGTACCGCCAGTATTAAATGTAAACAATGAAAAAATTGTATTAAGACACATTTTAGCATCAGCATTTTCATTTTTCTGGAGAAATAATGTAAATATGTATATGGATAATATAGGTAAATTTATTGATAATGAAGGATTTGAAAAACTAAAAAGATATATAGACAGTAATCCAGAAGAATTAAAAAAATATCTTAATGAAGTTGTGCCAGAAAACTTAAAGAAAAAACTTGGCATAAATAATTTTGAATGGGAGGAAAGACTTTTTAATTCAAATAAAAAAGATGGAATTGCAGATATAGCTTTAAATAAATATCAAACTTTAATAGAAGATTTGGATAGAGAAAAAAATAAAAGAAATGCTGAAAACAAACCAACTGACTGGATAAAACGTTCTATTGATACTTTGAAAGACCAAAGAATTATAGAATTTTTGTCTAAAAACAATATAATTCCTAAATATGGTTTTCCAGTTGATTCGGTTGAATTGCAAGAACCATCATACAAAAATTCTCATAGCAATAATATAAATTTAAGTAGAGATTTACTTTCAGCAATATCAGAGTATGCACCAGAATCGGAAGTTGTGGCTGATGGAAAATTATATAAAAGTAGATACATAAAAAAAATTGCGGGATATGAATGGCCCAAATATTATTATTACGAATGTGATGAATGTAAGACCTTAACAAGAGTACCAAATATAAAGACAATCACAGAGTGTAGACAATGTGGCAATAAAGTTACTAGAAAGTTAGAACAATACTTAATACCAAAGTTTGGTTTTGTACTTGATACAGAAGGGCCAAAAGATGTAGGATTAAATAAACCAGAAAAAACATATAGAGGACAAATTTCATATATAGGGGATGAAAATAAAGTAGAATTTAAGGATTACCAAATAGGAGAACAAAGAATCTCAATAGGAAATAGCAAAATGGATTCATTAGCGGTTTTAAACAAAGCCGATTTTTATATATGTGAAAATTGTGGTTATGGAAAAGTTAGTGATAAATTTTCAGGTGGCATAGTAGAGTATAAACATACTACTCCAAGTGGACATATTTGTAACGGAAAATTGTATAAATATACATTAGGACATGAGTTTCAAACGGATGTAGTTTTTATAAAATTTAGAGATATAGATATGAAATCGGTAGAAAGAGCATGGACAATATTATATTCGCTATTAGAAGGGTTATGTAGAACTTTAAACATTGATCGAAAAGAATTAGCAGGGTGTATTCAATGGTATAGAGATAATAGTACACCAGAAGGAAATTTCGGTTGTATATTATTTGATAATACACCTGGTGGGGCAGGTTATGTAAGGAAACTTGAAAATAAAGATACTTTTATCAATATGCTTAGATATGGTAAGAGAGTTGTAAATAATTGTGATTGTGGTGGAGAAGCTAAAGATACAGCTTGTTATAGTTGCTTATGTAATTATTATAACCAAAGGCAACATGAAATATTGAAAAGAATTTATGCAATTGATTTCTATGATAATTTTTGTATAAATAAAGAGATTAATCCTGAAATAAAAGAAATAGAGTTAGATAATTCAAAGTATGAACAACGAGAACAAATTGATGAGGCAAATTTAAAATTTGAAAATCAGGGAATGTATCAAGATTCGAGTAGTGTAAAGGAAATATGGGCAAATTTAGCAGAAGATTGTGATGATGATGAAATACTAATAATAGATAAATTAGTTAGAAAGTCGGAAGGAAGAAATATGGATAAGCCGATATATAATGAAGTTGTAACAAATACTGATAAAAATGAAGAATTTATGGTTAACGAAATATGGAAAAGCAAAAAAGTTATGTTGTTTTTAACGAGCAATTATGAGGATTATCTAAAGGCTAAAAATACTGGATGGAAGTGTTTTTGTATGAAAGAAAAATTTGATATAGAAGAATTTTTGAAATTGATAGAGGTGTGATTTTATGGCTATAATGTATCCTAATAAACCAAAAGAATTTAGTATAAATAGTAAAGAAGATCTGATGTTTGAGGCACTTGAAAAACTGCCAGATACATATTATGTATTCCATTCTTTTAAAATCGTAAATGTAATTGATGAAAAGATATATGAGAGTGAAACAGATTTTGTTATATTTAATCAACAAAAAGGAATTTTATGTATAGAGGCAAAAGCGGGAAATGTAAAATATGAAGATGGAAAATGGAAATATGGTAGTGATATTTTAATGAGCCATGATGGACCTTTCCATCAAGCAAGTAATAATAAATGGAAGTTAAGTATGTATATAAAAAATAGTGGCTTAGAATATATTTTGAAAAAATGTAAATTATTGCATGCAGTTTGGTTTCCATCAATATCAAAATCTAAATTTGAAAATGTAGAATTGCCAGCAGAAGCAGATTTGAATATAATGTTAACAAGTGATTCGATAGATCATATTGAAGAAAGTATATCCAAAATTTTTGATATACAATTACCTAATAATATACAAACTAATATAGATACAAATGAAACAAAACTAATATTGAATAAGGTTTTAGCACCACATTTTAATCTTATTTCAATACCAGAAATGAAGTTAAATCATAGAAAACAAGTCTTTAAAAAGATGTTGGATGAACAAATAGCGTTATTAAATTATTTAGAAGAACAAAATAGTGCTATAATTAATGGAATGGCAGGAACAGGAAAAACAGTAATGGCTTTAGAAAAAGCAAGAAGACATTCAGATAAAAACGAAAAAGTATTGTTTTTATGTTATAACTTTTATTTAAAAGAATATTTAAAGACAAATTATACTTATGAAAATGTTGATTTTATGACAATTGATGGCTTGGCATGTAAATTTACTAATTCTTCAAAGCCAGACTATCAGGCTCTTAATGAGGTACTTATAGAAATGTATGATAAAAAGTCTTTTCCATATAAACATATAATTATAGATGAAGGTCAGGATTTTGGAAAATATGATATAGATGAAGAAGAAATTTTAGATTTATTAAGAGCTAATGTAATTGATAATGAAGAATTAAATGGAACGTTCTATTTATTTTATGATAAGAATCAAATGGTCCAATCAACAAAAGTTCCAGATTATATATTAAATGCGGATTGCAGACTTACTTTATATAAAAATTGTAGAAATACAATTAATATAGCAAGAACATCATTAAGATTTTTAGGAAATAATAAAACACCCAAAATGTATGAAGGAGCATTAGTAGGAGAACAAGCGGATATGTATTATTCTACAAAAAATGAAGAAAATGTACATATACTTAATTATTTAATTGATAAATTATTAGACGACAAATATACTAATATTCAAATTTTAACCTGTAAAACTGAAGAAAATAGTATATTAAGAAATGAATGTTCTAATGGAAATTACTTATATAATGGCAACAAATATCCATTTACAACATGTAGAAAATATAAAGGCTTAGAAGCTGAGACAGTTATATTAGTTGATATTGATAAAGATCTAATAAGAGAGGAATTAGAACAATTGTTATATGTAGGTGCATCAAGAGCAAAATATAAATTAAATATAATATCAAATTTGTCAGAAGAAGAATGTAATGAGCTACTTGAAAAAGTTGGTTATAGAAAATCAAATAATCCATATAAATCATTAGCAACATTATTTAATTCAAGATATAAGAAAATTTAATAAGAATATAATTTAAAGTATAATTCAAAGAAAAAAATTATTGAAGCGAGAATTATGATATACATAACATGAGACACACATAGTGATTTTTTAAAATTAACAGAAGAAAACTTTCAAATACAATTATAAATGATAAAAGAATGATTATGTAATAATATGCGGAGATTTTGGAGGAGTAAGGACACTTAAAAGATGGTATTTTGGACATTATCATGATTATAAACAAGTAAATTCACAGTTCACTTTATTATATGAAAATATTGTACCATTAGAATATAAAAGTGTATTTTAAAGATATTGATAAATTAATAGCAAAATAATAAACTAATATCAGTTAGAAAAAGTTTCAATATTTATGCGGAGCTATGCTATATATGAGTGTGGCTCTATTTTTAATTATGTTATGAATAAAATGAAAGTTTCAAAAAAATGAAAAAAGTTCCTAAAATTAAAAAGTTTTTTCAAAATTTTAAAAAAACTTTGGCACGTAACAAAATATTAGCAATAATAAAAATTTTAAATATCAATATAATTTGAGAAAAAATCTCAAAAATATTGATATTTTTTAAAATTTAGCATATAATATATAAAGTGAAGGAGGAATCATAAATGTTAATAAGATTTAGTTTTAAAAATTTCAAATCATTTAAAAATGAAAACTGCCTAGACATGGAAGCAACATCATTAAAAGAACATGAATACAACATTGCAAAAACAGAAAATGGAGACTATCTAAAAATAGCAGCTATTTATGGTGCAAATGCAAGTGGAAAAACCAATGTATTACAAGCATTTAGCTATATGAAGAAGAAAGTTTTGGTAAGTGACGATTCAAGAATAAACAATAACTTAAGTGAAGAAAACATTTTTACATTTATGATAAACAACGAACCAATCAGTCTAGAAGTAGAAATACTAGCTGAAAACAATAAAATATATAAATATGGATTTGAAGTATTAAATAATGCAATTATTTCAGAATGGTTGTATGAAAAAAGGGTTAATAAATTCTACGAAATATTTGATAGAACAAATAATAACATAGAAGTAAAAGACAATAAAAATAAATTGTTGGGTTTGGCAAATGTAGATGAAAAAACTTTATTTTTAAATGTATTTGCTAAAATAGATAAAAATAATGAAGACTTTAATAATGTATATAATTGGTTTATAGATGCAAATTATTTAGATTTAGGAGATCCAAATTTTGAAAATGCATTAAACAATAGAATATCTTTAAAAATAATTGAAGATAAAAAATATAAAGAAGAATTATTAAAGTTTATAAAAACATTTGATGCAACAATTGACTCAATAAATATATCTCCAAATTCGTTAGAAGAATTAAAAAATACAAATGGAGTAGTAAAAGTTGAATTAGTTCATAATGGAGAAGATGGTAATAAAAAAGCACTACCACTTGTATTAGAATCAAATGGTACTATGAAAATGTTTCATTTATTTGACTTTTTAATGGATACATTAAGAAATGGAAGAGTATTGTTTGTTGATGAATTAGATGCAAAATTACATCCATTATTAACAAGATATATTATTAATTTATTCCACAATAGTGAAAAAAATATAGGAAACGGTCAATTAATATATTCAACACATGACACAGTAAATTTAAATAAAGAAACATTTAGAAGAGATGAAATATGGTTTGTTGAAAAGGATAAGAATGGAGTTTCAGACTTATATTCTTTATCAGATTATATCATAGAAGATGAAAATGGAAATACTAAAAAAGTTAGAAATGATGCAACATACAATAAAGATTACTTAACTGGAAGATATGGTGCTATTCCAGTATTAGAGGAATTTGATATAATATGAAAGACAAAGAATATTCAAGAAAAAGCAAATTAAAAAGTAAAAGGCTTGCACCAGCCAATTACTTAATTGTATGCGAGGGAAAACAAACAGAACCTAACTATTTTAATGGTTTAAAGAAAAAAATAAATGAAAAATACGGTAATAAAGTTGACGTTTTAATTCCTAACATTGAAGTAAAAGGAACAGGAAAGAATACAACAGATTTAGTAAATCATACAGATAAATTTGTAAACTATTCAAATAAAAGATATGGACAAGTTTGGGTTGTATTTGATAAAGATGATTATTCAAATGATCAATTTGATAAAGCTATTAGAACTTGTGATTATAATGTTGCTTGGTCTAATCCAAATTTTGAACTTTGGATATTATCTCATTTAAAAAGAGTAACTAAATATATATCAAAAGATGATATTTTAAAAGAATTGGATAAAGAATTTCAAAAAAATGGACTTGGAGAATATAAGAAAAATGATGAAAAGATTTTTGAGAAAGTTACAAGTGATGGAAAAATACATATGGCAATAGATAATTGCAAATTAATGGAGAAAATTAATGAAAATGGACAAGCATCACAAAGAAATCCTATGACACAAGTTTATAAGGTGGTAGAAGGATTGAATGAGTATTTAGAATAAAATATTACAGAAGAAAAGCAAAATATTAAAGTAATTGAGAGTTACAGAAATATTTTGCTTTTTTGATAATAAATGACAAATTTTGACAAAATATTTACAACAAATATGATATATATATGAAAAAATAGGAGTAAGTAAATGAATGAAAGATTAGGAATTGATTTAAAAGTGTTGAGGATACTAAAGGGAGTGTCTCAAGAAAAAATGGCTGAAGATTTAAACATAAGTCGATCTAAGGTGTCAAGCTGGGAAACAGGTAGAAGAGAAATGAGTCTATATGATGCTATAGTAATTAGTGATTATTTTGAAGTTAGTATGGATAATCTATTTAATAAAAAATCTTTAAATTCAGAACAAGTAGTACAAATAGTAAAACGATACTTTAATAACGATAAAATATCATTAGATGAAAAGAAAGAAACTTTAAAAAAAATGCTTTATTTTAAAAGTGAAAGAGAAGCCAATGAAATTATATCATGATACGAATTGACTCAAAAAAGTCAAAAAATTATAATTTTCTAGTCAGATTTTATATAGAATTATTAATTCAAAAAATTTATAATAAGTATAACGAGTACTTGTAAATGAAATTATGGAAAAGAGGTAATAAGGGATGGAAACACATATTTTTTCAATCATAACTGCATTAATAAGTGGTATTATAACATATCTAGTAGCTAGGAATGGAAATAAGAAGGACATCGAAATCCTAAAAATTCAAAATACAGCTGATATGGAAAAGTTAATGAATCAACATAAAATAGATATTGAAGCAATGAAGGAAAAACACAAATTAGAACTTGAATTAAAAGAAGTTGAACAAAAATATAAATTAGAAATACTAAAACTAGAAAACGAAAATGAAATAAAAAGAACTACAGAGATTGCTAATAATGAATCAATAAATACAGCGACAAATCAAATATTTGGAAGTATATTTAATAGAGAATCAGTACAAGAGCAATTAGACAAAGCAATAAAAGAAACTTTCGATAAACAGAAAAAATAGAGGGAGAAAATATGGAAGAAAGAATTGTAAAAGATGGAATAAAAGTTGATTTTCATATTCATTCTATAGGGTCAAAATATAAAGATCATTTAAAAGTCAAAAATTTGACAATTGAAAATATAGGAATACTAATTAAAAAGTTAAATGAGAATAATATAAATATGTGTGCAATAACAGATCATGATAATTTTGAATTTGATATATATAAGAGACTTAAAGATGAAGAGAAAAAAGGGTGTATACAAAAAGTATTGCCAGGAGTAGAATTTTCTGTTGTATTTGAAGATAAAGTAATTCATATAATTGTTGTTTTTGATGATACACAAGAAGAAAAGCTAAAAGACATACAGAAAATATTATTTAATGGAAAAAATAGCCCAGATTATGATGATACAGATAAGCAAGCATATACAGAAAAAAGATTTTTAGAAATTATTAAAAAAATTGATTTAAGTAATATTATGATAGCACATCAAAAAGGAACATTATCATCTGAAAAGAAAGCAAGAAAAAATGACGTTTTATCTTTGGGTAAGGAAAAATTAGAAGAACTAGTATTTGTAGATTATTTCGATTCATTTGAATTTAAAGATAGAAGAAATGAAATATTTAACAAGAATTATTTGGAAAAAAATAAGCAGAAATTTAAGAAAAATGACATTAGATTTATTACTGGAAGTGACTGTCATGATTGGAATAACTATCCAGAAGATGATGATTTTAAATATACATATTTGAAGTGCTTACCAACATTTAGAGGGGTAAGTATGGCAGTAACAAATTATACAAGAATTAAATATGTTAATAGTTTTTTCACTGCTTCTAATAAAGTTATAGAAAATATAGAATTAACGGTGGATGGAGTTAAAAAACAAATAGAATTATCTAAAGGAATAAATGTTATAATAGGAGATAATTCTATAGGCAAATCATTATTAATTCATAAATTGACTAATTATACATATTTAAATAATAAAGCAAATATGAAAAAGAAATATGATGATTATTTAAATAAAAATAATATTGAGATTAAAACAAAAATTAATAAGAATATGATTTATGAATTTGACAGACAAGGTGGAGTAAGAGAAAAGTTTGAATTACAAAAATTAAATGGGACAGAATTTTTAAATAAATATTTTCCAGTTAGTCCAAATGTATCTTATGAAAAACAACTCGTTTTGGGAGAGATATCTAAATACATCGAATACTTGAAGTTGAAAAAAGAACTTAAAGATAGTATTAATAATCTAAATAGTTTTGATATATATATACGTAAAGATAAAAGTAATTCATTGACATTTAACCAAGTTGATATAGATTATTCAAGTAAGGTTGAAAAATATAAAGAATTATTAGATAGTTACAATTTTATATTAGATAAAATTAAGTTAATATTGAAAAATTTAGATATACTAGAAAAGAAAGATATTAGCTATATTGATAGTGTGAAAATTGAATTTGAAAAATTAGTAAAAAAATATATTGTGAATAAGAAAAAAATAGAAGATGAAATCATTAAAATAAATAGTATTAATGATATAATTAGAGAGCAAGAAGATATAATACAAAATATCAAGACTGATGAAGATAAAAAATTTGAAGTATATAAAAATGCAAAAAATAAATTAATAGATTGTATTGCAGGATTAATAAAGCTCCAAGACAAAATAAAAGAATATACTCCAAATATTGACAAAAAAGAATTAGATATATCTGAAAATGTGATAGGGGAATATAGATTTATATCAAAAACGAATATAGTTGAAATATCGAATGAGTATATTATTGAAAAGATTAGACAACCATTAAAAAAGAGATACAATAAAATAGATATAAAAGATATTGAAATAGATAAATTAGAAGAATATTTACCTGATGATTCAGATGATAATCGCGATAAAATAACTTATTATGAAGATTTAATTAAATTAAATATAGAGGAAGATTTTAAAATAAAAAATTCAATTATAGATAGAAATGAGGAAGATAAGACAAAAGAAATGTCATCAGGTTTCAATGCAAAAATATATTTTGAAATATTATCTTATCAAGACAAAGATGAAGGAATTTATATAATAGATCAGCCAGAGGATGATGTTTCACAAACTTCAATAAAAAAATATTTAATAGAAGATTTTAAAGAAATGAGTAAACATAGACAAATAATATTAATTACTCATAATCCTCAATTTATAGTAAATTTAGACGTAGACAATGTTATTTTTATAGAGAAGAAAGATGGAAAAATAGATATCAGTTATGGAGCATTAGAATATAAAAATAAAAACCAAAATATAGATATACTTAATATTATCTCTGAAAATATTGATGGTGGAATTGACACTATAAATGAAAGGTGGAAAAGATATGAAAAAAATATATAAATTTTACTTTAATGAGCAATCATATATTCTAAAAGAAAACGAAGAAGACAGATTTGTCATACCAAGGGATACATTAGAATTTAACGGAAATGAATTTTATCAAAATTTATTTAAAGAATATTCATTTGAAGATAAAATTGAGATTGAAAATATGATGAATGAAAAAGAAATCGAAAAAGATAAATTTGCTAAATATATTTTAGAGATGCTTCAAACAATGATAGATGATATTATAAAGAAAATAAATGAGGAAAAAGCCCAATAGGGCTTTTTTCTATACCAACTTAACCTCCTCCATCACAAACTCATCAACCATCTCCTGAATCATATGAATATAATTAACCTGCTCAACAAAACTCTCATTCTCAGAAGGAGCAGGAAACTTTTCTCTAAGTTCAAACTCCATCAAATTAGCATAACCCTTCAAATGATATTCAAACTCCAACAAATAATCCATAACAGAACCATCCATAACCAAACGAGAAAACTTAAAAGGCTTATACTCTTCCAAATACTTCTTAGCCCAAACACCATATTTACCTAGTTTCAAATTTACCACCACCCAAACTCATAATAACTAAATTCAAGCAATCACCAAAACCAGCCCTATAATATTTATCATTCCAATAACCAATATAATCAAGATAATTTTCATCAAGCTTGTCCAATTGCTTTTGAACATACTTCTTATTACAACTTGCAACATTTTTCAAAATATTATCACAATACTTATCAAACTCAATCAAATGTCCTTTATCATCTTCAGTAAGTCTGCTCAAACATTCATCTCTAAAAATTATCCATTCTTTCATCAAATCATTAACTTTATTATCTAAATCCATAAAAATCATTCCTTTCAAAATTTAATTAAAAATCTAAAATAGTCATAAAAATTCATTAAAAAACTAATCAAAATCGTAAAAAATAAATTTAAATACTATTAGAAATCAAATACAATTAGTAAAAATCTCCTAAAACATTCCAATAAAAATCAAACGAAATTAGTACAAATCTCCTAAAATATCCCAATAAAAATTGGGGAGAAATTGGGGATCAAATTTTCAAAATCACCCCAATTTTAACAAAATTATACATCAAATAAAAATCCAGCAAAGCACTAATATCACTAGCATACAATACAATTCAACACATTCAGCAAAATACATTATGTAACTCTCATAACCCGAAGGCCTACATTCTTAAATTCTATTCAAACAAATAATAAATCAAGCTTAATTAACAAACAAATCAGTTCAAAAAACTATTCCCAATTATCACCAAAAGTGTTATAATAAAAAGAAAAAAATAGGAGAAAAACTATGAACCAAAAAACAAGTAATGAAATAACAATAAAAATAAAATGTCAATTGAGCGAATTCTATAAAATAATAGAAGAAAAAGGATTCAAAAAAATAAGACAATTCTCAATGGACGACACATATTTCATACCAAAAGAAATAGAACTAGACAAACTAAGTACAAGAAACATTTTATCGAAAGCAGTATTAGTAAGAGATATTATAGGAAAAACTTCAAATAAAAGAACAAAACTAATAACATATAAAATAAAAAATATTGATGAAAGGGGAAATATATTAAATCAAGAATCCATTAACTGTAACATTTTAGATATAGAAGACGCAAAAAAGTTATTAAAAGCAATAGGATATGAAGAAATTATGAATATAAAAGAAGAAGATATAGTATATGAAAAAGACGGATTTGAATTAGCAATTAAAAATATAAATAATGGTGACAAGTTAATAGAAATAGAGGAAACAGAGGAGCTAAATACTATAGAAAAATTAATTCAAAAAGTAAATGAAATAGGAATACCAATTTATACAGATAACTATTTCGTAAAAAAAGCAGAAATAGAATTAGACAAAATATTAAATAAAAAAACCAAAAATGAAAAAGAACATAAAAAATATTAACAAAGAATTTCAGGAATACAAGAGAACGCGTGAATCTTAGTCAAAGTAATTCCAAACTCAAATAGCAAGAAAGGATCAAAATAACATGGTAAAAAACATAGTAAAAGACATAATGTTTCTATCTCAAAAATCAGAAAAAGCAACAGAAAAAGACAAATACATAGCACAAGACCTACTAGACACATTAAAAGCAAACAAAGACAGATGTGTAGGGCTAGCAGCAAACATGATAGGATATAATAAAGCAATAATCTGTATATCAGGAGGAATATACGACTTTATAATGATAAATCCAAGTATAACAAATAAAAAAGAAGAATATCAAACAGAAGAAGGATGTCTATCATTAATTGGAGAAAGAAAATGCAAAAGATATAAAGAAATTGAAGTAGAATATATGGACATAAATTTCAATAAACAACACGGAAAATATAATGGATTTATTGCAGAAATAATCCAACATGAAATAGATCATACAAATGGAATAATAATATAAAAAAATAAATTGGCTAACAACAATACGATAAATACAAAAAATATACACAAAAAACATACACAAAAAGCATAAAAATTAAATAAACAAAGCAATGATTGACTACTATACATAAATAATATAAGATAAAAATGCAATTAAATTGAAATAAAAAAAATTCCAAAAGAAAATCAAAAGAGATACTTTTAGACAAAACTAAAGGTATCTTTTTGATTTTTAAAGAAGAAGATAGTTTGAAATAAAATCTTTCTTTATAATGTGTGGCTTTTAGATAAGCAAGAAAGGAATGAAAAATAAAATGGATGGAAAATCGTATGTATTAGAAAACATTATTCAAAACTATAGGATAAAAGATGGAGAAAAAGTAACATCTGAAACAATATATCAAATACTAGAAAACACAAGAATAACTATACAAGAACTAAAAAAATGTTTAGGAATCTCCAAAAATACATATGTTAAATTAAGAAAAGGCGAAAAATGTTATTTTATATGTAGACTTTGTACAAACATAAATAATAATAGAATTAGATATAAGCCAGAAGAACGAAAAATATTAAAATAGTATATAAAGAATGAATATTTAATTACAGAAGACATAAAAGAAATGAGAAAATATATAACAGACGATATTAGATTAATGAAAATACTTGATATAAGTGCAGAAAAATATATAAAGATATTGAATGGAAAAATAAAAAGAATAAAAAATAAGATTTTTGATTATCAAGATAAAATAAATATAAGAAATGATATAATAAAAGATACAAAAAATGACAATATTATAACTCTTAAAGAAGTAAAAAAAGCAAAAGAAGATAAAGGATATACAGACTATCAAATAAAAGAATCATTAGGTCTTAAAACAAAACAATATAGAGAATTAATAAAAGGAAAAGAGATAAAACTCAAAAAAATTTCACCCAAAGATAAAGTAAAAGCAGATTTATTGAAAATAGATATAGAAAATTTAAGCAAATTCGGAGATAGAGATTATTCAACAGAAGAAATAATGAATATTTGTAAAGAATATAATATTGGAATAAATACATTTATAAAAGAAATAATTGGAAACAAGAAAAATCCAGAATTAACTCGAAAAGTATTTAATATTTCAGATGAAAAAATATATCTAGGAAAACAAAAGCAAATAAGTAACGAATTAATTGAAAAAATATATTTAACAAAAGATAAAACAATTGAAAAATTGGCTATTGTGATAGCTCAAATGTACGGAAGATTAAACAATTTTGAAGACTTAAAACAAGAAGTATACTTAAAATTAATAGAGAATGGTGGAAAAATTGAAACCAATTTATCTTATGATCAAAATTTAGTAATAAATGTCCTTATGAAAGGCATAAAATATGCAATGTTTAATTATTTGTCAAAAAATAAATTTGAAATAAGTCTTATTCAGCAAACAGCAGATGGTTATTTTGATTTACTAGATGTAATTGAAGATAATACATATAATCCACAAGACGTATTTGAAAATAGTAATACAGATACATTATTAAGTAGTGAAGATATAACAGATCAACATAGAGAATTTTATGAAGTTTTAAAAAGATATTCAGATATATTGATAGATAACAGAGAAAAAGGATTAGAAAAAATAGCTCAAATATTTGATATTAGTGTGGAGACGGTAATGCAGAAGATGATAGAATTACAAACAATTGCAATTAATAGTCAATTAGTAAAATTTGATTCTAAAGGACGAGTATTATTAAATGAAGTAATTTAATAATTTTTGCTTGAAAATATAATACATTTGAGATATAATAAAAACGATAAAAAATGAAGAAAGGAGTGTATGGTGTATTTAAGTATTAAATATCTCATACAATGATATCATGAAAACAACAGTATATTTAATAAGACACTCAGTAAGAATCAACACAAAAGATGTAATAGAAAGTTGGAAAACAAGTCAAGACAAAGTATTAAGAAGTGAAAAAATAATATTAAGTGTAACAGGAGAAAAAAGAGCAGAAATACTAAGCAATGAAGAAGAACTACAAAACATAGATGTAGTATATACAAGCAATTGTGTAAGAACATTGCAAACAGCAAAATATCTATTAGAAAAACAACACCTAAAAGCAAATATAGATGAAAGATTTGATGAAAAAAGAGTAGGAAAGCCAAATGATAAAGAATATCCAGATTGGTATACAAGACAATATGAAGACGAAAACTTCAAAACAGAAGGAGGAGAAAGCCAAGCAGAAGTAAGAGAAAGAGTAAATGAAGCATTCCAAGAAGTTGTTAGTCAAAATAAAGGAAAAAGAATAGCAATATTTGCACATGATTATGCAATAATGTATTTCTTATTAAAATGGTGTAAATTAGAAAAAGTAACACCAAATAGAGAACTAAAATTAAGCTTTAAAGGCAAAGTAGTATTTGATAAAAGAATAAATTCACCAGAAGTATTTAAATTAACTTTAAATGACGGAAATGAAATAGAAGAAATTGAAAATATTCCATTTGATGATTTAGAGTTTGATGATTTTAATAAATAATAAAAGCAAAATAGACATAATATCCA
>UMHI01065348.1_pt1 | contig 18598 bp, 18 predicted proteins | sample 1965481 | NCBI WGS metagenome assembly UMHI01 (sample SAMEA4836093, study PRJEB28245) | human gut metagenome | biome: gut microbiome; material: fecal sample | place: Denmark | collected 2008 | reverse complement strand
AGCAAAATCCCACTAAACCCTATAGGTTGCGGATTTGAGGTTCTTTTAAAGTTCTACGAAAAATCAATTCTTTTGATCTTTTCTTTCCTCATTTCTTATTTTTTTTTGCTTTTTCCTTTTCTGTTTCGAAGTTTTGCCGTACTTTTGTACCGGGAATAGGAAAGAAAGATAAATAAGATGAATAGACGAAAAATGAAAACTGGGTCAATGGTGATGTTGAAAGCATCATTTCTTGTGGTGGTATTTTCTATGGGAGTACTTGCTCCTGCCATTGCCCAGAACGGACAGAACAGGAAACCTCGAAAGAAGCTGAAAGAACTACTGATGAAGGCAGATAGCCTGCGACTCCAGTTGCGACAGTCTGCTGATAGGGGACGTATGCTCCAATGGGGCGACTCTCTTCTCATGGCAGAATTGGGTAAGAGCAAGATGAGTGAGAAGAAAAAGCAAAGGTTCATGAAGCATTATGTCAAGATTCAAAGACGCTTGAGCCTCTACGATCGCCAATTGTTCAGAGGAGATTCACTGCTGGCAGCCAATTATTACAAGATAAAGTATGATACTACCTACATCTCCCGTCCTCATGCCCGATGGACCATCAAACTGAGAGGCAATCTTTCTGGAGCCGATTTGGAAACTACGGCGAAGACGGATGGAACGGAAACCCATACCAAGGTGATGGCCGACTGCCGTGGAACCCTCTCCATGGCTGTGGCTTATCGTGGCTTGGGGCTTGGTTTGGCTGTAAACCCAGCCAAGCTGGCTGGCAAGAATCAGGACTTTGAGTTCAACCTCAATTCCTATAGCAACCGCTATGGCTTTGATGTGGTCTATCTCTCGTCCAAGACATTCCATGGTCATCAGGAAATGGGAGGTAGCGAGATAGATATCCATAAGGGAGAAATCTCGCAGAAGGCTCTGAATCTCAATTTCTATTATGCCTTCAACTACCGCAAATTCTCCTTCCCGGCAGCCTTCAGCCAGAGCTACATTCAGAAGCGAAGTGCCGGAAGTTGGATGGTAGGCGCCAGTTTTGATGGTTCCAAGACGAAGGTAAAGGGAATGACCATCCGTCTTAACGAGTTGGCGCTCGGTGCAGGCTATGGATATAATCTCGTTCCATCTTCTCATCTGCTGTTCCATCTGTCAGCCTTGCCAACTATCACGGTGTATTCGCATGACTATACCAAGATGAGGGCTGAAGCAGAAGAGGGGAGTAGTGATACAGAAATCCCAACCGTTCGTAACAGCATGAAATATCATTTCCCGTCTGCTATCATTACCGGTAGAGGTGCAGCCGTCTATTCCTGGCGCAACAAGTTTGCCGGTGCCACTGCGGTTTATAATTTCTCTGTAGCAGGAGATGAGGATCACCTGCAGGTGAAGAGAAACAAATGGCGAGTAAGAATGTTCTTCGGATTCCGGTTCTAGGAACATACTTTTCTTCTTCCTATGTCAGTTTTTGTCGCAACCGGATTGTACTTTTGCAGCAGAAATTACAATCACTCTATATATAATAAGGTATGAAGGCAGGAAGAAGGAGGGAGTGGAGTCCCTGAAATGTGAAATATAAGAGGAATCCATAAGATTTCTTGTTAAAAGTTTGGTGGTTCATCAGATTTTTACTAAATTTGCCATTGGATTAGTGACAGGGCAGGTGAAAGTCCTCGCTTGAAGTCGCTATGATGCAGAGAAACAAGATCATCTTGTGGACACGAGCAAGCTATTCAGTTCTGTAGGTTGAAATCTGGTAAATTGAAACGTAGAAAGAACGCGAATTTGTTTGAGCGAGTCTACACCGTCATATGGTGTGGATTCCTCTTTCGCATTTTCTTTTCTACGGGTTTTACCAGAGCCTAACTTACAAGAAAGTGAAGAAAGTAGGGGTTCGCACCATCTTTTTTCGCTTATGAACCATTATGGACTTGTTTGGTTCGCAGATTTTCCTTAACTTTGCAGAAGATTAGCTGCACTCGGCAATTTGAAAGCAAGCTTTCATTGCGCTCGTTTGCATAATCTTTGCCCCTTGAAAGTAAATGATTTACTGTTTCGGCAGAAAAGCCGGAACAGTTATATATAATGAACTTAAAAACAGAATGCTTATGAGCAAGGTATTTCAAGTCAAGCCTAAGCGCCTTAAACGCTCTAACGGTACAGTCCTCACTCCCGAAATGGTAGTGACAGTAACAACCATGCAGCACACCGCCACCCCTTTTTACAATGGAGCCAAGGAGGTGCAAGAAGCCTACATGCGCATCTATGCTTTCGATTATAAGAAAGCATGCTGCAATCCGAATGATTTTGAATTTATAAAGTTGGACTAAACTAGATTATAAGTACAAAGAAAAACATAATTGCTTATGGGGGAACATATAAATAAATTAGCTCTATCTTCTAAACATTACTATAGCTTTATAGCGAGCATAGTAAAAGAAACACGAGCATATTTCGAAAATGCAGATGAAGGGTATACAATATGTTGTGCTAATTATCTGAATGAAGATAGATTTGATGAGGACGAAAAACTCGTGCTTTCTGTTTTCAATTCTGATGATATTTCTAATCAGACCTTCATTTATGGTGCTGTTTGTTTGCAACCATATCAAGAAACTGAATTGCAATTAGTTAGTGGTTTGTTGATTACTGATGAGCGTGTTCTTGTTCGTTTGTATGTTACAGATGATCAAGAACATGATTTTGAGTATTATTACTATTGTGAATGGAATCAACTGGCTTCTGTAAAAAAAGAGAAAGATGAAGATGGTGATGATTTCATCGTCTTAATTGATAATGAAAATGAAGAAGTTGGATATTTACATGCGCAGTTATTGGGATGTCGTTATGACAATATGAAAATTTCCTCTCTGTGGGTTGATTTTTTTAATGATGCAATTCGTGAGGCTAATAATCCAATAAAACAAGATCCTGCGGAAGATAATCACATATATACAGAATTCATGTCAAACAAACAGTTATTTAAACCGTTTGTTTCATGGCCCGATTGTGTACACTTGGGATTGAACAATGTAGATGCTATTTCAAATAAACTTCTTAATGAGATTACATTGAGAAGAGGTGAACATCTGTTATGGGTGTCGCGTCATAAAGCTAATTGGAAGGCGAAAGACGATGATGAGAAAACTCCTTCTGGTTGTATCATCACAGATCAACGTATTTGCTATTTCAATTTAAATGATAAGAAAAAAAACTTTAGCGTAGAGTGGGGTGAGGTTGCTGCAATAAAGCACATGATGAATAGTTTCTACATCCAAAAGTCATCAGGAATAACATCCTATGACTTGAAGATTAGCGACTACGCATTGTTTGATAAAAAAGTTGAAAACTCAAGCCCTATTGTTACGTTCTTATCTGGTATAGCTGGTAATACATCTAATGGAAATTACGCAACTAAAAAAAAATCTTCAAATGTAGAATTGTCTAATAATGAGAAGCAAGTAGCCAAAGAAAAATTAATTTCCGGATTTGAAGAACAACTTAAGCAATTATCCAACAGAGATGAACGAGTCGTTCAGAATAACGAGGAACCAAAAGAGAATAAAGTAGTTAGAAGATCTTTTTTATAATATAAAAATGGAACATATTGAATTTTTAAAAGAAGTGGCTCAGGAACTTGGCCAGCAAAATATCTTGAATAGTTTAAATGCTATTCAGGAACGAGCATCTCAGCAAAATGCAAATTTGTTGATACCATTGGTAGGTGAGTTCAGTTCTGGTAAGACAACGTTATTGAACGCTCTTACAGATAGCAAAAAACTTGAAACAGCAACAAAACCGACAACTGCCACAATTTATGAAATCCATTTTGGATGTAATAAGTGTGAGGCAAATGTTGTCTTGTCGGATGGACAAGTCGCTCATTTTGATGATTTGGGAGAACTTAAAAATGACCAACTCTCAGATGCACAAATTGTGACTGTATTCGATACATCAACGAAAGTTCCATCATCAACCATTTTGGTGGATACTCCGGGATTGTCTTCTCCTGTTGTTAAACATCGTCAGGTGTTGGTTGATTTTTTGCCGTCTGCCGATGCCATTTTGTTGGTAGTTGACATTAATCAGCAGGTTACCCGTTCGTTGACAGACTTCATAGATATGATAAAACTGTCAAAGCGTCCTGTTTATATTGTATTGACAAAATCTGATACGAAATCTTTATCTGAGATAGAGGCTGCAAAGCAATATATTGCTGATAATTGTAAGTTGCCTGTACAACAAGTTGTTGTTGTTAGTGCTGCCAAAGAAAACATGTCAGAATTGTATGCTCTTTTTGAGACAATCCAAAAGTCTAAAAATGAAATTTTGGCAAAAGTTGATGCTCAGCGTATCAAAGATTTAGCTCAAATACTTGCAAAACGCATAGATGAGCTGTTGACAGCATCTTCATCGGACGAGAATCTTGACATGGAGATTAGACGTCAGCAACTTGATTTGGATAAAATCAAGAGAAATATCAACAAATTGATAGACTCTATGGCAAGTGATATTTGTGAGGATGGAACCAATATATCACGTAGGTTTGAAGATTCTATGTATGAAAAGTTAGGTTCTCTTGTTGCAGGTGGTAGTGCAAATATGGACAATGATGCTCTTTCTGTTATAAATAATACCGCTTCATTGCTTTTGTCGGAATATAAGAATAACATTATGGGCATTTTGAAGTCAAAGGTTCAAAGCGCACAAGGATCAGAAAGCGAAATTCCTGTTGAGTCATTAATGTCTATAGATCTGTCAGAAATTCAAATTTCAGGACTGAATTATAATCTTGATTTGAATTCTATGGGGCATGAGTATGACGGTATAATCAAAACTGGTGTTATTGCAGTTGCTGCAGTTGCTACCGTTGCAGCAGCTGTTGCTACAGCAGGAGCTGCAGGAGCAGCTGCGGGTGCAGCAGGAACAGCGGGTGCAGCAGGAACAGCGGGTACGGCAGGAGCAGCGAGTGCTGCAGGTACTGTTGCAACAACTGTTGCCGCATCTAAGGCTGTAGATATTGTAGATACTGCAACCGATGTTGGTAGTATCATATATACACGCAAGATGATGAAACGTATTGCCAAGACAGAGGAGTTTGCAGGTAAAGCTGTTGATAAGTACAATAAGATAGAGAAGGCAGATAAGAAAGGTATTCTTTCTTCTATGGTTGGCTTTGCCACGGAGAGATTGCTTTCTAAGCCACAACGTGTAAGAGCTGTCAGAAATTATGTTGACGGTACTTTGGCACCTGAATTCAAGTCTCAAATGGAGAACTTGAGCCAGAGTGTAGTAAACATGGTTAGAGGTGGTTTGCAGAATGATGCATCCGAAATGATAGCACAGAAGACTGCAATGTTGAATGAACTTAAAGAGCAATGTTCGGAGCATAAGGCTGAGTTTGCCCGTAGAAAAGAAACTCTGAAGCAATACAAAGAAAAATTATCAACAATTTAATAATATGGATATGATAGAAATTTTAGGTGCGTTGGTTGTCGGTGGTGTTACTGGCGCTATTGCAAAAGACAAACTTATAGGTAATCCACAGTTGCAAGCTAAGATTCGTGAGCTTGAGAGTATTTACAAAGAAAACAATACCCTACGTGAAGACAAAAAGAAACTCTCACGACAGGTTGAAGACTTACTCTCTGAACTGAAAAAAATACGTCAGGCTTCACAGGATAATGAGGACGACAAGGACGATATGGAAGACGACTTGATGAAGGCTCGCATGGAACTTAAAAAGTTGAAGAGAGAGAATGAGGAGTTGTCGCGTTCTCTTAAGGAGCATAAGCAAGCTTGTGATACCTATGAGATTGAAATCAAAAACTTGAAAGAAAAATTAGGTTGATTATGACAGAGTGGATAGTCTTATTGGTGGGCGTCATTATAGCTCTTGCTATTGGTTTCTTTCTGGGACGACAGAAAGGAACTGCTGCCACTGTGGAGGATGATACCAAAAATCTTGTAGAGGAGAACAAACAGCTGAAGGATAAATATTCGGCTGTTTGTTCGAAGTTGAAGGATACGGAAGCAGGTCTTGAAAATGTTCAAAAGACTAAGGATATAGAGTCTAAGTACAAGGAACTTTTGAGCGAAGCAAAAGCAGAATGCAAGAAACTTGATGAACAGCTTAAGAATGCAATAAGTGGCAATTGCGATGAAACTGTTAAAGCTCAACTTGATGAGGTCGTAAAACTAAAGAAACGTATTACAGACCTTGAGGATGAGATTGAAGACAATGAGGATGATATTGACAATTACAAGAAAAAGTTGAAGAAGAAAGATTCTGAATTGTCTGAATTGCAGGAAAACTATGACAAGGAATGCAAGGCTTCAAAGCAGATGGGCGAGGAACTTGGATTGGTCAAGAGAGAATTGGATGGGAAAACCGAAGAACTTAAATTAAAGATGGGGTCTTTGGAATTTATTCAGGAGATTCTTTCGGCTCAGCAGACAAAAGCTGATAGTTCTGTACAGCTGTATAAGAATATAAACTTCTTAGAATCTGTTATACGTGGTCAGGTTCTTGATTGCTATGAGATGGCATGGGCGGAAAAAGGTATACAAGTAGGAACTTCCAATTACAATAAAAAGAAAGAGGTTTTAATGTCAAGTTTCTTCCATTGGGCTGCTATGAAAAAGAAACATTGGCTTGATGGTAAGACTACGATTGCCTTTGTTGGTGAGTTCTCTGCAGGTAAAACTTCTATCGTGAATAGAATTCTTTCGCAAGACGATAAGACAATACCGCTATTGCCTGTTAGCACAAAAGCAACGACTGCTATTCCTACATATATTGCAGGTGGTGTATCAACAGCTTATCGCTTTGTTACTCCTGATAATGTTGAGAAGAATTTGTCAGAATCCACATTTAAGAAAGTGTCAAAGGAGGTTCTTGATCAAGTAAAGGGAGTATCTTCGCTGATAAAGTACTTTGTGATGACTTATAAGAATCCTAACCTTGATGGGTTGAGCATATTGGATACTCCTGGCTTTAATTCTAACGATAGTGAGGATAAGGAGCGTACCATTGAGGTTATAAATGAATGTGATGCTTTGTTCTGGGTTTTCGATGTTAATGCAGGAACTGTGAATCGCAGCTCTATATCACTAATCAAGGAAAAGCTGAACAAGCCTTTGTACGTAGTAATTAATAAGGTGGATACTAAGCCAAAGTCGGAGGTAGATAAAGTAGAAGCTCTGATAAGCAAGACATTGAAGGATGCTGGCTTAAAAGTGGAACAATATATCCGCTTCTCGGCAAAGGCTCCTTTGGAGGATATAATGGCACCAATCAAGTCTGTTGGTTCTACATCTGAAAGTGACACTTTTGTAGAGGATGTTCAAACCGATTTGGAAGGTTTGTCAAAAAAATACGAAAGTACAGTTCAAGATGCTTCTCGTAAATATGACGGGCATACAAAAGCTTACAACAAGCAGATTGAAAAAGTGAATAGATGTCTCACTGCTATATGCGATAATTGTGTCGAAGCTGAAGATATCCCGCAATGGAAAAAGCATACTTTTTCTAAGGATAGATATGAAATGTCCAGAGATGAAGGAGAACGCCTTATTGCTATTTTGTCGGATATTGCAGGTGAACAAACGGACGATTTGATCTCGGCTTTTCAGACTTTGCAGAAAATGCAAAGCGAAATGGATAAAGCGCATGCTTGCTTAATTGAATGCAAGAAGCAGTTTGTTCAAGTGCAAAAATGTCTTGAATCTTATAATAACGAAACTAAAAAGTTTAAGTAAATATGGAACAAAATCTATTTGAAGAATTTCAAAATAAGAAGAATAAATTAAAATCCTTGGCATTGAAAGCCAAGGACTTTGGTTGGATTGATGAGAATCGTTGTAAAGAACTTATCGATAAATTGGAAAAAGACATCTTGACGATCGGTGTTATCGGTCAGATGAAGTGTGGTAAATCTACGTTCCTCAATTCTTTTGTTTTTGAGGATACGGTATTACCAGCTGCTACAACTCCTATGACTGCAGCTCTGTCTGTGATAACATACGGAGAACAGAAGAAGGTGGTTGCTGAGTTCTATACCAATGATGAATGGGAAGAGCAGAAGGCTCAGGCTGCTCGTTCGTTGGATGATGTTGCTGGTGATACTATGGCTGAATCCAAAATAAAGGCAGCAAAAGAACTTGTATCTAAAGCTTCAAGACTTGGTTCTAATCTAAGAAATTATTTGGGTAAGACAAAAGAAGATTCTTTCGAAAATATAATAGAGTATGTTGGAGCAGACGGTAAATATGTTTCTATCACTAAATCAGTAAAAATTTACTATCCTAAAGAATATCTTAAGGGAGTAGAAATTGTGGATACTCCGGGATTTAACGACCCTATTGTTTCTCGTGAAGAGCGTACTAAAGAATTCCTCAAAAAAGCAGATGTCGTATTGATGATGCTCTATGCCGGTCGTCCGTTTGATGCAACCGACAGAGATATTATCTTCAAGAATGTTAGTCAATGTGGCATTGGTAAGGTGCTCATTGGTATAAACAAGTATGATATACCGTATTGTAGCGATGTAAATCCTGAGGATGAAGAGCAAATCAAGGATTATGTAAAGGCTGAGATTGCTAAGGCATGTCGTGAGTCAAATGACAATACGTTGTCTGATATTCTGAGTGAGGCAGAACCTATTCCTTTGTCGGCAGAAATGGCTTTGTTGTCAGAGTTGCCAATGTCAAAAGTGAACTCTGAAGAAGCTTTGAGTTTTGCATGGAATCGTCATTGCTCGAATTTCGGTATAGGTTCACAGCCGGAAATGCGTAAGTGGAGCCATATAGATAATTTGGTCAACGCGATTCGTAATTTGATAGATAAAGAAAAGAGTCAAATACTGTTTGCCAAGCCATTGAATGCTATATATGCAGCAGGAGGAAAGCTTAAGATGGATAATGAGAATGCTCTCAATCAGAAAAAGGCAGAAATAACAATGCTGCAAAGTCCTGATGATGATTTGGAGGAAAGAGAGTACAATCTGTCAAAGGCTTGTAGACGTTTAGAGAAAAAACTGGGCTTTCTTGAAGATTCTTTGAATGATGACGTAAGAATTCTGGTGAATAATGGTGAAGACATTCTTGAGGACTTAGTGGATTCAGCTTGCAACAAAATGGAAAATGTTGTAGAGACAGATTTTGGACGTTTCACTAAAGTTGAATCGTTACAACCTAAATTCGATAAAATATATTCGAATTTGGTTAATCGTGACATGAAGAGAAAGATGAAGAATCTGCAAGATGAAGGCCGTCGTAAGTTTATGTCATCAATTCAAGACTTTTTTACAGATGCTGAAGATATCTTATTAAAGTATCTTCCTGACATTGATACCCGAGATTTTATCAAAGATTTACAAGGAAAGATTAAACTTGATCTGGATAATGTTTCTTTGTTCAGTAAAGGTGGTGAGGAGGTGACAGATGCCGATTGGTTGGATATTATCGGTGGTATTCTTGATAAATTCTTTAATGGTCTAAGTTTTGGTCTTGTTGGTGCTATAGAAAGGGCATTCAAACATAACTCAACCAAGATAGGTTTATTGAATTTTATTAATAGCAAACGTGACAGTTTTGATTGTGGAGATTCATTGCAAGGCGCTTTTGCTAATAAGGATAAAATTATCAATACAATAAGACAAAAACTAATTGAAGAGATGCTAAATCCTCTCCAAGAAAAAGTTGAAGAAATCCGAAACGATAAGGCAAATAAGGAGACTAAATTGGAGGAAGCCAAGGCTACCTTAGATGGTTTGCTTGAGAAGAAGACGATACTGGAAGTACAGTTGGAAGAGGTTGCCTCTTTAAAGAATGCAATCTAATGTTCTTAGGTAAAGTGGGTATGGCTTCTAAGTCATACCCACATATAGTTTATTTATATATTCAGAATATTATTAACTAACAATTTAAATAAGATGTAGGCAAGTATGAATAATAATGACAACAAAATCTTAGATGAACTTAGACGGCACGGAAAAATCTTTGAAGATCCTTGTCCGCAGTCTGAGAGCATTATTGGTAAGTTGATAGACTTATTCTTGAAGAAAAAGTCTTGAATTGTGAAACACTCGGTGTGATGGAGGCTGGAAGCCTCCGCTACTGTCAGATAAACGATAATATTATGAAGTTGGCGATTACTTATGCTGAGCTGCAGGATTATGTAGCCAGTCATTTTCATAAAACAGTGAATCTTGGGTATGTAGATGGAGCGACAGTTTCTGTCTCTGTACCTATCAAAGTGCTGGGTTTTACAAAGTCTGTAAGCATAAACATTACTGTGAAGAAGATTGAGGGCACTGACTTGTTTTTGTCGTATGACGGCAAGATGGGAATTGACCTACTTGTTTCGCCTGCTATCTCTTATGCAAAGAAACTCGTGTCGGGGAAAGCTGATTGGGTGGAACTGATGTCTGGCAATATCGTTAAGTTGCGCCTTGGCGACATTGACAAATTGCAGAAAGTGTTTGAAAAGCTGAAACTTGACAATATCTTATTTGAACCGGGAAATATTGGAATAGAAATGTCATTAGTCTATTGATTCGTTATGGGTGACTGACGTCTATTTCGCAAAAAATAGAGCGTTCTTACTTTTTTCTTGATGTTCTGTCACCATTTGACACACCTGTATAGTTACTTCGCAGCCGAAATCAAATGTATAACTATATAAGGTAATGTAACAATGGAAAAGAACATCAGAAAAAGAGTATGTAGGTTGGCTGCGGTATTGAGTGCCGTGCTGGTAGTATTATTTGGCTATTGGTCCTTCTTGACCTCTCATGGCTATTGGCAAAAGAAGAAGGCAGAGAAGAATGAATATATGGATAGGAGGATGCTTTGGCGGAAGTCGGAGAAAATGACCATGCAACAGATGTTGTCGGACATGACGCTAATGGCTAAGGGGGATTCGGTCCTGGTTTGTTGGCTAACTGGTCTCTCGTTTCCCGTTTATCGTGACTTCATTCATGGTACTGCGCAACCAACAAGAAATGCTTGGGCTGAGACGAGATATTGGTATATGTCTTCTCTCGCTAAAGGCAGAGAATGGATGGAGAAGCGTGCCAAGACGAGGATTCACAAGAGCCTGATCTTTGTGGAAACGAGTAGATTTCAGGTGCAGAAGAATTCCTTGAAGGATTATCGTAAAGAGAAACTTACTCCAACTGAGATTAGAAACAACAAGATGTATCTAAAAGATAATTGTCTGTATAGATGAAATCATAGCATAAATAAAGTATAACGAAAAATGAATAAAATTATAGGGCTTCTTGTAATGGTTTTCATGTTCCTACCCTGGCGACCAATCGTTGCAATAGTGGCGGCAGTATTGTTTGTCAACATCAATGGTACGGAATTGTATGGATGGCAAGCTGGTTTGGCGCATGGATTGTTCTTCCTGCCTAATCTGGTGAGGCATCTCTTTGACGGCGATGTCCTTTTCAAGGCTACCAATTGTACTGCAGGTTATTATGTTGCCTGGTGGATAGCTACAGTTGGTTCGTGCATCGGTTGGCTCGTTGATGCAACCTTCTCTTTTATGAAGGTTTCGGCATTTGTAGGAAGTGATAAAGAATAAATAAATATAAATATAAATACGATGAACAGTATGGCTGATAATCAAAAAGTATATCAGGCAATCAAGACGATTGCTGATGAACTCTGCAAGGAGAACAAGACGTATCTTCGTGCAGATTTGGCTTTTGAACTGAAGAAGTATGGTATAGCTTCCGATTCCTCGGAAGTGAGTAAGCTGGTATTTGATGCCTACAGATATTTCCATGATAATGGCAATATCGCCATTGCTTTTGTTTCTAATAATTCTCGTACAACCCTTGTGGCTGAATACAAGTTGAATGACAGCCTGGAACAGGGCAACAAGGAGGAGGCTTTGAAGATAGCTGAGACGGAACTGGCGTTGTCTTCATCTGCTTTGGAGCAGTTGAAAGAGCAAGTGGAATTGAACCTTAACCTGGTTCTTGTTAAGGGAACGTCGAAGATGGCTGATATTGTCATGGGCACGAATGGCGTGAAAGATGTAAGAAGTAAGGCGTCTACCATGTTTGATAAATATACCAAAATGGTGGAGGCTTATCACTATGCGGAGGATAGCGTTCGTGGAAACATCGAAGATTTTACCTCCTTGCGTAGTGATATCGGGACGGTTTATCGTGACTATGCCCTGAAACTGATTGATATCTATGGCGACTCCATCAAGATGGTTTCACCAGACCTGTTCGACTTCAAGCGAATAGAGTGGCTGGATGTGGACGAGATGCTTAAGTATGTGGAGCTGGAATATAATAAGCTCACGGAAAAATGTACAGCTCTGATTGGTGAAATTTCTGTTAGTTTCCGTACTTCCTTGCAGGGTTCTTTGCAGGCTTATAAGTCTTTGTCGAACGGCAACAAGTCATTGGGATTGGCGATGGCAGGACTGACCATGCTCGAACACTATATGGGAGCAAGTGAACGCGCTAATCGTTTGAAGTCTGATTTATCAGTTTTCCAGATGAGCGTGAAGCATGATGCCACTCGCATCAAGGCTGATATGGGACGATTGTTGGTAATCTGCAAAACGCTCAATGATGTGGTAATCCCGAAGGCGAATGTGTTCTTGCGTTATGGAGAAAAACTGTTGGCTTCTGACTTGAAGGCGACGCTTGATGCTTTGTATGCGGATGAGACTATTCGTCCATTGGAGGAGCAACGAAAATGTCTGCTTCAGCAGATGAAGGCGCTGGACATGGAAATGAACGACCATCTTCAGAACATCGATGTCTATACCTCGCTGATTAATGACATCACCGCTACCTTGGAGTCTAAGCAGGGAAGCTATATGGAAGCGAAGGCGAAGAAGCCTTCCAAGCCTTTCTTCCTCGTCAACTGGATCACCTTTGGTATGGCCAACAAGAACTACTATCGCGACTTTGCTGAATGGAATGCGGTATGCTTCCCTCTTGTGAGAGAATACGAGAGCTATCAGGTAGATTTGAAGTTGGATAAGGAGGAATTGGAATCGCATCGTGAGGAACAAACCCGCATCAAAAATGAGTATGCCAAACTCTCCAGTGAACTGGATAAGGTTTCTCTGGAAATCAGAAGCAAGATAGTTTGCTCTGACGACTTGAAGCTGAAGATGCTGAAACATCTTCGTGATATGGTTGCCATGCTGAAACTCGGACGTGAAATCATGGAGAGCAAGATTGATGAGAAGTTGATGCATACGGTCGATATTCCTGATTATAGGGAGGCAGCCAAGCTTCCTGCTGATGTGGAGCAGAACCTTTCTCTGTTTACAGGAATGTTGGCAGACAATCTTCATGCCGACAAGGATATGGCTAAGAATCTGCTTGACGGAGTGGAAGCATACACGAAAGATCATAAGAAGATAGAGGGTAAGACCGCACAACAGAACAAACCTGCTGAGTATAGCGAGGAAGACTTGGCGCAGGTAACTGGTGCGATGGAACAATCCTTACAGAAAGGTATCGCTCTGTTTGATAGTTTCGCTAAGCTCAAAGCGCAGCAGCTCAACGGTAGCTTGGCTTCGGCTGCATATGATAAGGAGTTGAAGAAACATGCTGATGAGTTTAAGCGTGAAATGGCTAAGATAGACAACAAGAGTGCTTATCTTCGTGAGGTGTTCAAGCGTATCAATCTGGCTGGTAGTGAGGAGGAACGTAAGCAAGCTATGGAGTTGATGAGCGACTTGAGCGGTTACTCTCTTTCGGAACAGGAGTTTACTGATTTCATGAATGGAAAGAAACAAATAGAATTATAAGGCATATGGAAAGTTCAAGAAGACAGCAGGCCCAGGCTGATTTGGGCATGGATTTCGCAAAAGAAGATCAAAAGCGAGAGGCGGCTCTTGCCAAAGAACAGGCGAGGGCTGATAAAAAAGCTGCAAAGCGTGAGAAGATGATGAACATGCCATCATATCGTCTGATGGTAGGTGCGGCGAAGTATATGGACAAGTGGTTCTTGGATCCTATTCTTGGCTTCATTCTTCCAGCCGGTATCGGTGATGCTTTGACGAGCGTGTTTGCATTCCCATTTATCTATTACAGTCTTTGCGTGGTTAAGTCGATTCCGCTGACTTTGGCTGTCATCTATAATATCTTGATGGATGTGCTGATAGGTGCCATACCTTTCTATATAGGTGATGTGCTGGATGTATTCAAACGTTCGTATGTAGAGAATCTGAGATTGGTTACCGGGTATATCGAGGATGATAAGGAGATTATCAACAAGGTGAACAAGAAGGCATTCTGGACGGCTGTGTTCATCGTCGTGCTTTGCTGGTTGATTTATGTGGTGATTTCGTGGGCCATTCGCTTGGGAACCATGGCTTATGATTGGATAGTTTCATTATTTTAAAATATGAATAGCAACATTTTCTTTCAGCCCTTCGTTGGCAAGGATTATGCCAACGGGGGGATATTCGGCAAGCGAATCATGATATTGGGCGAGAGTCATTATTGTGATGAGAGTTGTACGGATTGTGGCGACTGCCAGCTACATCGGGAGTGTATGAACTTTACGCAGCAGGTGCTTGGGGATTATCTCAATGAGAATAAGGAACGGCAAAACTGGATGCGGACTTTCCTGAAGTTTGAGCGTTCGTTGGTAGGTGAGGAGACAGATCTGGCGATGAGGCTGAAGATTTGGAACTCGGTCATCTTCTTCAACTATCTGCAAGTGGCGATGGGTGGTCCTCGCGAGGCTGGCGCAGCCGAACAATATCACCAGGCTGGCAAGGCATTCTTCGAGGTCTTCGAAAAGTACCAGCCTGAGTATGTCATCGTATGGGGTAAGAGGCTTTGGGATAATCTTCCTAATGTGCGCTGGCAGGATGGCGACGACATCGTAGTGGATGGTTATCCTGTTGCTACAGGTGCTTACCTTCTGAGTAATGGCAAGCAGGTGAAAGTGATGGCGGTGAATCATCCTTCCGTAGGCTATTCCTGGGACTATTGGTACAAGGTGATACAAAGATTTTTGAGATAATTTTCTCGCTTGTGTCACGATTTGACACACCATACCATTATCTTTGCAGCTGTAAACATAAAACAAGGAATTATGGCACAGATTACAATCAATATCCAGACTTTGGACTGGACAATGGGGGAGACCGTAGGCTTGCACTTGATGTTGAAGAAAGACAGCAAGGCAGGGATTGCATGGGGCGATGGAAGGGTACAGGTCGTGACAGGCAAACAGGAACAGAATTCTGAGAAGTTGACTTGGGTTGAGGCTGGTCATTCCTATCCTGAGAAGGGCGTGAACTATACCATTACCATCTGCTCGGAAGAGGAAGATGCCATTATCGGATTTGATGGCTGTGGCATGTTCGAGGTGAAAACCTTTGATGTGATTCTCACGGAATGTCCTAGCTTGCGTATCCTGGGATATTCGGGATATGGTGGGCAATTGCTCGACGTAAGCAAAAATCCTTTGTTGGAGTTCATAGACTTCAGCGCGACAAGAAACGAGAAGTTGGATTTCTCTGCCAATCCTCTCTTGGAGGAGTTGCATATTGATGGATCCGAAGATTTGGTGTCTTTGAATTTGAGTAAGAACGACAAGTTGCGTCGCTTGGACATCTTCATGTGTCACAATCTCCAGCATCTTGCCTTGAGCAATCAGTCGCAGCTGAATGAGGTGGATTTCGCTCTCACTCATCTCCGTCCCAAGGACCTGGAGTATTTGGAGAAGACGTTGAAGCGAAACTCTCCCTACAAGATACGGGGAGGAAGCTTTGGCGATGATAAGATAATAGAAGTTAGTAATGGTGAAATCGTAGGTGAAGATGAAGGAAAATTGTGATTGGAAAAAATGCTTGGACAGAATTGAGGATAAGGGATTTGACGACGATGATGCTTATTCAGAGATTCTAGAATATATCCGAGAGGTGGCTACTGTTGATGAGAAACGTGAGGTGCTACAAAATGTGGAGCAACGTGTGAAGAAAATCGTGAACTATGATTTTGCAAAGGCATGGTTCCTACGTCACATGAGTGAAAGCGAGCATGATGTCATCGAAGACTTGATGGGAGTAAGATATGTTGTATTGAATGAGATGATGCTTCATCCGACTCCTGCCGAAGTGGAGAGATTTCGCTATCAGAATGATAAACTCTTCAAATTGACTCAGGAATGTTATGCCCAGTGCAGAAACATGTGGCGCACTTTGTTTCATACGCCTTATAAGGTGGATGATCGCTATCGTTATGAGGTGGAAGGAGTGTTGCGTTTCGAGTATGGAGATGACGATGCTGTAGTAAAGATGGAGAACGATGATTATTACGGATCTGATTTTCAATATATGATTCATCTGTTAGATGAACTGATGAGTGCAGGACGCTGTAAGATGGATACAATTTTGAATGGAGTCTTTGGCACATTTGATGGGGCTACCGAGGATGGGTATAAGCAGATAAACAACATGTTGGACGATGGAGATTCCTGGGATGAGTGTAGCCTTCATAAACCCGAGTTTGCTGATATTTGCGTTTGTTATGCCATGCATGCTCTGCATACGCATCAAGACTATAGCCTGCCCGACATTCTTCGCATGGATGATTTCGTGGTAAAGGTTCATTTGCAATATGAGAATGAAGTTTGCGATACGAGAGATGCAGAGATTGGACCGCTCGATTATGAACCATCGTGGTTCCAAAAACTTGTAGAGGAAGATGTGAATGAGTTCGGAGGAAAACATACGCTGAATCCGACAAGAAAGAAATAGCATATATAATAAAATAAGAAGTTTAACGTCATATATAAAAAATAGAAGATTATGAAGTTAGCAGAAGCATTGAGCATCAGAGCCGACTTGCAGAAGAAAGTGGCTCAACTGAAAGAACGTATCAAGGAGAGTGCCAAAGTGCAGGAGGGCGATGAACCTTGCGATAACGTAGAGGAACTGTACAAGGAGCTGGATGACGTACTCGTCCAGTTGGAAGACTTGGTTTATCGCATCAACATTACCAACGTTCAGATAGTTCAGGACGGAGACTCCTTAACTCGATTGATAGCCAAGAGAGACGTCTTGTCGATGCGTGTCAAGGCATTGAAAGAGGTGGTGAACTATGTAGCTGCCAACGATACTCGCTTTGGCAGAAACGAACTGAAATATGTTAGAACCATAGATATAAAGGCTCTTCGCAAGGAGGCTGATACCTATGCCAAGCAGTATCGGGAGCTCGACCTGAAAATTCAGAGTTTGAACTGGACTGTAGATTTGGTAGATTTGCAAGACTTGCCCCGATAATGGAGCGAGGATTGAAATTTTCATTGAGTAGATTAAAATTTTCGGAGAAAAGATAGAGGCAGCAAGAAACTGACATCAGGCAATAGGTCTGTGTTAGCATTATTAAAAATTCATGTGTTTCATGCAAAGAGACGAGTTTGTTCACAGTTCATTTCAAGCATCGGGCACAAGTGTATCGCGCATTGGTATATGACAAAAGTCAGAAACGCCAGCATTTAGCATTACCATTTTGTTGGCTATCTTTTCTCCTCTTTTTAGGCATTTCTTGTAAATATTCATTAGATATTTAGAGATTATGGACAATCGTGTAAAATTCTATAGTTGGCTGATAGGCCTCTTGGATCGTAAGCATCTTACCTTTGAGGAGATTGCTAATGAGTGGCGTGATGCCAACGCTAATCAGGATGAGGATGAGCTGGACAAACGTACCTTTCATCGTTATCGTGAAAATATCCAGTCGCAGTTTGGCATTACTGTGGAATGCGACAAGAGCGACGGCTATCGGTATTATCTGAAGCGTGATCCGATCGCTAATGATGATGTGACGGAATGGATGCTGAGTTCCCTGCGGTTGGCTTCGTTAGGTGATATGCTGAAATTTCATAACAAGGTGATGCTCGATACGCCGCCATATAACACGGAATATCTGGATGATATTCTTGCAGCGATAGATAAGCAATATCTGCTGAAGTTTAAATACGTTTCGGGATTCGGGGCAGAGAGCGATATCGTGTTACAACCGGCTTTCGTGAGATATTTCAAACAACGGTGGTACGTTGTGGGAGTTAAGAAACAACGTTCGGCGTCCGAAGGGAAAGCCAATTCAAGTGCTGAACAGGATGAGAAGAAGCTCATTCGCTGTCTTCCTTTCGACCGCATCAGTTTCCTGAAGCTTATTTGCGAGAAGCATCCGTTGTCGGCAAAGATGAAGAAGTTCCTGACCCCAGAGAATTATTATGAAGATTGCTTTGGCATCTATCGGATGGAGGATGTACCCGTGGAGAAAATCCGCATCCGTGCCTTCTATCCGGAATACAATTATATCGAGGAGGTTCCGCTGCACGAGAGTCAGCAGAAAGTGAAGGAGTCGAAAGATGGAATGTATCGGGAATATACCCTCACCGTTCGTCCCAGCCGTGATTTCCTTCAGGAACTGTTGTGGCATGGCAGAAACCTCATCGTACTGAAACCTGAGAGCTTGAGGCAGGAGATGATTGGTATCTTAAAGGATATGACGAAGAGTTATGAGACGGGCGAATGCTTGAATGGGGGAGAGTGTAAACTAAACTGTGTCAAGCTACAATAAAAGTAGTT
>UMHI01047894.1_pt1 | contig 18690 bp, 17 predicted proteins | sample 1965481 | NCBI WGS metagenome assembly UMHI01 (sample SAMEA4836093, study PRJEB28245) | human gut metagenome | biome: gut microbiome; material: fecal sample | place: Denmark | collected 2008 | reverse complement strand
CGCCAATCCATTCGCAACTACCGCCGAAGAGCGGTTGTAGAAAACACCCCAGAAGGCGGCATTGTGAAGCACAGAACGCTACGGAGCGTGTTCCTCAACGAGGCAGCATCTCAGCAGCCCATTCTGGCATATCTGAGCAATATCGTTTTGCCAACATACCATCAGTAGTTCGATAGAGCAATCTCGGCTTTTGATTCTCCACCGAATTATCATAGACATATGCCCTATCTACAAAGCAAATGGCTTTGGATGCATTTAATATCGATTTATAATAACGAGAGATTATTTTTGTTATCGGGACCTCATGACCACCATCAAGCACACGCTTTGTGATACGCATAACATTAATCTCCGGAGAATTTGTACATACAAAAAAAAGCCTTATAAAAAAGCCAGACTCGTGCGCTTTCTTCAAGAACTGTAATTTTTCTTCAGAAGACAAAACCGTTTCAAAAACAAAATCTTTTTTCTCTGCAAGGCAACGATATCTTTCTTCTGTTGCGACCTGTGCTGCTTTTAAAATTGCTGTCGGAGAATTCCAATCCCCAAAAGTTTCTTGAGCTATATTATCTGGATTGATATAAAGAGCATCTGCAGCCCACTCATTCGACAACAGTTGAATAGTGGCAGACGTCTTTCCTGATCCGTTTGGTCCTGCCACCACACACAATACAGGTCTTCTATCAAGCATGTTTTCTCAATGATTCTTGATACACCTTTATTTCTCTTTTTAAAGCGTCAAACCGACGGACAAGTTCTTTGCGGGCATTCTCTGTCGACTGCCGTGCCATTACTGCAACGCCCGACATTATCGCGTCCAACATTTTATCACTCGGCTCTACCATCGATGTCAACCGATATGAGTGCATTTCCTTTTCTGTCATAATGCTTTATCCATTAATCGTGTATGCAAAAATAATGACATTTCTTTAATTGTCCAAACTATATTGCCTTGTTTGCGCCGACTATCCATTTCTTTTTTCCCCGACAACCACATATTTGTTTTTTCAGCAAAAACATTAATTTTGCACTTACGAAACTAAAAATGGCTGAAAATATGAAACATCTTCTTTTAACCGCCTGCCTGTGGCTTACTGTCTCCGCAGCGGCGCAGCAAAATGTAAAGTTTACGGAGTCAAGCATTGAGTCGCCAGTGGTCAACGCCGACCGGAGCGTGACGTTTACCGTTGCCGCCCCCGACGCACACGCTGTGGCTGTACACGGCGACTGGGAGGCTAACGGAGGCACTGCCGACCTGGTGAATTGCGGTCAGGGAATATGGAAATACACCACTCCGCCGCTGCCGTCGGAGATGTACACATACAGGCTGACTGTCGATGGAGTCGATGGCTTAGACCCTACCAATCCGTTCACACGGCGCGACGTGGGGACGGTGTTCAGCATTTTTTATGTAGGCGGAGGATGCGCCGACTACTATCAGGTGCGCGATGTGGCTCACGGTTCTGTGGCGCAGGTGTGGTATCACTCCGACGCTCTGCATGCCGACCGCCGCTTATCGGTCTACCTGCCGCCCCACTATGGCGAGTCCGGGAAGAAATATCCCGTGCTGTATCTGCTGCACGGAAGCGGAGGCGATGAGAATGCGTGGCTTGAACTCGGACACGCGGCACGCATCCTCGACAACCTTATCGCCGAGGGAAAGGCGGAACCGATGATTGTGGTGATGCCAAACGGCAACGCCGACAAGCAGGCCGCTCCAGGCGAGACGTCTGAGAATCTGTCTTACCGTCCGGCGATGACACACACGATGCCGAGCTACAAACGCGGGTCTTTCGAGTCGTCATTTCCCGAGATTGTGTCGTTTGTCGACAACAATTTCCGCACGTTGCCCGACAAGGCTCACCGCGCCGTGGCGGGGCTGTCGATGGGTGGATTCCACACGCTATTTATCGCTCTCAACTATCCTAAGGATTTCGGATATATCGGACTGTTCTCTGCCGGACTCGACTTCTCTGCGGTCGACTGCTCGCTGCCTGCCTACAACAATATGCCGCAGAAGCTGCAATCGCTGAAGCGTGAGGGCTACAGTCTGTTTTGGATTGCAATCGGCAAGGATGACTTCCTCTACGACCAAAACACGGCTTTTCGAACCACTCTCGACAACGAGGGCGTCGGCTACGAATATCACGAATCTTCGCGCGGACACCTATGGTGCAACTGGAGGCAGTATCTGCTGCAATTTGTGCCGCGTCTGTTCCGCTGAATCAGAAATAGGCGCACTCGCCATCGGCGGGATTGTAGCTGTCAAACCAGTCGGCAAACCTCTGCCATTCTATCGGATGCAGTGCCACCCAACGCTTGAAGGCGGGCTGGTCGCCGTAGAGCACCACATAATGGTTGTAGGCGTTCTCGCAGCCCGACTCGCGCACTGCCTTGAGATGACGCAGATAGGGGTTCTTGCTGTCGGCGATAAGTTCGTTGTTGAGCAGCTGGTCGGCAATTGCGGTGCGGAGGCGGCAAATGGTCTCCGCATCGAGCGCTGCCACCTTGCCGAGACTCTTGGCGGCAAAATCGAAATCAACGCTGTAGATCACGTCAAAGCGTAAGAACTCCCGCTCCAGATCGGCGGCGGTGGAATTTGTCGAGAGCGTGATGTTGGTTGCCGGAAAGTGAGTTGTCAGCGTGTCGCCGTCAACTCGGGCTATCGAGCGGTAAGTGTCGACAATGCCTTTGCTCACTGCTTCTATACGGCTTTTGTTCTCACTCTCTTTGGCAAGAAACATCTCGCCGTAGCACAAAGCAAGTTCGGGACGGTCGGAATTGAAAAGCAGCATGGCGGTGCGATAAAAGCCGGGAGTGTAGTCGGGCGCCACCTTGACAGCGCGCAGATAGCACGCCATGGCGGTCTTGCTGTCGCCGTCTATCAGCGCCATCGTCCCAAGTTCCACATGCAGCTTGCCGCTATTCGGAAACCGCTTGATTCCGTCGTAATACACGTCTAAGGCGCGCTTGCGGTCGCCTGCCATGTCCAGGGCGTTTCCAAGCATCGAGAATGTCTGGTCGTTGGCTTCCGGATAGTCTACCAGCGGAGCATACTCTGTTGCCGATTGCCGGTAGTTGCCTGCAAGATAGTAAGCATAGCCCAGTTCATAACGGGCATGGTAGTTTGTCGAGTCGGTGGCGAGCACGTCGCGCAAAATGCGTATCGACGGCGCATATTTGCCCTCGTCCATCAGCGTTATCGCCTCGATTATCTTGTCTTCATGTTTTATGCGCTCCGCCGTGGCTGGTGCAAAGGCAAAAGTCAGTGCTATAAGTGCTAAAAGAATCTTTTTCTGCATATTTCTACATATTGTTTATCCACACAAGCAACGAAAGCAACGCCACGACAACCGCAACCACCCAAAAATGCACATTGCCGCCCTCATTGCGTTCGAGTGCCAACCGCAACGTTGCGCTGTCGGTTATTGCGCCGTCGGCACAGGCGCGGGCAATGCGCCGCAGGCGGCGGGGCTTTACCGACGACACCGCGAGCACACGCAGCATAAGCTGTCCCCAGTCGGCAACGGCGTTGCCTTCGCCTCGGGTAATCGGCGTGGTGAGACGCAGGCTCCTGCCATCGACAACCACATCGCGAGCAGTAAGGCGGAAACCGTCGGGCACATCGTCAAGACGGTCCGGCAACGACTGTTGCAGCAACGTCAGCAGACGGCCGTCGACAGCGCCGCGACTGATAAGCGTTTCGAGCGTTGTTTCCATAATGCGAAGTTATGCCTTATTTTCCAATCTTGCAAAAGCCCACACAAAATAATCTCATCACAAAAACCTCATTCCGGCAGGATGCACCATCGCCATAGGCGAAAAAACCGCCGAAGAGAGGATTGCCCCATCGGCGCAATACACCGCCATCGCGAAAAAACCGCCGAAGAGAGATTGCACCCCTCGTCGCGATGCATCATCGCCAAGGCGAAAAACCGCCGAAGAGCGGTTTCATACGTTAGCACGGGGTTGGCTTGCCTACCCCGTGACACCGATGCACGCGCGACTACCGCCGAAGAGCGGTTGTAGAAACGTCATCCCTCGTTTTGCACTCTCTCGTCGCAGAGCGACGGCACTCTTCCGTAACCCGGTACGCAAAGCGCAGCGTAGCGTGCCGGGATTCTCCTCGACAACAACCTCTGCGTGCCGGAGGTACGCCACTTCCCCGCCATCGGCGGTTGCCTCCACATCGTCCGCCATCCATCGGTATGCGCCAGAGGTGCATTACATCGCCATAGGCGTAACCCCATGCGCCCTCCGCTGTCGCGTCGTGCGGATGGGGCATCGGCTGGCACCATCTATATGCGCTTCGGAGATGCGCTCCTGCGCCGACCGCGCAAGCGGTCACGCCTTCAGTTAACCCCCGACCGCGTCGGGGGTACACGCATCGACGCATATGCGCCGCGGAGCGCCGCCGCTGAAAGAAGCATAGCGAAGTGTAGAAAATTGGGTAGGAGGTAAATGTTATTCATAAAGGCATTTACCTCCTACTTTCACATTTACCGACCTCCCACACCACCGACCGTTCCCTCACCACATCGTCCGCCATCCATCGGATTGCACCCCAACGTCGCGATGCATCATCGCCATAGGAGAAAAACCGCCGAAGAGCGGTTTCATACGTTAGCACGGGGTTGGCTCGCCTACCCCGTGACACCGATGCACGCGCTACTACCGCCGAAGAGCGGTTGTAGAAGCCCGAGGCAAGCAAAAAAAGACCGATGGTTGGGATTCCAACCATCGGTCTCTGTATCGCTACGTTCTGCTGTGCGATTACTTGTTGACAACACGACGCTCTTTGATACGAGCCTTCTTGCCTGTAAGGTTGCGCAGATAGTACAATTTTGCACGACGCACTTTACCAAACTTGTTGACTGTGATGCTGTCGATAAACGGTGACTCAATCGGGAAGATACGCTCTACACCGATGTTGTCGCTCATCTTACGCACTGTGAAGCGTTTTTTTGTGCCTTCTCCAGAAATGCGGATTACTACACCGCGATATTGCTGGATACGCTCTTTGTTACCCTCTTTAATACGGTAAGCCACTGTGATAGTGTCGCCCGGTCCGAACTCCGGATGCTGTTTGCCGGTTGCAAATGCCTCTTCGGCAACTTTAATCAAATCCATTTTATTGTGAATTAATTAGTTAATAATTGTCGCAATATTCACAAGCCACTTGTCTTGCCAGAGATTACGAAAAGCGGTGCAAAGTTACATCTTTTCATCGTAACTCACAAGTATACTGACTTATATTTTATTTTTTTCTTTCAACAACCAACCCCAGGTAGGCAAGCCAACCTGGGGCTACAATTATACAACCGTCCTTCGGCGGTTGCCTCACCCATCATCCGCCACCCATCGGATTGCGCATCCACATCGTCCGCCATCATCATCAGATTGCGCATCCACACCGTCCGCCACCATCATCGGATTGCGCCAACGGCGCAATACACCACCATAGGCGAAAAACCGCCGAAGAGCGGTTTAATATGTTAGCACGGGGTTGGCTCGCCTACCCCGTGACGCCAACACATCACACATCTACCGCCGAAGAGCGGTTGTATACGTCAACACATGGTCGGTTTGCACTCTCTCGTCGCAGAGCGATGGCACTCTTCCATAACCCGGTATGCAAAGCGCAGCGTAGCGTGCCGGGATTCTCCTCGACACCAACCTCTGCGTGCCGGAGGTACGCCACTTCCCCGCCTTCGGCGGTTGCCTCATCCACATCATCCACCATCATCATCTGATTGCCCCAACGGCGCGATGCGAAAACCGCCGAAGAGCGGTTTAATATGTTAGCACGGGGTTGGCTCGCCTACCCCGTGACGCCAACGCATCACCAATCTACCGCCGAAGAGCAGTTGTATAACCGTCATCCCATCGGTTTGCCTACCCCGTGACGCCTTACGCCATACGCAGAGAGCGGAGCCTCCGTTTCCCGGAAGCCCCGCTCTTCGCCTTAATCAATTATTGTTTTCTTACAGCATAACTTTCTGTGCCTTGCCGTCGACAACAACCACATAGACACCCTTGTCAAGGCGAACCTCGCCCATGCCACGGAATGCCAATTGTCCGGCTACGGTGTAGACTGCAAACGTCTTGTCGCCCTCAACGCGGATTACGCCGTTGGCTGCAACAACCTTAGCTGCCGCTGCCTCAACCTCTGCTACTGCTGATGTCGAACCTTCTGACGGTGTGAAAGTCTTATTCTTAAACGTTGATGAACAACCACCCGGTAACGTGAAATACATGTGGAACTCAACCGGGACATCTCTATCTGTAATCGAACCAGTTGTTGTGTATTCATATACACCTTCTGCCGTACGAGTCATACCCTTACCCATATCTGTTTCAGGGAATGGATGGAAATACATCAATGTCTCACCAAAATCTGTTCTGTCTTGATCCATTGTAACCTTAAACGTTACTGTGTTGTCGGCATTCACTGTCAAAAGAATATTGCCGTTAGGGGCAAATGTGTTTGTCTCTCCAGCTTTATTCCAGTCCTCTGAAGTGAAATTGATAGTCAGATACAGTGGCTCACGGTCCGGTGTTTCCAGAGTGGTAAAATTAACTGTTTTGCTCACGCCGGCATTGCCTGCTGCGTCGGCAATGGCAAGTGTCAGATTGTAGGTAGTGTTTGCCGTAAGTCCGTTCAACGCGATTGTCTGATCTGTGCCGTCGGCTTTCACCTCTTTCTTCAATTCAGCAAATCCATTATCACCTGTCAGAGTAATGAAGGCGATGCCTGAATCATCTGTCACATTAACCACAATTTCAGCAGCCCTGTCTGTTACGCTTTGAGCCACTGGATCTACGCCCCATTCCGGAGCCTTAGTATCTGTGGCAATAGGATCGTTTGACGCTCCCACCTTATATACTGCTGGAAGAATCTTTGTCCTGGAAAAAGCCCCTTCCCCTGTAGGAAATAGGCGGAAGAAGAACTGGCCAAAAATTTGGTCTTTTGCCAATGTCTTACCTTCTGGAAGCACTTCACTCAACTTGATTGTATACTCATTTGCCTTGCCAGTTGCCGCCATTACCTTGTTGTCAACTTGACCGACATTATCAATTACAGCACAGAATTTAAGCGCCGCTCCATCGGGAAGTGCTTCTGACAATTCTGCGGTAACAATCACATCATTATATCCTTCCAGCGTTTCAGCCTTCCAATTGATTTGCGGTGTCACCTCTTTTCCGTCAATTGTTGCCTTTTCTACCCAATCGTTGGGATAGAATACGCCATAGTAAGTTGCAACGACTGCTGCCTGTGCTGTTGTTGTAAACGTTACTGTTTTAACATCTCCAATATTGCCAGCCATATCCTTAACACGAACGTAATATGTATAGTTTGTTTCTGGCGACAGTCCTTTCAACGCAATTTCTGTTGCTTCATTTGCTTTTCCGTTTACTGTTGCCTCCGATGTCGCAAAATCCGCAGCCGTTGACACTTCGTATGTCAGCGTCGTTGAGACATTGTCATTAGCATTGACCGAAATCGTTGCCGATGTTGAGCTTGCTACGGCAGTCGGGTCCGACACCCATGCCGGAGCCTCGGTGTCCTTTGCTGTGTTTTCTTCTCCCGCCTTATAAGCAATATTATTCGTTACAATATCCCCGACACCCTCAATCGTCAATTTTAAAAAGAACCACGTTTCATCTCCTTTTTCAAAAGCAAATGCGCCTCCAGTGGTTCCCGACAAAGTATATGTTCCGTCTACCGATTGCGGTACTTCTATTTTAGTTTCACCAAAGCCATGCTCTGCAAAGAAATATGCATTAATGATTTTTTTGTCACAAGGAACGGTAAACTCAAAATTAAGTTTCTTCGTACTTTCAATATAAGTCAAAGAATAATCCACATCACTCTTCAACCCGTTGTCTCCACTCCAGTCGCTTGATGTGATTTTACCAGAGTAGGTTTGTGCGCTTGCCACACTTGCCGCAAAGGTTGCGAAAGCGAGCAACGCCATTTTTAATAAGTTCTTTTTCATTTGTATAAATTTTAATGTTTGTTTTATTTATATCCCTATTTCACTACAAAGTAGAGTCCTGGCTGCCAACCTGCGGTTGAAACCTCGGTTGCCTCTGTGTTGGCCACCATCTGACCCATCACGTTGCAAACCACGATGCGTGAGGCTGCCGTCGTGCGGAGCGTCGTGCCGTTTGGACGCAAATCAAGATATGCCGAATTGTTGTCAATCCCCGTATGCTCTGCCGCCATTGATGCCGTGCCGAGCAGTAGGCTGGCTGCAATAATGGTGAATAAGCTTTTCATACGAATAAATTTTAATCTGTTGGTTTTATGTTGCAAACTTAACGCGCATCGCGCGCGATGTGTTCATTTTATTACTCAACAAAAACTCACAAACCACTACAACAAAAACTCAACAATAAAAGCCAAACCTCTAATATTTAGTGGTTTGGCTTTATTTTTCACATTTTTTAAACCACGACATCCGATTTCCGTTAAAAAACTGCGCGCAAACCGCCGTTTTCCGCCGTTTTCACTGCGGAAAAGGCGCCGTCGGCTGCCGTCACAGGGCTACGTGTATCCAGCGGCCACCCTGTTCCCACAGCAGTTCGGTGTGGGGAAGCGACTGGAGGATGCGCATCAGTTCGGCGTTGCGGCCACTGCGGGTGTCGAGGTCGGCGGCGCGCCCCTGCAGATGATATGAGCGACGCGCTCCGCCCACCAGTCGGTTCACCGCGCAGTTGCGGTAGCCGCTGTTGACGTAGATTGGCGCGCCGAGGCGTTCTCTTGCGGGGTCGAGCACGCGCTCGGCGAGACGGCGCAGGTTTTCCCGCTCCACGGCGCCGGGATTGTTGGCTATGCCGTGGCCGATGGCGGTGTCTGAATGTGTAAGTTCGTCAATGGTAAAATGTTTCATTTCTTCAAGTTTTTAAGGTTGTTGATAATTTTGGTTAATTTCTCATTGTCGGCGGCGGATTCAAGCAGGTCGAGCAACGCGCCTACATCGGTGCGCTCCTTGTCGCTGCCTTTCTCAAAGATGCTTTTCACCTCTATCCCTGCCATGCCGAGCGACCCGAGAAGAGTGAACAGCGGCACGGTGGGCACGGCATAGCCTTCAACTGCGCGCATAAACCACGCGCCGGCTATCTGCATGGCATCGACAACGGTAAGCACCACAAGCACGTTGTAGTAGCGCGCCAGCTTGTCGACGGTGCGGCGGAGCGAGCGGCTGCGTGTTGCCTCGCCGCGCTTACGGGCTTTGCTGATGCCGCTTGCCATATCGGCACCCACCGCGGCGAGAACGAGCACATACTCCGTAATCACCACACTGAGAAGCCACCACAGCCGGCTCCATTCCATTTCAATAAAATTGTTTTCCATAGCATTTCGTTTTTACTTTTTATGCAAAATTAAACTCCTTTCCGCAGCCGTGACCGCGAAAAGGAGCAACCATCCTTGATTATTTTGTTTTTATGTCTTATCCACGTTTTGTGGTGTCGGGCTTGGCGCCGTATGTCGCCTTGTCGAGAGCCACCTGTTCGGGACTGCGGAGCACGGGCAACTTCATCACCGTGGCACTGTCGACATACACGTCGGTGTTGCCGCGCCACGGCATTTTCATTGAATAGCGCACGTAGTCTACAAGCAGCACGCTGTCACCGCGCATGGCTTTGTAGATTTTCTCGCCAAGTTTCTGGTCGCGCACGGAAAAATGAAAAATCAAGTCATTTGCGTCGGTCACTCGGTCGGGATAGTCGGTGACCATAGTGCATTCGTAGGAGTCGAACAGCAGTCCGCTGCTGAGTTCCACCTTCACGAGATAGCCGCGCACACAGCCTTTGTCCACTTTCTTCGACACGAAGAGCATGTTGACAACTATCGCCGCCACTACAAGAAGCGTGCCGACAATTATTATCCGGCGCCACCGCCGACGGCGGCGCTGACCATTGGTCACGATAAAGTCTTCGCGGTATTGCTCTTCCTCCGGCACTGTCGGCGCGGCTTGCGCCTCGGACTGTGCGGGTTGCGCCTCGTCGTCGCGTTCTTCTGCCGGACGCTCGTCCTCATCGAAATAATCGTCTATTCTAAGTGCCATCTCTTAGTTCCCTTCTTTTGTTTTATTCATCAATATGTAGACGTAGGAATAGATTCCCAACGCTATCAGCAACAATGTCTGTGTGCCCCAAACAAGCATGGCAAACGCGGTGGCGTTGGCGTCGGGACGATTGATCGAGAACGTGCCTACTCCGTAGAGCGACAGGCCAAAGATTATCGCAATGTGCCATGCGCCGAGGCCTCCGTTGGTGGGTATGCCCATCGAGATGCTGCTCAGCACGAAGCACACCAGTGCGCAAACAATGCCGAGGTCTTTCGTAAACGGAAAGGCAAAGAAGCAAACGTAGAGCTGCGTGAAGTAGCAGCCCCAGATGAGAAGCGTGTAAAACAGGAACCAGCGCTTGCCTTTCATCTTTGTTATGCTGTAGAAGCCTTGCCACAGTCCGGCGATGGCATTGTCGATTTTCTGGATAAACGCGAAGTGCTTGCCCAATTTGAACAACGCTACAACGAGTCCGGCGACGACTGCCACCCCTATCCATGTGACGGGCGATGTCACGGTATTGAATATGCCGTCCTTGACTTGAGGGAAGGCATCAAAAAACTTGTCGAACGCAGACCACGCAAGACACATCGTCACAAGGGTCAACGTCAGAACGGTGACGGTGTCCGAAAGGCGGTCGGCGACCATCGAGCCTACCACTTTGGTAAACGGGGCTTTCTGGCGACGCGAGATGTAGCCGCAGCGCCACACCTCTCCGAGGCGTGGAAAAACAAGATTGACAGCATACGTGCCGAAAATCGAAACTACAAGCACTCCGAGCGGCGCGTCGATGCCGAGCGCACGCAGTTGCAAACGCCATCGCATAGCGCGGAACACGTGGCTGAACGTTGATATTACGAGCATTACGCCTATCCAAGTGTAGTCCACGTCGTAGCGGAGGATGTTTTTCATCTGCTCCACATCGACATTGTTATAGAGCCAATAAAACAATCCTACTCCGACAACCAATGGTATGACCACCTTGCACACAGTGCCCAACGATTTCTTTATCTTTTCTTTTTCCAATTTCTGACCAAATTTTAAAATTCGCACAAAGTTAGTGCAAGTCGAGTGAAAAGAAAAGTGCTTGCACAATTTTCTTTTCCGAGACGCAGCCTAACTTATCCAAAAAGTCAGTGCAAATTATTTCAAACCCATTTTTTGGAAATAATAGTCAAGCACGTCTTTTGCTGCTACAAACGAGCTTTGGCGGGCGGCAAGCACATTGTCCTGCTTCACCTTCAGCAACGCCTCCACCTCAGGGTCACGGTAGAAGTGCGCCTTCAGCTGCTCGTCGATTGTCTCATACATCCAATATTTCTCCTGCTCCATGCGACGGTGCTCGAAATAGCCGTTGCCTTTGACAAACTCGAAATAGCGGTCAATCATCTCCCACACTTCTTTGATGCCGATGCCGTAGTAGCCCGAATAGGTCAGCACTTCGGGTATCCAGCCCGACAATGTGGGCGGAAACAGATGCAACGCGCTCTGAAACTGTGCTTTGGCAAGGTTGGCGCGCTCAATGTTGTCGCCGTCGGCTTTGTTGATGACTATGCCGTCGGCCATCTCCATGATGCCTCGTTTGATGCCCTGCAGCTCGTCGCCGGTACCTGCCAGCTGTATCAGCAGGAAGAAGTCGACCATCGAATGCACTGCCGTCTCGCTTTGTCCCACTCCGACGGTCTCCACAAAGATGTTGTTGAAGCCGGCGGCCTCACAAAGCACGATGGATTCGCGAGTCTTGCGTGCCACACCGCCGAGAGAGCCTGCCGACGGGCTGGGGCGGATGAAGGCTTTGGGATGAATCGACAGTTTCTCCATGCGGGTCTTGTCGCCGAGGATACTGCCTTTGGTGCGCTCGCTGCTCGGGTCGATGGCGAGAACGGCGAGTTTGCCGCCGTCTTTAAGCACATGCAGTCCGAACTCGTCGATCGACGTACTCTTGCCGGCACCAGGCACTCCGGTGATGCCGATGCGGCGCGAGTTGCCTGCCGACGGAAGGCACTTTTCTATCACTTCCTGAGCCAATGCCTGATGCTCGGGCACCAGACTCTCCACAAGCGTCACCGCTCGGCTCAGCACAGTCACGTCGCCCTTGAGGATGCCTTCCACATATTCGCCGGCTGTCATCGTGCGGCGGCGCTTGCGCGGATGGAAGTAAGGGTTGACTTTCGGTGGCTCTGCCACTCCACTGTTGACAGCAAGTCCGGCAAACTCTTTGCTGTTCTCCGGATGGCTCACCATATTGTGATGCTCGTCATGATCAAGAAATTCCATATCGTTGTGTCTTTTGTTATTTTTGTTTTTTATCTGTTTCTGTTGTGCCTACAGTGCGTATCTGCACGGTGCCTTGCAGCGGGTCGTTGGTGAATATCACCACACTGCTGTTGAGCAGTCGGCCGTCGGCCATCTTGCTCGGGTCGAGCGTTATGCAGATCTTGCCTTTCCGGCCGGGCTTCAGGCATCGCGCCGTCTTTTTCACTGCCACCGCATCGTCCATCGTGCCGGTGCCGGTGATGTGAAGGTCGGCTTTGCCGATATTCTCTATCTCCACGCTGCGCATAATCTTCTTCGTGCCTATCGGGGTGAAGTCCACCCTGTCGGCGCGAAGCCTCAACTGCGGTGCGGAGGCATAGTCCACTTTCTCTGGATGCGCTGCCACCACTTGCGCCGTGGCGGTTATCACGCCCATACTCCTGCCGTTGGCTTTGACGGCTATCTGCGTGTCGGCACGCCCTGTCTCGTCGTCACTGTCTGTCTGAAAGACGATGCTGAACGAAGTCAGGTCGCCGGGAGCCACCTCTGCGGAATCGGCAACCACGACAAAACGCTTGTCGGCGCTCTCAAACGAAAGGCTGAGGGTGTCGCGGCCGGCATTGTAGGCTATCACGCTTGTCTGGCGGCGGTGTCCCTGCCGCACGTCGCCAACCACTGCCGTGCGCGACGTAAGCCGCAAATCACCGGCTTTCTCCGGAAAAATCCGCCCTACGGTCTCTCCCTCGGGGCGCACCTTGCCTGCTATCTGCAGCTGCGTGGTTCCCTTGTCGGTATGCACAGCCACATGCTTCTTGAACGGACCCGGACGATACGACGGATTGAACTCCACAAGAAGGCTGCCGCTGTCGCCGGGCAATATCACCGTGTCGGCAAGCCTTGCCGTCGTGCAGCCGCACGATGACGATGTGCGCTTCACTACCACCGTGTCGGCCCCGCCGTTGCGATAGGCAAACCGGTGAGCCACCTTGCCGTCGGCTTCCTTGATGATGCCGAAGTCCCACGCCGTCTCCTTCCATTGCAGCTGTGCGGAGGCAGCCGCGGCGACAAGCGCCGCCGTCAATATCACCGTCAGTCTGCGCATTACGGTATCACGTTGCCTTTAATCCTCAAATACGCCGTCCCGCCGTTGGTCACCACCGTGACGGTCTTGTCAAACGCTCCGCGGCGGCCGTCGGGCTTATACGTCACTCCGATTTTGGCTGTCTCGCCGGGGGCAATGGGCTTCTTTGGATAAGCGGGCTTTGTGCAGCCGCACGAAGAGCGCGCCGTGCGGATTATCAACGGCTCGTCGCCAGTGTTGCGAAACTCGAACCAGCATGTCACGTCGCCGCCTTTCTCCTTGACATATCCAAAGTCATGTACTTTTGTCACGAGCGTCATCTTCGCCTTTTCGCCGGCGAATGCCGGAAGCAGCGACATCATTGCGATTATCACAAGCAAAAGTCTCTTCATTTTTCACATCTCCTTTAATTATGCAAAATTAGCAAATAGCGTCATCCCTGTGCAATTTCTTCGCCTAAAAATGCTTAAATCGCCCTGCCTCCACCTTTCCTGCCCCGCTTTTTATAGCCTCCGCCCTTGCTTTTTCAAAAACAACACTCTATCTTTGTGTAAATTACAAACTTGGTGTCTATATGAAACCTGTCTTTGCCATACCACTGTTTCTGCTTGCCCAACCCATGGTTGCGGCGGAGGCGCCGATGAGTTATGTGCGCGTGATCGAATCTTACTCGCCGTCGCGCAGCGAGCCGGCGGCATTCTTCGATATGGCGCGTGTCTCGACAACTTATTTTGACGGACTTGGACGCCCGGTGGAGACTGTACGCGTGGGTGCGGGCGGCGATTTCGAGGACGTGGCGGAGCTGACGGTCTACGGCCACGGCGACAAGGTGGCGGAGCGGTGGCTGCCGGTGGGCACGCACAGCGGAGGGGCGTTTGTGGCGCCGGCATCGCTGATCGGAGAGGCCAAGGCGTTCTACGGATGCGACAGCCCGCTGACGGCTTTTAAATACGAGTTGTCGGAGGAAGGCAGACCGGTGTCGATGACGCGCCCGGGGGCATCGAAGCCCCGCATCATGGAGCATGGGTTCTGCTTCGACGAGACAGTTCCGATTTTTGATGTTGACGGCGAAGGGCGGCTGGTGCGCCAGGGATACTACAAGGAGGGGACGCTGAGGTTCACGATTGAGACCGACGAGACGAGTGCTTATTCGCGCTCGGTTTTCACTGATTTTGACGGACGCAAGGTGGCGGAGCTTGAAGACGACGCTTGGACGTTCTGGGTCTACGACGAGTGCGGACGGCTGAGGTTCACGGTGTCGCCCGAGGGGGCACGGAGGCTGACGGCCGACGGCGTGTGCAACTCAACTATAGTGGAGCAATACTGCTCGGAGTGGCGATACGACGGACGCAACAGGGTGACGATGAGCCGTGTGCCCGGCGTGGCGCCTACATATTATGTCTACGACCGGCTCGGTCGGCTGGCGCTCGAGCAGGACGGCTGTCTGCGCAGCCGCGGGCAGTGGCGTTTCTATGCCTACGACAGCGACAAAAGGCTTGCCGTGGCGGGCGTGACGGTTGGAATTTCACAACTGCCGTGGACGCGGGAGGAGCTGGAACGGAAGTATGCACAGTCGGAAATCTCGGCGGTGTTCGACGCCACGGTCGACAAGGATATGCATATGTGCTACCGTCTCGAGAATGCGCCCGACCGCGACTACAATCTCACAAATGCTTGGTACTACGACTCATACGACTTCTGGACTTCCGACTGGGCTCTGCCGTCGGACGCGGAATACGCCTTTGAGCGCGCACCGTCGCGCCTGGGCAAGCCCACGGGTTGCGCCGTGATGGGCGGCATGGGCTTCCCGGAGTTCACGGTGTGGCTCTACGACCGCCGCGGACGCGAGCGCGCCCGGTGCCGCAGGCAGTACACGGCGGAGTTCATCGAAAGCACGTTCACCGACTGCAATTTCATCGGGCGTCCAACGCGCTGCCGCACCGTGCTGTCGCTGCCGCAAGGCGAGTTTCAGACGAATCCCGACGAGGTGACCATCGACCGCTGTTTCTCATACAAGCAGGACGGCAGACAGATATATGCGGAGAAAATCCGGGTGGACGGCGGAAAATGGGAGCGAGTCTACCACGACTATGACGCCGCCGGCAGGCTTGTGAGGCGGAGAGGCGGCAGCGACGGTGCGACCGGCTACACGCTCGATGCGGAGGGGCGCGTCACTGCCATCGCCAACAACAGCTACAGCGAGACGCTCTCCTTCGCCGCCAATGGCTTGGTGGCGGAAAAAACCACAAGCGTTGCCTACGGCGGAGAGAAATTCGTCCAGCGCATGGAGTACGACTACGGCGACCGACGCTTCCTGACGGCGGCGATATGCGGGGAGAGCAACCTGTCGCCGTTTACGGAACTTTTCTCCGAGACGTTCGACTACGACCTCAACGGCAATGTCACGATGATAAACCGCGGATACCCGGCGGTGCAGGAGGCTGCAATCGAATACGAGGGCAACCGCGTGAGCCGCATCGTCGACTCATCGTCGCCAGCGATGGCGGTATATGCGCCGCGGTTTGCAGAGGGTGAATACGACCGTCCTATTGCCTACGACCAGTGCGGGCGCATAACAGCCGACCGCACACGCCGCATCGCCTCGATTCTCTATAACGACCGCCACCTGCCGATACGCTTCACGATGGACAACGGCAACACACTGAGCCTGAGCTACAACGCCGACGGCGTGAAGGAGCGCGAGACGGAGACAAGCTATTACGTCACGACCGTGACTCGCGTTGAGAACGGCGACACGGTGGTGCGCGAGCAGAAGCGGGCGCGATCCACCCTCCGCGAATACTACGGCGACGTGCTGCGCGTCGGCGGTAGGACTCGCCGCCTGGAGTGGAGCGGCGGATTCTTCTCCAAGGACGACAACGGACGCTGGCACAGCCACCGCTACGTGCGTAACTCCCTCGGCAGCATCGTGGCTGTAACCGACAGCGCCGGCACGGTGGAGCAGGCTGTTTGCTACTACGCCTCCGGGCTGCCCGTCTACAAGGCGCCCAACAGCATCCCAGCCACGCGCCGCATGCACGTGGGCAAGGAATTCGAGCAGTTCGAGAGCATCGACTGGTATGACAACGAGGCCCGATTCTACGACCCTCTACTCGTGCGCTTCACCACGCCCGACCCGCTCGCCCTCTCCTATCCATCCCTCTCCCCCTACGCCTACTGCGCAAACAACCCGGTATGCAACGTGGATTTGGACGGAAAGGCTCATTTTATGCATAATGGTAAAATTATAGGCAACGACGGCATTGACGATGGAAAATTGTTCGTGCTGAAAACAACGGAAAAGTATTTCCGAAATAGCAATGAAATTATACCTGGCGCCGGATTGCCTAAAAAATTGGAAAAAGCTACAATCAATTTTATCAAAGAAAATAACGGGAATACAGAGATGTTCGGAACAAATCCTATTGCATACGAAAATTCAATTGAAATTGCAAGACAGAGCATCCGACAAAATATGATAAACGCCATTGGAGATGATAGATCCGGCGATACGGCAGACCGAAACAATCGGGAATATGGCGGATATATAAACGACGGCATAGTTTTTGCTTCCGCCCCAGGTCCGATCGGCTCTCCTGACCGACCTTTGTCGATGGTGGTCAGCGCACCTCCAAACGCTCCGATGTTCCATAGCCACCCAAGCGGAAGTGTTGGCATATATCCTAATGACACGGAATACCCACAACCGCCATCTTCCGCTGATATTAAGTATGCAGGAGATGGTGCAAACTATTGCTTTGGAATGGGAGACGGAAGAGTATATATCTACGACAGAGCAGGTGTACAAGCCATTGTCCCATTGAATGATTTTGTAATGCCTAAAATTATAACCAAATGATAAAGCATATATTATTGACCGTAGCTGCAACATTGTTGTGTATCTGCAGAATCGATGCCCAATATAGGTTGAATATGGACTCTATAATAAACGAGAGTATCAGAATTGTAACTAAGGATATTATATCCAAGAATCCAGAATATGCAGAATATGGAAGGATTGTATTGACAGACTATACGCTGCCTCCGTTTTTTAAATTTGACAGTAAAGAAAAGCACCTTGGAATACTTCGCGCTTCTTCTATGAGCCAAGACGAACTAATAGCTAAGAAAAATCTTGGAGACACAACTATTTGTTTAAATTTCTGCATTTCGTCAGAATATTACTCTTGTCAAGAATTTATAACATTCGAGGTTGCGAAATACTTGTTACATCCGTATAAACAAAAAGACGGAATTCAGATTATTTATAAACTGAATGAAGATAAAAATATTTGGGAATACATCGGCATCGTCAAACTACCCAGTTGTCCACTCTGCACACAAGAAGATGATTTCCCTATCGGTTTAACAAAAGACTCTATAGATATAGAATCTGATGTTTATTCAAATCAGACATTCCATATATACTCTGATTCAAATATATTTTACAAATATATCGCACCTAGCGAGATTATCTTTTGTAAAGAATTGAATGATTATTATAACTTAGTCAACAATGTCGTTATTGACGATATTTCTATAGAGACTTTAACTCGCAAAGTCCTTGAGAACAAGGCTAATGGGAAGTTCTTATTCAACAGTCTCTGTAAAGAGGAGATTGTATCAAACCTAAAACAGACTGACAAAGATGTATTCTATTGGATAACTTGGGACGATATGGACATCTACGGCAATACCTTGTCAATCAAATTGTCTTTAAAAGGTTGCAAATTAGACAAAAACGGGCATCTCAATATTGACAATCTGGGCTATCGTAAATTTAGATACATAATAAATTCAGATTAAGATGCAAATGCTTATGACATCACCCAACTACATCCCAGCCACGCGGCGCATGCACGTGGGCAAGGAGCTGGAGCAGTTCGAGAGCCTCCGCTTCTACGACCCTCTGCTCGTGCGCTTCACCACGCCCGACCCGCTCGCTCTATCCTACCCATCCCTCTCCCCCTACGCCTACTGCGCAAACAAACCTGTAAACAAAGCACTTGGTGAAGTTGAACCAGGAGAGCCAACCAGAATCAATCATTTTGGAACTCCAATAATTGTCGGCTCTCCAAATTCCACTGAACCAATAAGTTCTCCTGAAATTATATATAAAAAGGAAACGAAATGAGAAAAATTTTATTGACTACAATAATATTGACAATCTGTTGCAATGTGATTATCTCCTCACGACCGATAGACAGGATTGTGATTTCGTGCATTGCTCCAAAACCTAACGACAGTGTGACAGTCTTTTCGTTTGACAATAAG
>UMHI01048481.1_pt1 | contig 19025 bp, 17 predicted proteins | sample 1965481 | NCBI WGS metagenome assembly UMHI01 (sample SAMEA4836093, study PRJEB28245) | human gut metagenome | biome: gut microbiome; material: fecal sample | place: Denmark | collected 2008 | reverse complement strand
GTTTAGCAAACTGCTGGTTTCAGCCACTCACCCAAACTTCCAAAACTTCCGTTTCAAGTTGCGTTTTCTCTCAAACGCGGTGCAAATATAGAGGGACTTTTCGAGATGTGCAAACATTTCGAAAACTTTTTTTAATTGCTTTTATAAACACAAGAAATACCAATCTGATAATAAAGAGATTAATGTTTCTTTCCGCAAAGTTTTCTCTGCAATATTTGTAATTATTTCAATTTAACAATCTAACTAATTCTAGGTATTGTATAATCAAAACGCATTATGTAACTTTGCAGCTGTAAAAAATTACAAAACCCCTTAACTTTTCACCTATGACAATGAATTTTAAAGAAGGACGCTGGAACCATGAAATCAATGTAACCGATTTCGTAAAACTGAACATTACTCCTTACGAAGGCGACGCATCATTTCTGACCGGTCCTACCGAAAGAACAAAAGCAGTATGGAACAAATGTCTGGAAGCATTGGCTGAAGAACGTGCCAACAATGGTGTGCGCTCACTAGACCCTTCAACCGTATCGACCATCTCTTCTTTTGCTCCCGGCTATATAGATAAGGAGAACGAAGTTATCGTCGGACTTCAGACAGACGAAGTACTTCGTCGAGCCATAAAACCTTATGGTGGCATCAAAGTCGTAGAAAAAGCATGCCGTGAAAACGGTGTGGAAGTCGATCCAAAAGTAAAAGATATTTTTACACACTACCGGAAAACACATAACGACGGTGTTTTCGATGCATATACTGAAGAAATCCGATCATTCCGTTCATTAGGCTTCCTGACAGGGCTTCCTGACAATTATGCCCGTGGACGTATCATCGGTGACTACCGCCGCCTGGCATTGTATGGTTTGGACCGTCTGATTGAAGCCAAACAGAACGACTTGCGCCACTTGACTGGCCCGATGACCGATGCACGCATCCGTTTACGTGAAGAAGTAGCCGAACAAATCAAAGCCCTGAAGGAAATCAAAATTCTGGGCGAGCAATATGGATTGGATCTTAGCCGTCCGGCAACCAATGCCCGTGAAGCCGTACAGTGGGTGTACATGGCTTATTTGGCTGCCGTAAAAGAACAGGACGGTGCTGCCATGTCACTGGGTAACGTTTCTTCTTTCCTGGATATCTATATCGAATACGATATGGTTCATAACGGTCTGGACGAGCTACATGCCCAAGAGTTGATTGACCAATTTGTCATCAAGTTACGTATGGTACGCCACCTGCGTATGCAGGCTTATACCGATATCTTCGCCGGCGACCCGACCTGGGTGACTGAAGCAATCGGCGGCCGCTTCAATGACGGACGTACCAAAGTAACCAAAACTTCATTCCGCTTCCTGCAGACTTTGTACAACCTCGGCCCATCTCCGGAACCGAACTTGACTGTACTGTGGAGTCCGCAGCTGCCGGAAGGATTCAAAGATTTCTGTGCACAGGTTTCTATTGATACTTCTTCCATCCAGTACGAAAACGACGAACTGATGCGTGAAGTACGTAACTCGGATGACTACGGTATTGCCTGCTGCGTTTCATACCAGGATATCGGCCGTCATATCCAGTTCTTCGGTGCACGTTGTAACCTGGCGAAAGCTTTGTTGCTGGCTATTAACGGCGGACGTTGCGAAAATACCGGAACTTTGATGGTGAAGGATATTCCTATGTTAAGCAGTGATGAACTGAATTTCGAAGAAGTACTGGCCAATTATAAGAAAGTTCTGAAAGAAATGGCCCGTGTATACAACGAAGCGATGAACATCATCCACTACATGCACGACAAGTACTACTACGAAAAAGCCCAAATGGCTTTTGTAGACACTGATCCTGTCATCAATCTGGCCTACGGCGTTGCCGGTATGTCTATTGCTGTAGACTCACTGTCAGCCATCAAATATGCTAAGGTTACAGCTAAACGTAACGATATCGGTCTGACTGAAGGTTTCGAAATCGAAGGAGAATATCCTTGTTTCGGTAACGACGACGACCGTGTAGACCACTTGGCTGTAGACCTGATTTATTACTTCGACGAAGAACTGAAGAAACTGCCGGTCTACAAGAACGCCAAACCGACTCTCTCTATTCTGACAATTACTTCGAATGTCATGTACGGAAAGAAAACCGGCGCTACCCCGGACGGACGTGCCAAAGGTGTAGCCTTTGCGCCGGGTGCCAACCCAATGCATGGCCGAGACAAGAACGGTGCCATCGCTTCGCTGAGTTCAGTAGCCAAACTGCGCTATCGCGATTCTCAGGATGGTATCAGCAACACGTTCTCTATCGTCCCGAAATCATTGGGAGTTGACAAGGAAAGCCGCATTGAAAACCTGGTAACTATGATGGATGGATACTTTGTAAAAGGCGCACACCACTTGAACGTAAACGTACTGAACCGCGAAATGTTGGAAGATGCCATGGAGCATCCGGAAAAATATCCGCAGCTGACTATTCGTGTTTCCGGTTATGCCGTAAACTTCATCAAACTGAGCCGTGAGCATCAGCTGGAAGTGATTTCACGGAGTTTCCATGAACGCATGTAATCATCCCTACTTTATCGATACAAGAGGGTGTGTCAAAATTCATTTTTTGAAAAAATGAACTTATAATTTGAAATTTGAGTACCCTTAAAGACTAAAAAAGGGCCGCATCATTACTCAATACAGAGTTTGATACGGCCCCTTTTAAATATTATAGTTATAATCTGTAACTTTAAAGAGCAGTCATTTTAGTTTTGACACACCCTCTTATTTTTTCATTCTTATTTCTATAATTATGATTAGAGTCCATTCATATGAATCATTGGGTACATACGACGGTCCGGGTATACGACTGGTAGTATTTCTGCAAGGTTGTAATTTCCGTTGCCTGTATTGTGCCAACCCTGACACCATCGACAGCAAAGGTGAAAGTAAAGAGACCACTCCGGAAGAAATCGTACACATGGCAGTCAGCCAGAAACCGTTCTTTGGCAAAAAAGGAGGAATCACTTTCAGCGGAGGTGAACCAACCTTCCAGGCCAAAGCACTGGTTCCTCTGTTCCACCAACTGAAAGAAGCCGGCATCCATATCTGTGTAGATACCAACGGAGGTATCTGGAACAAGGATGTGGAAGAACTTTTCACGTTGGCAGACCTCATCCTACTCGACGTAAAAGAATTCAATAACGAACGCCATCAAAAACTCACTTCACGCAGTAACGAACAGACTTTAAAGACTGCAGCGTGGCTGGAAGCAAACCAAAAACCTTTCTGGTTGCGCTATGTACTGGTACCTGGATACAGTTCCTTTAAGGAAGACATCGAGGCTCTCGGAAAACACTTCAAAGATTACCAGATGATACAACGTATAGAGATTCTTCCATATCATACATTAGGAGTCCATAAATACGAAGCCATGAATCTGGAATATAAGCTGAGCGATGTCAAGCAAAATACACCTGAACAATTGGAAGAAGCTAAAAGAATATTCCAACAATTCTTTCAGACTGTATACATAAACTGATAATGAATTCAAACTACTTAACAACCAAAAACAGCTATTCAGAACAAAAATTCAGCCAATTAGACACAATTGCAAAATTTACGCTTGGAAGAAAGGTAAATAAACCTTAATTTTGCAGCATCTATTATTAAAAAAGTATATGAAAAAACTTATCTTAAGTTGTTTATTACTGCTGGCCGGAATAGGAAGCAGTAAGTTGTATGCACAGGAACACAGTTATGGGTATTTCAATTCAGTGGCTGTAGGGTTAAACGTAGGAACTACCGGTATTGGCTTTGACGTAGCTACTCCTATAGGAAATTACTTAGCTTTAAGAGCAGGTGTAGACTTCATGCCTGGCTTTTCCATGAATGGAGATGTCGATATAAGCGGTGAAGTTGATGGTGAACCTTACAACGGCACACTCAACGCAGAAGGTACTTTAAAAAGGACATCAGGAAACCTGTTATTGAACGTTTATCCGTTCAAGTCTTCCAGTTTCTTTGTAGCAGCCGGCGCATATTTCGGTGGCAACAAACTGGTACAACTCACAGGACATACCAATGATTTGCCGGATGGAGGTGATTACGGCATTGAAATTGGAGACTATACCATTCCAGTAGATGAAAACGGTAACGTATCAGGTGGACTGAAAGTAGCTGGCTTTCGTCCTTATCTGGGTATAGGTTTTGGCCGTCTAGTACCTAAGAACAGAATCAATGTAGCCTTTGAACTGGGTGTTCAATTTCACGGAACACCAAAAGTATATTCTGATACAGGAGATTTAGGTAACCTAGTAGACGAAGCAGACAACGAATATACAGACCTCATCAACAAATTAACAGTTTATCCGGTCTTGAAACTTCGATTAAGCGGACGTATCTTTTAAATAAGAAATAATTTCGGAAACAATACAGGGCGATACCCAAAACAAAGAATTGGTATCGCCCTAATTTTATACCGATTATTACAGTAAGATAACGGTGACATCACGAGCTCCATGAGCACCCATTACCAATGCCTGTTCGATATCAGCTGTTTTGGATGGACCGGAGATGAAAACTCCATATCCATAATCGCCGGTATCAATCCGTTTATACGCTTCGTGCATATTATTCACCAGGTTCTTTCTATCCAACAAAATAACCAATGCTTCTGAAATGAAATAAACGGCACGTTGCTCCACATCCTGACATATCCATACGGCTCCATTCTCACAAACTCCTACCCTACCTTGCACAATAGCCAGGTCTGTTCCATCCAAATCACCGGACTTCTCCACTTCATCCGGATGGAATGTAGCACACGATATTGTCTGGACTCCTGTACTACAAGTTACTTCAGACATACAGGCAGCTATACGCACAGCCTCCGGATACAGTTTCTTAATAACAGCATTCAAGTCCTCACCTTCCTGCAAAATCACAGCACGGCCACCTACCTGATTCATGACTTCCTGAAAACGAGACAATTTATCAGAATAAGTCATAGCTTCTTTCTCCAGCGGCAAATAATCCGGTTTATCATAACGGACTCTTGTATTCCGACGAATACTCTGCAAAATATCTTCTCTGCTACTCATGGTCATTTCACTTTATTCTTCTTCCACATTTCATTAAAGCTCTCCTTGGCAAACTTCGGCATTTCATGTTCTTTTCCCCAATCATTCAGCCCATTGTACACCATCCAATGAGGTAAAGAGTTAGCGATTGGAGCCTCTTTCAGAGCCAGATTAAAAAGATGAGGGTGTTCCATCAGTTTCTTCATTCCTCCGGAAAGATATTTTTTGGATGAACTGGCCACTCCCAAACCGTGTAACTTCTGTCGCCAACGGTAAATCTGGTCGGCCAAATCGACCTTAGCTGGACAAACATTCTGACAAGAATGACAAAGAGAGCAAGCCGATACATTATCGTAATAATGTAACGGAGCCTTTAGCATACCTAAATTGATTCCGATAGGACCAGGAATAAAATAAGTATAAGAATACCCGCCACTCCGGCGATAAACCGGACAAGTATTCATACATGCTCCACAACGCAAACAGTTAAGTGTTTTCACATGCTCCGGATCGGCCAATATCCGGCTACGGCCATTATCTACAATAATGATATGTAACTCACCGCCTTTACGCGGTTTCCTGTAATGAGAAGTATAAGTAGTAATCGGCTGGCCTGTGCCTGAACGAGCCAATAAACGGGTAAAGACTCCTAAAGCATCACGATCCGGGACTATTTTCTCCATTCCAAAAGCCGTAATCTGCAGTTTAGGCTGAGAAGTTCCCATATCTGCATTACCTTCATTGGTACAGACTACACACTCACCGGTTGAAGCCACAGCAAAGTTCGCTCCCGTCATGGCTGCTTCAGCTTCGATGAACTTATGGCGAAGATTCTTACGGGCAGCATGAGTCAGATAAGTCTGATCGTTATTACCAGGCTCTGTTCCCATTTCCCTGACAAAAAGCTCACCAATTTCCTCTTTCTTGATATGAATGGCCGGTAAGACAATATGACTCGGTCGTTTATGCATCAACTGAAGAATACGTTCACCCAAGTCGCTTTCCACGACCTCAATTCCTTTTTCCTCCAAATACTCATTCAACCCACATTCTTCGGCCAGCATAGATTTGCTCTTGATGAAATGCTTGACATGATGCCCCTCCAGAATGTGATGAACAATTGAACAATATTCATCAGCATCTTTCGCCCAATAGACATGAGCACCATTAGCTATGGCGTTCTTCTCAAATTCCTGCAACAAGAAATCCAAATGACTGTTACTGTACAGTTTAATAGCGCAAGCCATATCACGTAATTTCTCCCACTCAGGAATTTCTTTACTGATTTTATCTCGTTTGGCACGTACCATCCACAAAGTCTGGTCATGCCAGGATGCCAAATCCCGGTTCTCCTGGAATTTCTCGGCAGCAATGGAATGTTTTGTACTCATAATCCGGAAGCTAAGATTTCAACGATATGAATGGTCTTTATTGGAAGATGATCACGGGCAATAATACCGCTCTGATGCATCAGACAAGAACTGTCGGCGCCTACTATATACTCGGCACCCGTATCAATGTGACGCTGAATCTTGTCGCGTCCCATTCTACCGGAAACTGCGTGCTCTTCTACGGCAAACATACCTCCGAACCCGCAACATTCATCAGGACGTTCCGGTTCTACTATCTCAATGTCCTTTACTAAAGAAAGCAGATCACGCAATTTATTGTAATAAGGAATATTCAGTTCACTAGGAGCCGACAAGTGCATCAGCCGTACACCATGGCAACTGTTCTGTATGCTGACCTTATGCGGAAAAGATGCCACCAAAGAAGTAGGTTTCACTACATCATGGATAAACTCACAGATATCATAAATTTTACCTTCACTGGCACAACGGTGCTGTTCTTTTGCCAACAGATTCCCGTAATGGTCACGTACAAACACTACACAACTGGCCGAAGGGCCGACAATGTAATCGTAATGCTCAAACAAACGGTCAAAACGTTTGGCAAGCTCTACCGCTTCATCTTCAAATCCGGCATTGGCCATCGGCTGTCCACAACAAGTCTGATCAAGCGGATAATCCACATCAACGCCTAAGCTCTTCAGCAGTTTGTACGAAGCTACCCCCACCTGGGGATAAACTGCGTTGATGTAGCAGGGTATGAACAATCCTACTTTCATTTTATTTCTGTTATTGGTTTTCGGACAACAAATTTAGAGCATATTCATGAATGAAGAAAAGAAATTGTCAAAAAAGAATGAAATATTCTGAAGGCGATTACATGCGTGCGCCCCGCGAATCACTTCGCAGGGCGCACCCAACTAATAACTAACTTCTTTTACTTTTGTGGTTTACGTAATTTCTATATGACTAACACTGCAAAGATACCGGTTTTCAGCCAATCAAGCAATACCTAAAACTTGGTATTTAAAAGCTCTCCCAATAAGAACAGTCATCAAAGATCCATCTTAACTTCTCCCAACTCTACCAGTTTGTTTACGATAGCATAAATAGTAAGACCAGCTGCCGAATGAATCTGAAGTTTCCGGGTTATATTCCTGCGATGAGTAATAACAGTGTGTACAGAAATAAACAGTTTTTCAGCTATCTCTTTATTGGTCATTCCTCTTACCACACATCCGATAATTTCCTTTTCACGCTGACTCAGTGCATCCTGTTCATTTTCATCTTCTTCGTCTACATTCATCAGCGAAGAGATTTTCCGGGTCAACTTCTCCACATCATCGAACAGATTTATCTGCTCATCGTAATCCTTCAACTGATTGGCATCCATTACCACTGAAACCAAAGCTACAATTTTCAGTTCATGTGGTCCATAAGCCTGTTTGAATCCTTCCAAATCAAACCATCCCTCAAACTGAGGGCTCACAATCAACAAATCCGGACGATGGGCATGCATACAATGCTGCAACCCTTCTTTGGAAGTTACTTCAATTGTCTGGATATTCAAATCGGGCAACCGCTTCAACACGGCAACCAGTCCACTCCGAACAATGATTGAAGTATCGGCCACAGCTATGTGTATTATTTCCTGAGACTTCATTTTACCTCCTTTTCCAACTCCATGATGGCAGGCACAAACAAGTAATCTTCCACCCGATTATGAGAGGCCAAATCCTCTTCGCAACTGAAAATGTCGAATAAAGTAGCATTCAGCAGTTGATTGTCACCGTTAGTCGGATAATATTTTATAATAATATTCTTTAATTCAGTGAGCTTGGCATTTATCTGATCATGATGCCGGGCAAAGACTCCGATATTATAAGCTTCCGGTTTCTGACCCTGAAGCAATTGTTCCACATAGGTAAAAACTTTCTGATTCTCATATTCCATGTGCTTACGGACTTCGGCTACATAAGCATCGTAAAACTGAATTATCAGAAAGACGACCTGTTGTTCCGGAGAACCACTAATAGCTTCAATCAACTTCTTCCGGATAGTCGGTAACTGGAAATCCAGAAAGTAATGGTGTGCCTGCTTCAGGTAACTCATCAGTGCAGGAATAGACAAATCTTTCAAGTGATCCTGCATCCGATCTCCGTCCTCCAATAAGAAATTTACGACAATCAGGAAAGTTTTGTAATCCACTTTATTTCCTTCACATACTTCCTGTATCGTTTTATCTCCGAATCCCAACGACAATCCGAAACGGCTCAACACTTGGAGCATTACATAATTCTCACAGATGAGATCGCTCATCTTATCGGTAGGCTTGTACGTTCTTGGTCTAAACATGGTCAATACACTATTCATATTTCTTGAGCACAAAGTAAATAAATCCAGTTTGCGTACACAATCCCCACTTATAGGTATATTCAAGAAGGTACGCTACTGTACAAAGATACAGCACAAAAGGTTTTATCCCTTTCTTCGGATACAAAAATCTTCATTCTGCTTATAGAACAAACAAGTTCATCCATGCATTTGTTTTCAGGAAGGCGTGACAGAAGACCGGCCTACCCATCAATTAGTCACGAAATTAACAGACTGACTACACAGCAACTACTCTAAGCGATAGCTACACCTAAGGATGCAACAGGGGCATAATAAAAGCAGGCTGTGATACAGCCTGCTTTTATTGAGCGTTCACCTCTGACAACTCTTACACTACATCAAATCAATAAGTATGTTCATCATTCCTCATTTCTTCCGGTGTAATCGGTTTCCTGTCAATAGCTCGCCAAGCATAAAAGATATAAGCCAGGACAAATGGTACCAGAATGGAAACGTATGCCATCACTTCCAGCGTAAATTTACTGGAACAACTGTTAGCCAGAGTCAATGAACTTTGCAGGTCAGACAGTGAAGGATAATAAGCCGTATGATTATAGCCAACTGTCAACAGCAATGCCAACACAGTAAGTATGGTACCAGTACCGGCGAACCAAATACCTTTCGTAAATGTCTTACTGAAAACACTTCTGATCAGTCCATACAGTACACCTGCTACCCCAAGCAAGAACAGCACCAGCAGATAAGGCATTTCCATCAAATTCAGGAAATACTTGTAAGGTTCCATATAGACTTCCCCTGTTCCCGGATTGACAGCAAACCCGTCTTTCAGCAGCGTACGGATAATAAAAGCCAGAAAGAAAATCAGGAAAGGAACAGCATCCGAAACCAGTTGCCGACGACACCGTGGAATCAGTTCCGCGCTACGGATATTATTGATGAAATACAAATTACCCAACAGACGAGCCAGGAAAAAAACAGCCAGCCCCAACACCAGATTCCAAGGGTCAACAAAGGCATCAAGTCCGTGCCAACCATTCGCCCATAAACTAATAACAGGCATTACTTCGTCCGTCAGATTTTCCTTATTAATAACGAAACTGGAACCGTTGAAAAAAGTAGCCACTGCCGCGCCCAACAGAACAGGTCCAACCACACCATTGATAACCAAGAATATCTGATAGGTTGTCTTACCCAACAGATTACCTAATTTAGACTGAAACTCGTACGAAACCGCCTGTAAGACAAAGCTGAAAAGAATAATCATCCACAACCAGTATGCACCTCCGAAGCTGGTACTGTAGAACAAAGGAAACGAAGCGAAGAAAGCACCACCGAAAGTCACCAAAGTCGTAAAGGTAAACTCCCACTTCCGTCCGGTAGAATTAACCAGCATGGTACGTTCCATTTCCGAACGTCCTAAATTAAACAACAGGGAATTTCCCCCCTGCACAAACAACAGAAACACCAGAATCGCTCCCAGCAAAGATACCAGAAACCACCAGTAATTCTGTAAAAACAAATAGGTTGAATCTATTGTAGTCATCATAATTATATCGATTAAAATGAATTATACCCGGTTATACATGCTCTTCCGGACCTTTCCGGATAGCCTTAATCATGATACCTATTTCAGCAATCATAAGTACTGTAAACATTATCAAGAAAATAAAGAAAGTAGTCTGTACAGACCCTGTTTCCAAACGGGATATAGCTGCATTCACCGGAAGCATATCCTGAATGGTCCAAGGCTGACGACCTACCTCGGCTACAATCCAACCGGTCTGACTGGCAACGTATGCCAACGGAATACTCCACAAGGCTATATGATGCAACCAGGAAAAACGTGCCAATTCCTTCTTATAGGCCAAAAACAGCATGACTGCAAAAAACAAGATAAAATAACATCCCAAGCCGACCATGATACGGAAAGACCAGAACATCAGTCCTACATGGGGTACTAGTGTAGCCGGATCTTTGATATATCCGTAACCGAAATAAGGCATATTTTCTTCCAAGGTACGACGAGAGATACCGGCTGCCGCCTCATCGCCAGCTTGCCTGGCTTGCCGGTATTGTCCCAAAGCTTCAATAGCCAACTTTCCACGGATAATCTTCTCTTCTGCCGAAAGAGCTACCGTACCATCGGCCTGCTCAAATCCTCCATCCAGCAAATTATTGATACCCGGTACATAACCGTTTGTATCATGAGTAGCCAGAAAAGAAAGCATATAAGGAATCTTGAGTGAACCTATCACTGTCAAAGGTTCACGAAAACCTCCATCATACAGTCCTTCCATAGCAGCCAACTTCATAGGTTGTACATGAGCTACCTGATAAGCAGACTTATCCCCTGTCCCAGCAGTTACCAAAGCCGCAAACAATCCGATACAAGAAGCAACCTTGATACTCGATGTGGCAAATTCTGTTTCACGTTTCCGAAGCAGATACCAGGCACTGACACCGATAACAAACACAGCTCCCAGCACCCAACTGCTTAATACGGTATGAAGAAACTTCATGACAGCTACCGGCGAAAAGGCAACAGCCAGAAAATCCACCATCTCATTACGCATGGTATCCGGATTAAAAGCCATACCTACCGGATATTGCATCCAGGCATTAGCCACCAGAATCCACCAGGCAGAAATCGTCGCACCCAATCCGGTAAGCCAAGTGGAGGCCAAATGGAAACCTTTACTGACTTTCTTCCAACCAAAAAACATCACTGCTACAAATGTAGCTTCCATAAAAAAGGCCAGAATACCTTCAATAGCCAACGGAGCTCCAAAGATATCGCCCACAAACCAAGAGTAGTTACTCCAGTTTGTCCCGAACTCAAATTCCAGAATCAATCCGGTAGCTACACCTACCGCAAAATTAATACCGAACAGCTTCATCCAGAACTGAGCCGTACGTTTCCAGAAATTCCTACCAGTCACTACATACAAGGTTTCCATCGTACCCATCACTACGGCAAGTCCTAAGGTCAACGGTACAAACAGCCAATGATACATGGCCGTGAGTGCGAACTGCGCACGTGACCAGTTAATCATCGATGTGTCAATTGCTTCAAACATACTAATATAATTTATTGATAATTAATTATTTACAGAGTTTATTCTACTTTCTAGCGCCCTATCGATCAATTCAGTTCCTACATATTCCTGTTTCTCTTTTTCGGTTTTTCCGCCCAAAAAAGCAGGGAAGAAAAAAAACTTCAGGACAACAAAGATTATAAACAGTTTGACCAGGATAAGCCACCATAAAACGCGTCCCCAAGTCATATCACGGAAACCGTCCCGATAGAAATTATAAATGGTAATAATCTGTTTTTTCATTGAAACCGTTTTTATAATGATTACAAAGAAAGCGATTTATCGGGAAAAAACAACAGTTTGTCCCGATTTATTGCTGAGCAATCTATCACTTTTGCGAAACATGAATGTTGTTTCTACTTTTGTAACAACAAAAAACAAGAATCAGATTATGAAACAGCGAAGTTTATTTCTCATAGCTGCAATGGCATTGGCCATGCAGGCTGGTGCACAAGAAAAAAAGCAGTGGACTTTGGACGACTGTATAGCCTATGCACTTGAAAAGAATATTCAGCTGCAGCAGAACCGACTCTCCCTCCAAGAGACGGAAGAAGATGTTAAGAACGCCAAGGCAGCCCTCTTCCCAAGCCTTTCATTCAGTACCGGACACAACCTAGTAAACCGCCCATATCAGGAACAGAGTGCTACGGTAAGTGGAACAGAAATCATTACCAGTGACAACAAAAACACTTACAACGGTAGTTATGAACTACGGACACAATGGACACTCTGGAATGGTGGCCAGCGTCTGAATAACATCAAGCAGCAGCAAACAAACCAACAAATTGCGGAACTGACAATCTCAACCACCAGCAATACACTACAAGAACAGATAACCCAACTTTACCTGCAGATTCTGTACGCCGACGAGTCAGTAGCTATCAACCAGGGAACCGTGGAAGTCAGCAAAGCCACCTACGAACGTGCCAAGGAGCTTTTTAATGAAGGAAGTATCTCCAAGGCTGACTTAGCACAACTGGAAGCACAACTCAGTAACGATGAATACCAATTAGTCACTTCTGAAAGTTCACTCCGAGACTACAAGCTACAATTAAAACAACTGTTGGAATTGGACGGCACAGCCGAAATGGACTTGGTAATCCCTACCTTGGACGAATCAAAGGTCATGCAGCTACTCCCTAACCAACAGGATATTTATCAGGCAGCCCTTGCCCAACGCCCTGAAATCCAAAGCAGCAAGCTCAGTATTGAAAATGCCAAGTTGTCTATTTCATCGGCTAAAGCAGGGTACCTGCCTACTATCAGCCTATCGGCATCAACCGCGAGTATGACCAACAATGCCAGTCAAAGCAATTGGGCAGAACAGATGAAAAGCGGTTGGAACAATATGCTAGGAGTAACATTAAGTATTCCTATCTTCGACAATCGTCAGAACAAGACTGCTGTACAAAAAGCGCGCATACAATACGACAATAGCTTGTTGGAACTGACTAACCAAGAAAAAGAACTGTATAAAACAATCGAGACATTATGGTTGGACGCACTGAATGCCCAACAGCAATTCGCAGCAGCCGATTCCAAACTGAAAAGCAGCCAAACCAGTTTTGATCTGGTAAACGAGCAATTCACTCTCGGCATGAAAAATACAGTAGAGTTGCTGACTGAAAAGAACAATCTGTTAAGTGCCCAACAACAACGTATTCAAGCTAAATATATGGCTATCTTAAATCGTACCCTGCTCGATTTTTATGCAGGAGAATCTATTAAAATCTAAAAAATACGCTATATGAACAAAAAGAAAATAATTATCGGAAGCGCTGCCGCCATTATCATCATAGCAGCTGGGATTTGGGCTTTTGGTGGAAATAAAGTCCAGAATCAGGTAGATTTCGCAACCGAATCAGTCAAACGAGGAAGTGTAAGCAACTCAATTACCGCAACCGGTACCATCGAACCGGTAACAGAAGTAGAAGTCGGTACACAGGTGTCCGGTATTATTGACAAGATTTACATCGATTACAACTCAGTTGTAAAAAAAGGTGAAATCATTGCAGAAATGGATAGAGTAACCCTGTTGAGTGACCTTCAATCGGCACAAGCTACGTTTGATGGTGCCAAAGCTGAATACGAGTATCAGAAGAAACTGTATGAACGGAATCAGAAGCTGCACGAAAAACAGCTCATCAGTGAAACAGAATACGAAGAATGCGTATACAACTACCAGCGTGCTTTAAGTAGCTATAACCAATCACAGGCAGCACTCGCCAAAGCAGAACGTAACCTGTCGTATGCGACAATCACTTCACCGATTGACGGTATTGTAACCAGTAAGGATGTAGAAGAAGGACAAACTGTAGCTTCTGGCTTTGAAACTCCGACTCTCTTCACCATTGCCGCCGACTTGACCAAAATGCAAGTAGTAGCCGACATCGACGAGGCTGACATCGCCGGTGTTATGGAAGGCTCCAAATGTACCTTTACTGTAGATGCCTATCCGAATGACGTATTCGAAGGAACTGTCCAACAAATACGCCTGGGCAGTACCAACAGCAGTTCCAGCAGCTCCAGCACAACGACAGAAACAGTAGTAACTTACGAAGTAGTCATCACCGCCGACAATCCGGATCTGAAACTGAAACCACGCCTGACAGCCAACGTGACTATCTACACCGATGTCCGGGAGAATGTATTGGTTGTACCCAGCAAATCCCTCCGTTTTATCCCAGAGAAACAGATTATCGGAAAACGCACAGTAAAGGATTGTCAAGGTACACACAAAGTATGGACATTGGAAAACAATGTATTTACAGCCCATCCGGTAAAAATCGGTATGAGTGACGGTGTGAACACCGAAATATTGAGTGGAATCGCTGAAGGAACGGCTATAGTAACCGAAACAATAGTCAAAACCGATGAAACAGCCATGGAAGGCGAGGCTCTACCTGGAGGAGAAAGCGAACGTAGTCCTTTCATGCCAGGCCCTCCAGACCGTAACAAGAAAAAATAACCAAGGTAAAACTTGAATGATATGAGCAAGACTGTTATTGAACTTCAGAATATCAAACGGAATTTCCTGGTTGGTGACGAAGTCGTTCATGCACTTCGAGGCATAACTTTCAGCATACAGGAAGGGGAATTCGTTACAATCATGGGTACCTCCGGATCCGGAAAGTCCACATTATTGAATACCTTGGGCTGTCTGGATACACCTACCAGTGGAGAATACCTGCTGGACGGCGTATCAGTCCGCACGATGTCCAAACCTCAACGTGCAGTTCTGCGTAACCGAAAAATCGGCTTTGTTTTTCAGAACTATAACTTGCTGCCTAAAACTACAGCCGTAGAAAACGTGGAACTTCCATTGATGTACAATTCGTCAGTCAGTGCAGTAGAACGACGTCGCAGAGCTATCGATGCATTGATAGCTGTAGGCTTGGGCGACCGTCTGGAGCACAAATCCAACCAAATGTCAGGTGGCCAGATGCAACGTGTAGCCATTGCTCGTGCATTGGTAAATAATCCGGCTGTCATTTTGGCCGATGAAGCTACGGGAAACCTGGACACACGGACTTCGTTCGAAATTCTGGTACTTTTCCAGAAGTTACATGCCGAAGGCCGTACAATCATCTTTGTGACACATAACCCGGAACTCTCGCAATACAGCAGCCGGAATATCCGACTGAGAGACGGACATGTCATCGAAGACTGTGTCAATCCACATATCCTTTCGGCAGCCGAGGCTTTAGCCGCTCTACCGAAAAATGAAGATGAATAAGACCGCAAAAGTCAACCATCTAAAAACAAACCACAATGAATGGAACGAATCTTTTAAAAATAGCTTTACGAGCCTTGTCCAACAATAAAATGCGTGCTTTCCTCACCATGTTGGGTATCATCATCGGTGTAGCATCGGTCATTGCCATGCTGGCTATCGGTCAGGGCTCTAAACGGAGCATCCAGCAACAGATTTCAGAAATGGGATCGAACATGATTATGATTCATCCGGGCGGTGACATGAGGGGCGGTGTACGCCAAGATGCTTCATCCATGCAAACCCTGAAACTGGAAAACTACGAAAAACTCCGTGATGAATGCATGTACCTGTCGGCTATCAGCCCGAACGTATCTTCATCCGGGCAGCTGATTGCCGGAGCAAACAACTATCCTTCTTCTGTAACGGGTGTCAGTATCGATTATCTGAAGATACGACAACTGAAAGTAGAACAAGGCGAAATGTTTACCGAGAATGACGAACGGACAGCAGCCAAGGTCTGTGTCATAGGTAAAACCATTGTCGACAACCTGTTTCCGGACGGCATTGACCCTATCGGTAAAATTATCCGATGCAACAAGATTCCTCTCCGTGTTATTGGAGTCCTGGAATCAAAAGGTTACAACTCCATGGGTATGGACCAAGACGATGTAGTGCTGGCACCCTACTCTACTGTCATGAAACGTTTGCTGGCACAAACCTACCTGAGTGGTATCTTTGCTTCAGCATTGACCGAAGACATGACCGAAGAGGCTGTAGATGAAATAAGTGAAATACTGCGAAGGGAACACAAGCTGAAAGATACGGATGATGACGACTTCGACATCCGTACCCAACAGGAATTAAGTTCAATGCTGAATACTACAACCGACCTTATGACCACATTGCTGGCTTGCATAGCAGGAATTTCATTGGTAGTAGGAGGCATCGGTATCATGAACATTATGTATGTAAGCGTAACAGAACGTACTCGGGAAATCGGTCTACGTATGTCTGTAGGAGCCCGAGGAATAGACATCCTCTCGCAGTTCCTGATAGAATCTATCCTTATAAGTATTACCGGAGGTCTGATAGGAGTCATTCTAGGCTGCGGAGCCAGCTTCATCATCAAATCGGTAGCCCACTGGCCAGTATTTATCCAACCTTGGAGTGTATTGCTTTCATTTGCCGTATGTACTTTTACCGGAGTATTCTTCGGATGGTATCCGGCCAAAAAAGCAGCAGATCTGGACCCAATCGAAGCACTACGCTATGAATAAAGGGCTATCCTTTACACTTAATTAGAGTCTTAATAGACTACTTTGTTCTTCATAACTTTGGTTTCCTGACCGGCTGTTTCCAGTTGTTGCCGTTCCAACGAACAATAGCAACGAAACGGCCGGTCTTTTTTCAGTAAAATCGTTATCTTTGTAACCTAGTGAATATATGAATTATATTACATTGCCTATGAAATCAATCAAACAACCGACATATCATTCTCTGGTATCACTTATACATATCATCTGCTGGGCGATGTTTCTGGGATACCCCCTATTCTTTACCCAACGTGCCAATGGTACTATCGACTGGTCAGCCTTTATGCATCACTCATTGATTCCTGCCATTCTATGCCTGTTGTTCTACATCAATTATTTTATTCTGATACCCCGTTTTCTTTTCAAGAAAAATCTCCCCTATTTCCTTTTCATCAATCTCATACTAATCTTGATAGCAGGAAGCGGAATCCGTTGGTATAACGACATGCATCTGTTCCCGATGCCATTTCCCAAACCAGACCGGCCACTTCCACCACGCTTCCTTTTCTACCTGCGTGACGTAGCCAGCATGTGTTTCAGTGTTGGTGTATGCGTAGCTATCCGCCTAAGCATCCGCTGGAAGGAAACAGAAGAAGCCTGGAATGAAGCAGTAAAAAGCCGGACAGAAGCAGAGCTGAAGAATTTACGTAACCAGCTGAATCCGCACTTCTTACTGAATACCTTAAACAATATCTATGCCCTCATCAGTTTTGATGCAGAAAAAGCCCAACAGGCAGTTCAGGAACTAAGTAAACTACTCCGCTATGTACTTTATGACAACCAGCAGATGTTCGTACCTCTACAGAAAGAAGTTGATTTCATCCGCAATTATATCGAACTGATGCGTATACGTGTTTCCTCCCAAGTAACAATCCGTACCCTGTTTAACATCAAGCCCCAAAGCCAAACCCCCATCACTCCGTTACTATTCATATCGTTGATAGAAAACGCTTTCAAACATGGAATCTCACCTACAGCACCAAGCTATATAGATATTGAAATTACTGAAAAAGAGAAACAGATATGCTGTCTGATAAAGAACAGTAATTTCCCTAAATCAGAAGGTGACAAAAGTGGTTCCGGAATCGGCTTGGAACAGGTTCGTAAACGTCTCGAACTAATCTATCCCGGCCATTATGAGTGGAAAACCCAACTCAGTGAAGACAAAAAAGAATACAGTTCTTTTATCTGCATTAATCTATAAAATAAAATCATTCACCACTAAAAATCAAACTACATATGACTTTACGCTGCGCATTAGTAGACGATGAGCCGTTGGCTTTAAGTCTTTTAGAAAGCTATGTACGCAAAACAGACAGTCTGGAACTTTGCGGTTCTTATTCAAGTGCCATCCAAGCAATGAAAGGACTACCTGAACATCCTGTAGATCTGCTATTTCTAGATATCCAGATGCCAGAACTGAACGGCTTGGAATTCTCACGCATGGTTTCTCCAAATACACGGATTATCTTTACCACAGCCTTTGAACAATATGCCATCGATGGCTATCGGGTAAATGCCTTGGATTACTTGCTGAAACCTATCAGTTACAGCGATTTTATTGAAGCTGTCAACAAAGCTATCCAATGGTTTGAAATGAGAAAAAAAGCAGAATTACCTGATACAGGACAAGTATCTATTCCAACAGACTCGAATCATATTTACGTAAAAAGTGATTACAAAATAGTACAAATAGAATTAGATAGAATCCTATATATCGAAGGTCTGAAAGACTATATCAAAATTTATACAGAAGACAATCCTCGACCTATCCTATCCTTGACCAGCATGAAAACCATGGAAGAAAAATTGCCTTCCAGCCGGTTTATCCGTGTTCATAGATCATATATTGTACAAAAACAGAAAATAAAAATCATTGATAAAGGAAGGATTGTCTTTGGCAAGGAATACATTCCTGTTTCCGACAGTTACAAGCAAGAACTTCAGAATTATGTTAATGAACATATTATTTGAGGAAAGTTTTAAATACAACATTTTTTTTTGCAACCAATCCCAACTTTTATCATGATTTTTTTGGACAAACTAAATATAAGGCTTATATTTGTGGTGTACATAATAAGACAGGAAGTTGTGAAATTTCCTTATTAGAATAGTTTAGTTAAGTCTAGTTTAGTTTTTGTGTTGTGA